>Ga0208563_1001573_pt1 | contig 15045 bp, 17 predicted proteins | sample June2015DPH_17_1_2_FD_184717 | JGI IMG/M metagenome (GOLD analysis project Ga0208563, IMG submission 184717) | Peatland microbial communities from SPRUCE experiment site at the Marcell Experimental Forest, Minnesota, USA - June2015DPH_17_150... | ecosystem: Environmental > Terrestrial > Soil >... | reverse complement strand
GAAACCTCCAGAAATTCTACCATGTACCAGAACCTGATCTCTCAAAAGTTCCTTTCCCACGGCGAGATTTTCATATTGACAAGGCGCTATTTAACTGTGTGGGGCTGTTGACGACCAGAGGATGTCCATACGCCTGTGAATTTTGTTCAGTGACGGACTTCTATGGCAGGAAAATTAGGCATAGACCGGTTTCCAGGGTTGTTGAGGATATCAAACAATCCGGCTCAAAGACGTTTTTGATCTTAGATGATAACGTCACCGGACACCCGGAATATTCCAAGGAATTATTTGAAGCTTTGATACCCCTGGGCATCGAATGGGTAGGACAAAGTTCCATCTCCTTGGCGAAAGACAAAGAGATGCTGAAATTATGTCGCCTCTCGGGCTGTGCGGCCTTATTCTTTGGGCTTGAGTCTGTATCGCTTTCAAGCCTGATGGGAATGAGAAAAACGCTTAAATCTATAGAAGAAACTGAGGAGGCTATTAAGATCATCCAGGACAATGGTATCGCCTTTCACCCTTCCATTATTTTGGGATTTGATACGGATACGAAAGCCATTTTTGATGATACCCTGGAGTTTTTGGCGAGGAATAAACTTCCAACGATGGCTTTACATGTTCTGACACCCTATCCCGGAACACGAATATACCAGCGTTTCAAAGATCAGGGACGAATCATATCTCACGATTGGAGCCATTACGACCACCATACCGTCGTATTTCAACCCAAGAACATGACTCCCCAGGAGCTTACCGAAGGACACTATCATGTCCAAAGCGAGTTTTATTCTTTCTCTTCGATCCTTCGGCATATTCCATCTCTTTTAAGGGTTTCTCCTATAAACCTCAGGCGGAGCCTACTTTTCCTGTTACTTAATATCGCTGGTAAAAGCGTTGCGAAATACATCGATACATCCCTTGATTGGGTTGATAATAACGAAAAGTGGAATTCCCAAGAAGATTCGGCCCGATGATAAAGTCTTAAAAGGGAGCATCGTCTTCTCTTCAGATAAAGACCTTCTTCCGTTTCAGGCTTTAAAAGATGGTAGCGAGTATAAAAACGATGAACTGCATCTTATTAAGGAGAATAAAATACCATAGACGACCCGAAAGATTTCATCTTTTTTGAAGGGCAATGGGGCATAGCAACAAGAAAGTAAGTCGTGGAGCGGTTTGTGGGAACTGGCAGATTAACCACAAAGGGGCTTCACGGTTTGCGGCTTTTTGTAAGATCCGGCATGGTATGGCAACTTATAAATCAGATTTTGAGGGGAGGTTGTGGTGGTGAAGGGTCGAGTCAAGTGGTTCAGCGATCAAAAGGGCTTTGGGTTTATTGAAGTGAAAGACGGAAAGGATGTATTCGTTCATCGTACTGCTATTCAGGGTGAAGGATTTGCCCTGAAAGAGGGAGATGAGGTGGAATTCGAAATCTCTCAGGGCCCAAAAGGTCCTCAAGCCACCAATGTAACGGTGGTTATTTAAGAAGCAGAGGGGCCAGCTTTTATCGACTTCGGGGAGCTCAGTCGAGTTGTGGTTGAATGCTTTGAGTTATATCCTCCCTGGACCTGGACAGCCCTGCTACACCCTGCCCGCCACAGGCAGGGATGTCCCTCCTCGGGGTATTACCTTAGTAAAGTATGGACTCCTTCACACGGTTTCATGGGAAAAAATTAAGTGGAAAGAAATCGAAGAAATAGAAACAAGGAAAGAAGTTTGAAAGAACTGGTTCCAAAAAGATCCTACAGATCTGAGCAGAGCGAAGATGCTTTGATCCTGTCCGATGAGTTGGACATCGATGTGGCCAGCGAGTTCCCGGGATTGAAAGTGGAGAATGAGAATGTTCAGGCGAGGGAAGAGGAGGAGGTTGTTGAATACAAGCTGGAGCCCTTTGGCAAGGCGGCGGATCCGGTTAGTATTTACTTGAAGGAGATGGGATCATTGCCCTTACTGACCCGGGAAGGGGAAGTGGAGATTGCCAAGAGAATCGAGAGCGGAAAGCGGGATGTGTTGAGCGTGGTGCTTAATTGTCCCATTGCTGTCAGGGAAGTCATCAGCCTTGGAGGCGCCCTTCATGCTGGAAAGATAGAGATCAGAGAGGTAACCAATGAGGTAGACGATGAAGAGACCGATGTTGAGAAGGAACAGCTCCAGAAGAGGAGAGTTCTCAACTTAATCAATAAGATCCAGAGGGGAGAAGAACGCATTCGAATTCTCCAGGGAGAGTTGAGACTCAGAAGTAAAGAAGTTCCAAAAAAGAGGATTCAGGAAACAATTTTGAAAAAACGAACCAAGATATGCGATGCCCTTAAGCGGATCAATTTGAGGGAAAAACAGATCAACAGAATCGTTCAGAAGTTGAAACACTGGGACATTCGGATGGAGAAGGCTACAAGGGAGGTGGGAAAATATGAGAAGGATTTAGGGATCTCAGTCCAGGAAGCCAGAAAGTCCTTAAAGATGATCAAGAAGAAAGTGTCCAAGGGAAGAGCTTTTCCCATGGCTGAGGTGAGAATCAAGCTAAAGGATTGGAAGGAGATGATCAGGATCGCCCGGAATGTCAAAAGGAAGGTAGGCAGAATGGAGGTGGAATGTGGCCTTTCTTCGGATCAGATCAAAGAGGCAGTGAAGGCGATTGAGAAAGGGGAAGCCAAGGCCAAAGAAGCCAAGAGTGAATTGGTGAAGGCCAACCTGAGGTTGGTCATCTCCATTGTCAGAAGATACTTGAATAGGGGACTTCAGTTTCTGGATTTGATCCAGGAGGGAAATATTGGATTAATGAAGGCAGTGGACAAGTTCGAATACCAGCGGGGCTACAAGTTTGGCACATATGCCACCTGGTGGATTCGGCAGGCCATTACACGAGCCATTGCCGATCAAGCCCGGACCATTCGCATCCCTGTCCATATGAACGAGATCATCAATAAACTGAACCGAACCTCTCGGACCCTGGTTCAGCAGAATGGAAGAGAACCCACCCAGGAGGAAATCGCTGAAAAAATGGGGATGTCTCTGGACAAGGTGCAGAAGATTGTGAAGATCGCCCAAAAGCCCATTTCGCTTGAAACCCCTATTGGTGAGGAGGAAGATAGCCGCTTAGAGGATTTTATTGAGGATAAAGAGGCGATCTCCCCTCAGGAGGCAGCGATAAGCTCCAATATGGCAAAGCGGATTCAAAAAGTCCTCTCCATACTGAACGAAAGGGAGGAGAAGATTTTGAGGATGCGGTTCGGGATCGGAGAGAAGCACGACCATACCCTTGATGAGGTGGGACAATACTTTGAACTCACCCGGGAAAGGATCCGACAGATTGAGGAGAAGGCCTTAAGGAAGTTGAAGCATTCCAGCCGGGCCGATAAACTAAGGAGTTTCATCGAGCACTAAAAGAATCCTAAATAAGGAGAATGATCATGAATATTTATGTTGGAAATTTATCATTTGAAATATCAGCGGAAAATCTTCGACAGGCTTTTGAATCCTTCGGCCAGGTAACCTCAGCAAGAATCGTTAAGGATAAATATAGTGGCCAACCTCGCGGGTTTGGTTTTGTAGAAATGCTTGAGCAGGCTCAAGCCCAAGAGGCGATTAAGAGCCTTAATGGGAAGGAACTAATGGGCAAGCAGATGAGTGTGAACGAGGCACGTCCTCGCACCGACCGGGGAAGATCTGGAGGGCAGGGAGGGCGAATGGATTATAGTGGCCCCAGGAACCGTTATTGATCCCGTTTTCGCAGAAAAGAGGTTGACCAATGTTGCAGCGAAGAAGGCATGGGAATGCCTATGGCCTTACCTCATCGGGAGGTACGTGTAGTCACCAGAAAAAACTATCTGAACAACGTAGAGTGCCTTGAAATACACCTATTAGGACACTATCATCTCTCTTCCATCAGGGGTGAACATACGATTTAATATTTAGTGACTAGGTTTTCGTTCATTAAAAATTTGAAAATAAAAGGAAGAAATTAGAAAGGGAGCTAAGGAGAAAATGGCGATAGTAAATTTACACAAAGAATTAGACAAGGAAAAACTGGAGGCTTTAGTTGAGATTTTTGGAAAAATTAATAAACTTGAATTTGAGGAAATGTTGGAATTTTTAATCCATCAGACTATCGAAACTCTTGGGGTGAAAAGATGCGCTATTTTTAAAGTTTTTCCTGAGCCAGAGATAGTGGTATTGTTAGCCGGAGAACCAAAAAATCAGCATGGAGTAGGCATGAAATTCTCTTTCAAGGATTTAGGAGCGCTAAAAGAGGTGGTTGGGAGTAAGTCTTATCTTTTAATTACCGAGCCCTTGCATGATAAACGCACTTGGCACAGTCGAGAATTGATCTACCATCGAGGCATTAATGCGATTTTGTTTATCCCCATATTGGTGCGAGATAAAGTAATTGGCGTGATTGTCATTGATGCGACGGGCGAGAGAAAAACTCTTACCCAGGAAGCGATATACTTCTGTGTGGTTTTGAGCAATTTTGTCGGCATAGTTTTAGAAAGAGATTTAATTCATAAAGAAAGAGGGGAGGAGAAGACTTTAATGTTTTTGGGGCAGGCAGCTGCTGAAGCTGTCCACCGACTGCGTAATCCTCTGGTAGTGATTGGCGGTTTTGCTCGAAGATTGGCAAAATTGAAAGATCCTCTGTGCCAAGATTATGCTTCGCACATTATCGAAGGGGCCGATAAGCTGGACGCCGTAATCAGCGGATTGCTGAGTTTTTCTGCGCCTAAAAAGGTCCAGCTTACCGAAACCAAAATTAATGAGGTTATAAAAGAGGTTGAGAAATTAATTCCGGAGTTAATTGGTACGAAAAATATTAGGGTTAGTCTCCAATTAGACTCAGGGATTCCAGCCGTTCTTGTCGATCCCGCTGAGATCGAAGATATGTTTTCTTCGATTTTGCGCAACGCGGTTGAGGCGATCGAGGCAGAGGGAGAGATACTCATTAAAAGCAAAAAAGAAGGAAACGAGATTAAGGTTTCCATTGCCAATACGGGTGGGTGCATTGATGAGGAAATTCTCCAAGAGATATTCAATCCTTTTTTTACTACTAAAGCAGCGGGTACCGGTTTGGGTTTAGCTACCGCCTATGCGACAATTAAAGCTTGTAACGGAAACATAAAAGTACAGAATGACCAGGCGCTCAAACTAACCACTTTTGTTATTACGATACCCATACCAGAAAGGAAGGGATAAACGAGTGTTCTTAAATCAAGAGAGTGCTTGAGCTGTCTCGTCCCATCATAGAAAAAACAAAACACCTACTTGAAGATATTCCAGATCGGCTGGCCCTTCTTGCTTTTTCGTAGCTTCGGAAACGAATCTAACAAAAGAGCATAAATACCGATCTTGCTTAAATAACGAACAAATAAGGCCACCCCCCCCTCGCCCAGTAAGTGTGTTTTTTCTAAATTTTAAAAAATAAATCGCTCAGCTTAGGTTATATTTAAATAAATTATTAGAAAAAAAGGAGTTTGACATCGATGAAAGATTCTGATTCAAAAGTTCCAGATCAGAAAGAGTTAGAGAAGGAATTGAACGAATACTTAGGTAAAAAGTATGGAGACCGAATCCGACTGGTCGTACCCATGCTCTTCCCAAAACTCCACACCGAAGAGGTTTCGAAAGAGGAGAAAGAGCTGGGCGAAGGGAAGAAGAAGATTCATTTTGACTTAAAACCAGAGGAGTTGGAGGCCTTTCTGAATGACTACATCATTCGACAGGATGAGGCCAAAGAGATCCTGGCCACAAAAATCTGCACCCATTTCAATCGGATCAAGTTCACAAAATCGATCAAAGGACGAGATCGATATGAAGAGGTGGGCCATATCAAGAACAATATCCTGATGGTTGGTCCCACCGGAGTGGGCAAGACCTACCTGATTAAATTGATTGCTGAGAAGATTGGAGTGTCCTTTGTGAAGGGAGATGCGACGAAGTTCAGTGAAACCGGTTATGTCGGAGGGGATGTGGAGGACCTCGTCCGGGATCTGGTTTGTGAAGCCAATGGAGACATTGAACTGGCTCAGTATGGAATCATTTACGTTGATGAGATCGATAAGATCGCCTCATCGAACAACCTCATTGGTCCAGATGTATCGAGGACAGGTGTTCAACGGGCTTTGCTCAAACCGATGGAGGAGACAGAGGTGGACCTTAAAGTCCCCCATGACCCGATCTCTCAGCTGGAGGCTATTGAACATTACCAGAAGACCGGAAAGAGGGAGAAACGTACGATCAATACCAAGAATATCCTGTTCATTATGAGTGGAGCCTTCAACGGTTTGGAAGAGCTCATCAAGAAACGTTTGAATCAAGAAGGAATTGGTTTCGGAGCCGAGGTTCGCTCGAAGGACGAACAGGCTGAGTATCTCAATCAGGTGAAGGCTGAAGATCTCATCGCCTTTGGATTCGAATCGGAGTTCATCGGAAGGCTGCCGGTGACCGCCGTTTTTGAGAAACTGGAGGTCGACGACCTCTATGCCATACTAAAAAATCCCAACAATCCCATCATCCTTGGAAAGAAGAAGGATTTCAAATCCTATGGGATTGACATCCAGTTCGAAGACGAAGCCCTTTACGAGTTGGCCGTGAAGGCCTATGAAGAAAAGACCGGTGCGAGAGGATTGGTCAGTGCTGTCGAGAAGGTTCTCATCAAATTTGAAAAGCGACTTCCGTCCACCGATATCCGGAAATTTGTTGTCACACGGGAAGTGGTGGGAAACCCTGAACGGGAGCTAGAAAGATTGCTCCAGGATCCTTCGAACCCAGAGATGCAGGCTAAGTTTGAAATGCTCCTCTCCCAAGAAAAGGTGGCCTTAAGGGAATCCATCCTTAACCGAGAGGCAGAATTTAAAAAACGCTATGGAATCGTTTTCCGAGAGAATAGGATCGCTATCATTGTCAATCGGATGATCGAAAAAGGGTATGATGTCAACACCGTTTTTGAAGAAGCAGTGGGGATTCAGCGACAGGTCGAAGAGTTTGAAATAGATTTTAAACGGAGGAATGGAATTTACCTTCAATTCAGCGAGGAGGCCATTGACCGGATTTCGGAGATGATCCTGAATGAAGATGGGAAAGCGGCAACGATCTTCTCACGGCTTTCAAAGGATTATGAATATGGGTTGGAATTGATCAGCGATAAAACGAGTCAAAAAGAATTCATCATTACAAGAGAGGCGGTTGATAACTCAGAGGGATATCTCGACCGGACGATCCGTGAGATCTACAGGCGACAGTCAGACCAAAGGCTTGAGGGTAAAGAATAATGGCAGCCAGAGATTATTACGATACAGCCCATTCCTCCGTAGGATGTCCTACGATGGTCTGCTTCTGTTTCACGTGGGCCTGGGAGAGTGTCGTCTTTGCTTACAGGATATTCAAAGAACCACAGCTTCTTAAGGTCTGGGCTCAAAAAAAATGAGAATTGGAAGGAATTTTCACAGAAATTCCGTCGAGATGAATTCCCCGAGGAAATGCCATTCCGATCCGAAATTAGAAAAGAGCTAGACTTGCTGAACGATTATTGGGCTTACCCGGACATACTTCGTCGAGGACATTTGTCCCGGAATGTTTACATTCTTGTTGGTACCAAGAGCGATATAAAGAACCGAATTCTCAAGGAATTTGAGACACTAGATTCCTTTACCACTTGACCTCGGACGTTATCGTCTCTTTCAATCGCATGTGGTCGCCAATGATAGAATTGAAGATGCCGTTGAGAAATTGAAATCAATCATCATCACGGAAAGGTGTCGAAAGGTGAAAGGTTTAATCCTCGAAGAAAATAAGAGACAATGGGAGGAAAAGGATGGCTAGAATCACTGTAGAAGATTGTCTGAGAAAGGTGGGGAGCCGGTTTGAACTGGTGCTGCTTGCAGCAAGAAGAGCGAAGATGATCATAAAAGGGGCCAAACCATTAGTCGAAGCAGATAACCGGTCCATTGTGACTGCCCTTCGGGAGGTGGCCGCTGGAAAGGTGAAGTTTAAGCATCCCGAAGACAAGGGAAAAGGGAGCGAACCTTCTGACGATGACTCATGAAAAAGGAATTGAAGGGCGTGAAAGGGGCAGAGGACAGTCTCTCCTGAAGTCGTGATTCCTGAAATTTACCCTTCTATACAAGCTTTCAAAAGGTAATCCTTAAAAAGATAATTTTCACAAGACTATTTGCGATTGACAAATTCGACATTTTCTGATAAAGAAGTAATTGGTAACGGATCACCCGACAAAGCTAAATCCTTTGTGAAAAGGGGACAGAAAGCGGCGGGTCTTTCGATAAGATGGCCGAGCTGCCGAAGGATGAACCTCCGGTAAGTTCGGCCTTTTTATTTTAAACGGAGGGAAATTCCTTATATGATTGCTATTATTCTTAATTACCGCCCACTTCTATATCCCTTTTGCTTCATCAATAATTCTGGAGATCAAGGTATCCCTTCTGAGCTTGGTTACATTCCTTTAGAGGAGTTTGGGAGAACTTTATAATTAGGGATTTTTTTAAGAACGGAGGTTGTAATATGGAGACAAGAAAAGAATTTCTTGAGGCTGTGATGAAGATGGCCAACCTGAAAGATTTGAAACAAGCTGATGATGCGGCTCGGGCAGTGATTTCACTCACAAAGTTAATCATCGGGGATGAATTATCCAAAAAGATTGCGGAAATCTCACCACCTGATCTTTGCGAAGGATGGGAATCTATCAGGGCCACACAAATGGATGACTTCGGGCTTGATGAACGCCTTTTCGAAACTGGTGAAGTTTCAGAATAAAAGGAGTATAAGTCTCTAGCAAAATGTGAAAACATAAATGAGTAGTAGAATATGATCCATCTTGTAGCCCTTAATTCAAGCGGGAAGACATATGGCCTAAAGATAAACTTAACCTCCATTTTCTTCAAAGAGAATGGGAGTTTTTTAAAAAGTTGAAATTACTGGTTATTTTAAACCGTGAATAAAATGAAAGATGAAGATAAGGCAAAAGATCAACTCTTAAATGAATTGGCTGAAATGCACCAACGAATTGCTGAGTTGGAAACATCAGAGGCCCAGTGGAAGCAGGCAGAGGAGAATTTACTTAAAAGAACCTCTGAGTTTTAAGCTATCTTCCAGGTTTTTCTCGATTTATACTTTCGGCTCGACTCGGATGGTAAAATCCTCGATTAAAATGCAGGGCATATATCTTACTTGTATGTTCCCCCAGACGTATTCCTTGGGAAACGAATGCAAGATGTTCTTCCACCGAACGTCGGGCAACAATTCCACGAGGCCATTCTTCAAGTTCTTAAGACAAACTCCTTAGTAAGTATAGAGTATTCGTTAGCGATGCCAAATGGGGAACAAAGTTATGAGGGGAGGTTGTTACCATTACTCGAAAAACAGATCATCGTCGTCGTCCGTGACATCACTGAGCGTAAGAAATCAGATGAGGTGCTGCAGGAGAGTGAGAAGAGATACCACACCCTTTTCGAGGAGTCCAGAGACGCTATCTTATAAGAATTTTGATTCAAGGTCTAAATTGGGACTTCCGCAGTAATCAATTCAGAGTGGAAAGTCAGGTTAAATAAATAGGAGGTGGGTTATGACGAAAAAATCTAAGAAAAAACCTAAGGTAACTGAAAAGATAAGGAAAACAGGTTTTAGCTTATCAGCACCTCAAGCACAAAGTGTGTTCTTATCCGGAGATTTTAACCAATGGGATCTCTCTTCACACCCCTTGAAGCGTGATAAGAATGGGATGTGGAAAATATCACTGAATCTCAATCCTGGGCAATATGAATATCGATTTCTGGTCGACGGAGAATGGCAGAATGATCCCAGCTGCTCAGATTTTGTTGAGAACCTTTTTGGTACATCGAATTGCTTAAAGATAGTGGAATAGGATTAGAGCATCTACGGAAAGTTGCCGGAGAGGAGGCCGCATAAAATTTTTTGATCAATATAACTATTTATGCAGATATAAAAATATCATACTAAAATTTCTCTACTTTTGTCCTTAAAGATGGCAAAGAATTTCGTCGAGAAGGAAGGAGGTGTTTTGTATGGATTTCAAAGCCAAGATCGAAGGGTTTACAACGCACCAGGTGATCTCTCTTATTCTCGAAATGCTTAACAGAATTTCCGACGAAAACCTGATTCGGCTGACCTATCTGGGGGAAAAGCTCACCTCAGATGAGGAGGTTCTTTCTGGCATTACCGGGGTGCGCCGTCTTCTTCAGGATCCCCGACATCCTGCCAAGCATCTTTTCAGGCGAGTCCTCAACTATATGCCCCCTCAAAACAGTCGATCCCTCTTTGAAACCCTGTTTTATAAGGCATGGTTTCTTGGAGGAAAGAAACGGGAGCAATTCGAGTCTGAACATGGATTCTGGCCTCCTTTTGTCATGATCCTTTCACCGACGCTCCATTGCAACCTCCGATGCAAGGGATGCTACACCTTAGGATATGGGACCAAACCCGAGCTTCCCTGTGAACTGGTCAAAAGGGTCCTGGTAGAGTGCCAGGACATGGGAATCCATTTTATCACAGTTCTTGGCGGCGAACCTTTTGTCTATCCGAATCTCTTTCAGATGATAGAGGAGCATCCTCAGATCTTCTTCCAGGTCTATACGAACGGAACCTTAATGACCCGTGAAAAGGCAACCCGCTTATCGGAATTGGGAAATGCCATGGTTGTAATCAGCATAGAGGGGTATGAGGAAGAGACAGACCGCTGGCGAGGGAAAGGAGTATACAAAAAGATCATGAATGCTTTCGACGATCTCAGAGAGGCTAGGGTTCTCATCGGAACATCGGCAACGGTCACCAGGCAAAATGTGGAAGTTGTGGCTTCAGAGCCCTTTGTAGATTTTATGCTTGAAAAAGGTTCTTTTGCCCAGATGTACTTCCTTTATATCCCTGTCAACGGACAGGCCGATTTTTCACTGATGGTTACCCCCGAACAACGTAATTATCTTCGTAAACAGGTTATGTACTTCAGGCAGACAAAGGAGATGTTCTTCCTGGACTTCTGGAATGATGGTCCCCATGTGAATGGCTGTATTGCTGGAGGTCGCCGTTATTTCCATCTCAATGCTAAAGGAGACATAGAACCCTGTGTCTATACTCACATTGCAATGGACAACATTCGTAACACCACACTCGCCAAGGCTCTAGACAGCCCTCTTTTCAGATCGATTCGGGCAAGGCAGCCTCACAATTCGAATCACCTCAGGCCTTGCATGATCATCGACAATCCCAATGTGATGCGAGAGGTCATTGAAGAGACAAAGCCCTACTTCACTCATCCGGGTGCTGAGGAAATCTACACGACCAAGAGACATGAAATGGATGACTACGCCGAACGTTTTACGGAATTGGCTGACCAGGTATGGCAGAATGAATATATCAATGCTCAGGTGGAGCCGGAGATTCAAAAGACGGAAAGAAGTAGCTTTTCGCGGCCTTTAGATGGAGTCCAAAGGAATTCAAGAGAGGCAGCATAAGTATAGGTTAACGAACGGTGCGGGTGTATCCTCCCTGTCTTTTCACCTATTCTCTGGAGGAGAGGACTACTGATTCAGGCTTTTGCTAAGGGGATCAAAGGGAAGATCTGTGAGATTAGACCTCGATGTTCATCATTTCTTTAAAAACTTTTCGGTAGAGAAGATGGGAACGCCTTTCATCATTGAAGAGTAAACCAATGCTTTTAAGGTTGGATATGGTCGAGTTAGACCTTTTTCTCATCTAAAGAATATGGAATCCCCAGGGAAATACTTGAAGTCAGAAAGAGAGCTTCGAAATTTGTCACTGGAGGAAGTTGCTAAATTCACTAAGATAAGGAAAAACTTCCTCAGGGCAATTGAAGAAGACAGGTATGAGCTTCTACCTCCTGCTGTTTATGTGAAAGGATTCCTAACTATATATGCCAAATACCTCGGCCTTGATCCGCATGATGTTGTTCTACGGTATCAAAACTATCTGAAAAGTCTTACCATTCCCCAGCCAATAGAGTTACGAGAGCAGATCCCGCCTCCGAAAAAGAGAGTCAGACCATGGCTCTTTTGGGTTGCTATCTCTACAATTATTTTCTTCATCGTGCTTTTCGTATATTACACCTTCCGCGACCCTTTGGAGCGGTTTCCTCCTTCTTTCAAGGAGAAATCTACATCTGTTCCATCTTCTTTGCCAAGCTCGGAAATGGCGGAGCCTCAAATAACTCATCAAGCCGGGCAAAAGGAGATTTCAAGGTTGAAAGAGGTGAAGACCGAGGAGACTATTGGACCAGAAGTTTCTTCTTTCGAAATTCTTGAGGCCAGTATGGGAACAGCCATTGAGAGGGAAGGTGGTCGATTAGTTCTGAGAGGAAAATGTTCAGAATTTATATGCAATAACCAGAGGGCTTACTTCTTCACAAGAATCAGGACCCAGAGAGAAGGAAAGATTACACATGTATGGTTCTGGATGAGTAAGGAATTCAACAGAATAGAAATCGATGTCAAACCTCCAGTATGGTCACTTTATAGCTATATTACCCTCCGTCCGCAACATGTGGGGAGCTGGAAAGTCGAGGTAAGGGATGGAAATAATGTTCTCAACAGCCTGGACTTTAAGACTACCGAAGCTGATTTCTATTCTATTCAAGAAAAAAATTAGGGACATTAACAAAATTGTCCGTGGAGATAGAATTTATGGAGTACACCGTTTATTTAAGGGAGTCTAAATACAGGTTTTTAAGGATCGGGACCATTGAAGAAAGGCGGAAGAAGGAGAAGGGCCGCAACTTCACGGACCTTCTCAACTATGCCAGAAAGAGATTCTCGTTGTTTGGAAGTCCAGACAAAATTTTCCTTGTTCCAAAGGATCTGAGACCCTATCCTAAAAATTAGGATAGATTTATTAAAAATCTATTTTAAAGAAATGGAAATTATCAATGCCGTCAAAGAGATGAAGGAAATATCCTCTCAGGCGAGGAGAATTGGATTCTTTTCTTAAAAAATTCTTGAACTCATCGAGGGGGGTGTGGTGATTTTTTAAAAATTCATTTAAAAGGAGGGAGGATGTACAGAGGAGTTCAGTCACGGAGTAATATGGTAGAAAATCAGGAACGTTGTTTAAAGTGTGGAAAGCAACAAGGATTACAGGGCGTTGCTGTAACCATTGGGAGAAGAACATTTCATCTCTTTTATCTTTGTTCTAAATGCGGAAATGTCAACATTGAAGAATTGCTAAGGATAATTGGGTATATAAAGAAAAGAAAACAACTTGATTAGAACCCAAACTTATCGAAAGCGAGGCACTCTGTTAACAGCCTCTAACCGATGAGTGGGGATAGAGTCTGGAGAGGAAGTTAAACCCAAACTATTAAACCCTTCCCACTTAGTATGGATGGCAAGGGGGGGTAGAAGAAAGGAGAAAATACGATGAAGAGATTGGCAAAAAAACCAGCAAAGAAGGATGAGGTGGCTGAACTGAAGCGAGAGATGGCAAGGTTAAAAAGGGAATCGAATGCGAAAATCAAAGGATTAGAATCAAAGGTCAAGAGCCAAGCTGAAGAGATTGAGAGAAAAAGGGAGGATATCGAAAGGTTGAAGGCAAACCTTAAAAAGAAAGACCGAATGCTAGAGGGGAATAAAAAGGATCTCTCTCGATTGAAGAAAGAGAGTTCTTCGAAGATCGAAGCATTGGAATCGAGGGTTAAAGGCATGACCGAAGAACTCAGAAAAAAGGAGGAAGACCTTCAAACCCCAAAGAAACTCCTTGATCAGAGGGAAGTGGAACTGAAACGATTGAGAGAGGAGGTCGAATATAAGAATCAACAATTGGCCTCTAAAGATATGGAAATGGAGAGTTATAAGAAAGTGACTGAAGAGAGGATCTTTCAACTTGAAGCAAAGGTGAAAGAGTTGGAAGGGAAAATTGGAGAACTCTCTTCCATTTCGTAATCTATTTTTAACTTTCTTCATAATTTTAATTGTGTGTATTTCAGGGTAATCGATAAACTTGATTGGGTGTGTTGGCGTTCTAAACCAATTCAGTTATTTGATTGACAAATGGGACATTTCTGATAAAGAATTATCAACAATGACCTATCCGATAAAGCTAAACCTTCTGTGAGGAGGCTGTGGAAAGCGGAGACCGAGTTGCGGATTGAAATCATTGTGTCGCTTTCTGTTATTTAAGAGGTTCATAACTTTTGGAAACTTATAAAGTTTGTTATCGAGATTATAAAAATAAGAAGGTTCATCTTGTTGGAATTTTGCGTACATTGATTGAGAAGTTAAAAGAACTTGAAGAATTAAGGAAAGCTGAAGTTATTACTGAAGAAGAGTACCAAAAATTAAAAGAGAAACTTTTACCTGATAACGAGGCTATCCGCCATGAAAAATGATACCACACTAAAAACCATATATTTACCACGACAGTTCTAACAGATTAACGAAATCCCTTCTTAAATCAATTGAGAAGGATCCATACTGCCCTTCTTTCTAAGTTCCCTTTAGCGCATTTTTGCCTATGATTAAACCATTTGCTTGAAAATTTCCCGGCCTTAAAAACGCATCCTGAGGGCAAAAATTTTCCTTGACAAACGGGGACATTGGTGCAATATCGGCATCACGGTCAAAGGGTGCTCTAAAGGGGGTGAAAGGGAATGCCGGTGAAGAAAAGATTCTGGAAGAGGGTAAACATCCAACTCTCACCGGAGCAACATAAGAGGCTAACAAAACTTAGTGCCCAAAAAGGACGGACATTTGCAGGATTAGCATGGCGTGCGATCGATGAGTACCTGGAGAGGGAAGCAGAGAAAAATTAAAGGGATGAAGACCTGGAAGATCGCACAGGCGGTGACCACCACTACATAAAAAGGCGACATTTTTGTTTTCTCCTCTTTAACCAGTCCTTTATTTTCCTATACTGTGGATAATTAATTTGCGTCATCTTGTCTCTTTTTTGTATAATAAACAACAAAAGGAGGGTATGAATTATGCCAGTTTATCGGAAGAGAAATAATAAGGACACGTGGCATTGGTGTAAGAATTGTTCTCTCTGGCCAACATCAGATTATAAAGAAGTAACAAG
>Ga0208563_1001558_pt1 | contig 15157 bp, 7 predicted proteins | sample June2015DPH_17_1_2_FD_184717 | JGI IMG/M metagenome (GOLD analysis project Ga0208563, IMG submission 184717) | Peatland microbial communities from SPRUCE experiment site at the Marcell Experimental Forest, Minnesota, USA - June2015DPH_17_150... | ecosystem: Environmental > Terrestrial > Soil >... | reverse complement strand
CAAAACCCATAGTTTGCCCGCGTCCGCCGCAAACACGGGCGGCTCCGTTCAAGTCGCTGTATCGAAAGCGCGCCGGGCGGTGTGTCTGCTACTCGGGGGCCTGGTCCAGCCGGCGCGCTTCCGATACAGCCCTATGACTTCCCAGGCCGAATCCCCAGTAGCGGCGGAACCTCCTGACTGGCAATAACTTGCGGTGAGATGAGCGAATAAGTTCCTCGGGGAGCAACCGGAGAGTACTTTCCGAGTGCGTACGATACAGGAGTTGAGCAACTTCGCTCTACCCTACGGCGTTGCTAGGGATCTATTCGGATCAATCGCGGATCCACGTGCTAAATAGGCGATGACGGTCACTCGCGGGAATGTGAGTCATGACCTGGCTGCTGCTGACAAACTTTGTGGATCGAATGCTGGTGTTCCACAGCATAGTCGTGCCCGACACAAATCTCGAACCTCTCACGGCCAAAGTGAAGGCCGGTCCTCCCTGTGTTCCGGTGCTTGGAGATACAGCTATTAAAGTGGGAGCGCGATTGGGCGGAGGAAACGTTGTGCTTGTGGAGCCGCCGCCACACGATGTGAGCAGAGTCGCCCAAAAGCAAAGGAATACGAGGGCAAACCCATAATGCAGGATAGCTGGGAATGTGGCAAAGACGAACCGGCGATTCTGATTGATGATAACGTGCGTCTTGTAAGTGTCCATTGCCTCAATTCTTTCGGATATTGCCTCGGTTCGTCCTTGGGCGGCAATGGCACATCCTCGCAGGTCCCTGACGAACACACAAGTGACTTCAACCGAGGCACGCGGGCGACCGAGAATTAACCAGCGGCGTGTCTTGAGCGCGGAGTTCAGAGAAAAGAGCGCCCGCGCTCCAACACTCGCGGGCTCGCGCTACTGGTACAGCTCCGCCGCCGCAAGAACGAATCCTGTGACGCCCCTTCCTCCCGTCACGAGCACTGTTCCGTCCTTCAGCAAGGTCGCCGTGTGCCCTGCGCGCGCGATTTGCATGCTGCCTGTCCCCGTGAAAGTCCCGCTGGTCGGATCGAACAGTTCCGCTGTCGTGCCACCAGACCCTCCCGCCACCAGGACTGTTCCATCGCTGAGCAGCGTCGCTGTGTGCTCTGAGCGTACGGTTTCCATAGTGCCCGTCGTCGGCGTGAAGGTGTCGGTGGTCGGATCGAACAGCTCCGCAGATGCGAGGGCTTGGTTATTGCTGTCCACCCCTCCTGTCACGAGCACTTTGCCGTCATCAAGGAGTGTCGCGGTGTGGTAGGAGCGCGCAGTTTCCATGCTGCCCGTCGTCGGCGTGAAAGTCTCGCTGGCCGGATCGAACAGCTCCGCAGTGTTGCCACCTCCTCCCGTTATGAGGACTCTTCCATCGCTGAGCAAAGTCGCAGTATGACCAACGCGGGCGACGCTCATATTACCCGTCGTCGGCGTGAAGGTCTCGCTGGTCGGATCGAACAGGTCCGCGGTCGGAAGAGCTCCGAGCCCGTTATCCCCACCCGTCACGAGTACTGTTCCATTGTTGAGCAAAGTCGCGGTATGACCATAGCGGCCGACGCTCATGCTGCCCGTCGTCGGCGTGAAAGTTCCGCTGGTTGGATCGAACAGCTCCGCCGACGCTAACGCGTAAGGGGGGATGCCGTTTTGGACCGGGAACGGGCCTCCTCCCGTCACGAGGACTTTTCCATTCTTGAGCAAAGTCGCGGTATGACCAATGCGGACGATGCTCATGCTGCCCGTCCCCGTGAAAGTTCCGCTGGTTGGATCGAACAGCTCCGCCGTCGCTAACAGGGTGGGGGGGCCGGGGGGGCCGCCTCGCGGGGGCCCACCTGCAGATCCTCCCGTCACGAGGACTTCTCCATTGTTGAGAAGAGTCGCGGTATGACCATAGCGGGCGCCGTACATGCTGCCGGTAGCTTTGAAACCATGTAGGAAAACCGATATCGTGAAATCTTGTGGCGCGGAATTTTGGCCGAGCGAGTCTTGCGCCATAATCGTGATGGGGAACGATCCTACTTCCGTGGGTGTGCCGGAAAGTACTCCGCCATTGCTGAGCGGCCCCAAGCCCGGAGGCGGTGCGCCTGTTTCACTCCAGGTGAGTGGTGGCAGCCCGCCGGTTGCCGTGAAGGTGAAACTATAGGGCAGGTCCAGCGCGCCAGCGGAAGGCGCAGGCGTGGTTTCGATGGCGGGTACTGACTGGCTGACGTTGATCGAGCTCGAAGTGCCGGTGATCGAAGCCGTGATCGTGTCGGTCGCGGTGATGGTTTGGCTGCCGACAGTCTTCAATGTGGCCGAGAAGGTCTGGGTGGTCCCGTTCACTGGCGCGGAACCGCCCGGAAGCAACGCTTGGCCGTCGGTGCTCGTGAAGTGCACCGTCCCAGAGTAGCTGGTGACCACGTTATTCGAGGCGTCGAGCGGAGTGACCGTAAAGTTGAAAGGCGTCCCGGTGGTGGCGGTGGCAGGAGCGGTCACGGAGAAGTGAGTGGCTGGCGGTCCAGTTACGTTAATGGAGTTTGAAGTGCCGGTGATCGAGAGCGTGGCCGCGTCGGTCGCCGTGATAGTCTGGCCGCCGACAGTCTTCATGGTGACCGAGAAGGTCCCCGTCCCGCTCGTCAGCGTCGAGTTGGCCGGTAGCACAGCTTGGCCATCCGAGCTGGTGAAATGAACCGTTCCAGCGTAACTGCTGACCACGCCGTTCGAACCATCAAGCGCGGTGACGGTGAAGTTGAAGGCGGTCCCGGCAATTGGGGTGGCGGTGGCCGGGGTGACGGAAAAGTGAGTGGCTATATCTGGAGTCGGGGGAGGCGGGCTTGACGAGCCGCCACTACAACCATTGAGAAGCCACAAACTACAGATTGAGATTACCAGTAACAGAGATTTTTTCATGACGCCTCCCCAAGATTGCATTCGTTGTGCACAGGCACGATCCAGACGGTTTCGGTCAGACTACTGCGGTGAAGTTTGCGGCGTTCCGAAGCGACGATTACGGCCCGCCCTTAAGGATCGAAATCGAGTCATCATTTCCGCCGGGGACAACTTGGCTGGACTCGCTGCACTTCTGCCGGGGCACGGAGCCACGTGAAATTTGAACCACGGCGTGTCTTGAGCGCAGAGTTCAGAGAAAAGAGCGCCCGCGCTCCAACACTCGCGGGCTCACGCTACTGGTACAGCTCCGCCTCCGCAAGAACGATTCCGTACTGGGCGAGTCCTCCCGTTACGAGCACTGTTCCGTCTTTCAGTAAGGTCGCCGTGTAGTGGCACGCGCAGCTTTCGACTGTCACTGTACGCCAGAAGCCGCAGACCGAGCGGCGGGTTCAACGAGAAAGGCCGGCGAACCACATGCAGAATCCCGCTGCACTACCCCGGACAAGGACACCGACTGCGGGCTGCCGCCGCCATTGTCGCTGACGGAGAGTACACCGACACCCTCGGAATGCGACCAATCGACCGTGATGGTGCAGGACTGCCCTGCTCCCACGCTCGTACCGCAGTTGTTTGCCTGTGAAAAGGGGCCCGTGATCGTTATTCCGTTGATGATCAGCGTCGTGGCCCCCGCGTTCGTCAGGGTCACCGTCTGCGCTCTACTGCAAATGCAGGCGTAAGTGCCTGTGATAATGTTACGAAACGAATAGCAGCCAAAGCTCAGGTGGGTCGGAGCAAGTTCAACTACCGTGCCCGTGCCGCTGAAGGAGACGGTCTGCGGGCTGCCGGCCGCGTCGTCTGTGATCGAAAGCGTGCCACTCAGGTTGCCCTGAACACTGGGCGTGAAAGTGACACTGATGGTGCAACTCGCTCCGGCTGCGAGGCTCGAACCGCAGGTGTCGGTTTCGCTAAAATTGTTGGTCGCGGCGATGCCCGCGATGCTGAGTGTCGTCGTGCCATAGTTGCTCAGCAGAACGGACTGCACTGGGCTCGTCGTGCCCACAAGCTGGGTAGCAAAAGTCAGGCTGGTGGGTGACAAAATAGCGTTCACTCCTGAAACCAGCCCCGGTTGCAACAGCACGGAAACCGTCGAGCTAGCCCGGTCGACGACGGCCGTGTCGAGCCTGCCATCGCCGTTGAAATCTCCCACCGCCAGCAGGGAGGATCCGCCCGCGTAGTCCACGGCGGACTGGAACGTCCCGTCGCCGTTGCCCAAGAGGATGCTGACACGGTTGGTGCTGCCACTGTTCGCCACGGCCAAGTCCAGGTTGCCGTCACCGTTGAAGTCTCCCAGCGCCACTGAGGAGGAATCAGTGTCTGACCCGGCGCCGTACTCCACGGCCGGTTGGAACGTCCCGTCGCCGTTGCCCAACAGCACGCCGACCATGCTGGGGCCGGCGTTCCCAGCGGATTGGTTCGCCACGGCCAGGTCCAGCTTGCCGTCGCCATTGAAATCCCCCACAGCCACTGAGACCGGCAAAGGCCCGGCGCCATAGTTCACGGCCGGTTGGAACGTCCCGTCACCGTTGCCGAGGAGCACGCCCACGTTGCCGGCGGCAAAGTTTGCCACAACCAAGTCCAATCTGCCGTCGGCGTTGAAATCTCCCACGGCCACCGAGACCGGTCCCGCCCCGGTGTCGAAATCCAAGGCAGTCTGGAAAGTGCCGTCGCCGTTGCCCAAGAGTACGCTCACGTTGTTGCTAAAGCTGTTCACCACCACCAAATCCAGCTTGCCGTCACCATTGAAATCTCCCACGGCCACCGAGACGGGGTTCACCCCGACCAAGGGGGAATACAGGGCAGTCTGGAAAGTGCCGTCGCCGTTGCCCAAGAGCACGCTGACGTCGTTGCTACCGTTGTTCACCACCACCAAGTCCAGCTTGCCGTCACCGTTGAAATCTCCTACGGCCACCGAGACGGGGCTCACCCCGACGGAGGAATGCAGGGCAGTCTGGAAAGTGCCGTCGCCGTTGCCCAAGAGCACGCTGACGTCGTTGCTGCCGCTGTTCGCCACCGCCAAGTCCAGCTTGCCATCTCCATTGAAGTCGCCTACTGCCACTGAATCAGGGCCGGAACCGGCAGCGAGCTCGGAGGTAATGCTCAGTGCGACCGAGGAAGTGGGCCTGGTAGTTTCGAAGAAGACTACATTCGAGGCGCCACCGCCTGGGGAGGGATTGACTACGGTCACCGAAGCCGTATTGAAGCTGACGATGTCGGTAGCCAAGACCGTTGCCGTCAGTTTCGAATCGCTGACAAAGTTGGTGGCGCGCGCGCTGCCGTTCCACTTCACTGTCGAGCCAGACACGAAGCCGGTGCCATTCACCGTTAGTTTGAAGGCCAGCCCGCCAGGAACTACGGCATCGGGACTCAAGGGCTGGTAAATGAGGGGCACGGGGTTCTCTGCCGTGCTAGCGCTAACGTTGATAGAACTCGAACTGCCGATGATCGATGCCGTGACCGTATCGGTTGCCGTGATCGTTTGGCCACCGACAGTCTTCAGTGCGGCTGGGAAGTTCGCAGTCCCGTTCATCAACATCGAGTTGGCCGGCAGGTCAGCTTGTCCATCGGTGCTCGTGAAGTGCACCGTCCCGGAGTAGCTTGCCGCCACGTTGTTCGACGCGTCGAGCGCTGCCACCGTGATGTCGAAGGCGGTCCCGACGGTGGCGTTGGCTGGAGCGGTGAGAGAGAAGTGAGTGGCTGGGGGTCCAGTTACGTTAATAGAATTTGAAGTGCCGGTAATCGAAGCCGCGGCCGCGTCGGTCGCGGTGATGGTTTGGCCGCCGACAGTCTTCAGCGTGGCCGAGAAGGTTCCTGTCCCATTCGTCAGCGTCGAGGTGGCCGGAAGCACTGCTTGTCCATCGGTGCTCGTGAAGTACACCGTCCCGGCGTAGTTGGTGACCAGATTGTTCGAGGCGTCCAGAGCGCTCAGTGTGAAACTGAAGGAAGTGCCGGCAGTATCGTTAGCTGGAGCGACGACAGAGAAGTGAGTGGCGGGGGGTCCAGTTACATTAATTGAGTTTGAAGTGCCTGTAATCGAGACTGCGACGGTGTCGGTCGAGGTAATGGTTTGACCGACGGCGGTCTTCAGCGTCGCCGAGAAGGTCCCCGTCCCGTTCGTTAATGTCGAATTGGCCGGTAGGACAGCCTGGCTGTCGGTGCTTGTAAAGTGAACTGTCCCGGAGTAATTGGTGGCCACACTGTTAGAGGCATCCAGCGCGGTCACTGTGAGATTGAAGGCCGCCCCTGTGGTGACTGTCGCCGGAGCGGTGACGGAAAAGTGAGTGGCTACATCTGGAGTCAGGGGAGGCGGGCTTGACGAGCCGCCACCACAACCATTGAGGAGACACAAACTACAGATTGAGATTAGCAGTAACAGAGATTTTTTCATGACGCCTCCCCAAGATTGCATTCGTTGTGCACAGGCACGATCCAGACGCTTTGCGTAGTCAGGTCCTTTCTCACAATTTTCTCCTTCGATTTCCTTTGTCATTGCACGTCAGTGGGCGAGGTCTCCGCAGGCCTCAATCCCGGAGGGTCGCAGGCGTTTCGCGCGTTCAGGGTGTTCCCCGCTATCCTTCCCAGTTACTCATGCGCAAATCAGAGCGAAAACCGATCATGCCCAGCGGCTTTGTTTTGCGGGCTCACGCCCAGGTGGTGGGCCAGTTTGCCGTAGCGCCGACCTTCAGGTCGGCAAGTCAAAGAAATTCAAGATGCCGATCTAAAGATCGGCGCTACAAGAAGGCCAAACTGCACCATTACCCACGCCCAGCGAAGCTGAGCCGTGGAGAGGAGTTTGGTGTATAATAAGCGGGTACAACACAACTTCAGCACTAGCAACGTGGGAGCCATGTCTGAGACCCACGAAGTAACGCTCTTGCTGGCCGAATGGGCAAAGGGCAACCAGGACGCCCTCAACGAGCTCATGCCCCTCGTGTACCGGGAACTCCGCCAACTTGCTGCCAGCTACCTGCGGAAGGAACGCCAAGGGCACACCCTACAGCCAACGGCGCTCGTCCATGAGGCCTACTTGCGGCTCGTCGATCAGACGAATCCGACCTGGCAGAGCCGCTCGCATTTCTACGGAGTGGCGGCGCGACTGATGCGCCAGATCTTGGTGGACCACGCGCGTCGGAAACAAGCTGGCAAACGCAGAGGTCTCAAAGTGTCACTGGATGAGGCAGTGAGCTTTCAGCCCGAGCGAAGCCGAGACCTCGTGGCCCTCGACAATGGTCTCAGTGCCCTCGAGCAGATTGATCCGCGAAAATGCCAGGCGGTTGAACTCCGCTATTTTGGCGGGCTCTCCATGGAAGAGATTGCGCAAGCGCTGGGTGTTTCGGCAGTAACGGTTCGACGCGACTTGCGCATGGCGGAAGCATGGCTGCACAACCAAATGCAGAGCGGGTCGGTATCCCATGACTCCTGAGCGTTGGGCGCAGATCGAGGAGTTGTTTCACCGTGCCTTCGAGTGCGAACCGAATGAACGCGCCGGTTTGCTCAACGAAGCGTGTCGGAATGACCCCGAACTACGTCGAGAGGTGGAGGCGCTGCTGGCGAGCGCGGGAAACGCGGGTGAGCATTTGCACGCTGCCGTGCGGGAGCAGCTCGAAACCGTTGGGTTCCCCTTAGCCGGTGAAACCATTTCTCATTACCGGATTCTGGATGGACTAGCGGGTGGCGGCATGGGGGTGGTGTACAAGGCCGAGGACACCCGCCTGGGCCGTCTGGTGGCAATGAAGTTTCTCACCCCGCCGGCCCCGAGATCCTCCCAAGGGCAGCTCGAAAGGGCACCCCAGCACGATCCCCAGGCGCTCGAACGCTTCAAGCGCGAGGCGCGTGCGGCCTCGGCGCTGAGTCATCCCAACATCTGCGTGGTTTACGACGTCGGCGAGTACGAAGGCCAGCCCTTCATCGTGATGGAGTTGCTCGAAGGGCAGACGCTGAACGAACGGATTGTGGGGGCGCGCGGCGCGCGCCCGGCCGCTGGGGGCGAACCCGTCGCGCGCCAACTGGGCGAGGGCGAACGCCGTTCGCCCCTACCGCTCGATACGCTGCTCGACCTGGCCATACAAATCGCCGACGCGCTGGACGCGGCGCATTCGCGCGGCATCATTCATCGCGACATCAAGCCCGCGAATATCCTTGTCACCCGTCAAGGCCAGGCCAAGATCCTGGATTTTGGTTTGGCAAAGCTGGCTTCCCTGGTAAGGGCTCCCGGAGATTCATCGGTTCGGCTCCACCGCCATGATGACGAAGGTGCGCAAGCAGCCACCGAGAAGACCGTACCGTTGGCAGCCTCCGATCTTTCCATCAGCCTAACCGGCGTGGCCATGGGGACGCCTGGGTACATGTCGCCAGAGCAGGTACGGGGCGAGAAACTGGACGCGCGAACGGATCTGTTTTCCTTTGGCTCGGTATTGTATGAGATGGCCACCGGTCAACGTCCATTCACGGGTGACACCGGGCCTGTGCTCCAAAATGCCATCCTTAAACAAATCCCCAAGCCGGTGCGCGAACTGAACCCGAAACTTCCCAGAAAGCTCGAGCGAATCATTGATAAAGCACTCGAGAAGGATCGCGCCACACGTTACCAAACGGCTGCGGAACTCCGCGCCGATTTAGAGGCAGTGAAACAGAAAATGCAGCCTGGGCGAAGCGTCGCCCGCAGGCGCGAGCTGGCGGCGGGAGTTGTTGTTGTACTCTTGATCGCGAGTGCGGCTTTCTGGTTCGCCAAACGCCAGTCCCCTTCCAAGAATCCTCCACCGGAATTGAAGCTGCGGCAACTCACCACTAACTCCAGCGAGAACGCCGTGGGGACGGGTACAATTTCGCCCGATGGAAGATACCTGGCGTACACAGACAGGAAGGGGATGCACATCAAGCTCATCGAAAGCGGCGAGACGCACACTATCCCTCAACCGGAGGAGCTCAAGAGCAATTGGGTCGACTGGGAGATTGGCCCCTGGTTCCCTGACGGCAAGAGGTTTCTCGCCAATGCCCATCCGCCAGGGCTTGACGCCACCGAATGGACTTCCCAGGGCAGCAGCATTTGGATTGTCTCGGAGTTGGGTGGGCCTCCCCATAAGCTTCGCGATGAGGCCACCGCAGATTCCATTTCTCGGGATGGTTCCACCATTTCTTTTGACACAAACAAGGGTAGATTGGGTGACCGTGAAATCTGGTTGATGGGGTCCAGTGGAGAGCAGCCACGCAAACTTTATGACACCGGCGAAAACAGTTCGATTGGGGGCCTCAATTGGTCTCCAGATGGACAGCGGGCCCTCTACGAGAGGATTGATGAGCCGGGCCCCAACCTCGTCAGCCGCGATCTGAAGGGCGCGTCTCCCGTCGCGATCCTTTCACCTCCTGAGGCGAAAAGACTGAATGAGTATCTGTGGTTGCCCGATGGCCGGGTGATTTACGCACTGCGAGAACCGGACCCCAATGCGGATACCTGCAACTACTGGCAGATACGCATTGACCCACGAAGTGGTGAACCCGTCGAGAAGCCCCGGCGCATTACGAACTGGGCAGGACTTTGCGTGGCCGCCACGAGCGTGACATCTGACGGCAAACGGCTTGCATTCCTGGAATGGAGACGCCATACCAGCGTCTATGTGGCTGACCTTCAAGCCGGCGGGCCGCGCATCACCACCCCAACCCGCCTCACTTTGGACGATGCGTGGAATAATCCATTAGGATGGACGGCCGATGGCAAGGCAGTTCTTTTTTTCTCCTCTCGTAATGGTGCGCCGGCGGTTTTCCAACAGTCTCTCGGCCAGGACACAGCGCAACCCCTCATCACTGTAAATGAGGACGAGGACTTAGTCGGCAGTGCCTGCCTAAGCCCGGAGGGCTCCTGGGTTTTCTACATGGTGCGTCCGAAAGAGGGAGATCTCCTGGCGCCATCCAAACTCATGCGGGTTCCGATAACGGGAGGATCTCCGCTGGCACTTGCCAAACTCATGCGGGTTCCGATAACGGGAGGATCTCCGCAGTTGGTGTTGACGGCTAACATCGAGGGGGGGCCACGATGCGCCCGGTCCCCAGCAACTTTGTGTGCCATCGCTGAGCGGAGTGCTGATCGCAAACAACTCGTCTTTGCAGCCTTCGACCCTGTGAAAGGCCGAGGGCGCGAGCTCGCCGAATTAAAAACTGATGCGACGGCTGACTATCAATGGGACCTTTCTCCCGATGGCGCCCGCATCACCTTCCTCAAGAACCGGGGAGGACGAATCCAAATTCTTTCGCTGAACGGTCGGGCGCCGCAGGAGATCACGGTGAAGGGATGGAATAGCTTGACAAATGCGGTTTGGACGGCAGATGGGAAGGGTCTGTTTGTCTCCAGCCTCAAGGAGGAAGGCTCAGTCCTCATGGGCGTCGATCTACAAGGCAACGGTCGAATCCTGTGGGAGAACTCGGGCGGCGTCGGCACCTACGGTGTGCCTTCCCCCGTCGGCCGCCATCTGGCGATGATCGGCTGGACACTGGACAGCAACATTTGGATGATGGAGAACTTCTGAGAACACGGAGTAAGGCCCTTTCTACCAGATGATCTTGAAGCCAAGCTCAAGCTCACGGCCGCTGGTGTACTCAAAACCCCCCTGGGCGCCGAAAGTGCCGCCGGGTGAACCCTGAAATAGGGCCTGTCCGAACGTGGAATCATAGACGCCCGTGTCCGGGTCGCCTCGGTTCAGGTGATTGGTAGCGTTGTAAGCCGTCATCTTCAGTTGGCCCTTAAATCTCTCGAAAATAGGGAACTCCTTCTGCAGGCTGGCATCCAGATCCCAGAAGCTCGGGCCGGTGAGACACCCGTATTGCAGGGGATTAGTCCGCAGCACGTACGTGTTAACGGGTTGAGGTTGGAATACGGCCGTGTTGAACCAGTGCCCGGGAGTGGGGTTCGAAATGCAGGGGTTGCCGGTCACGATCAAATTCCCAAATTGCGGGAAGTCGCCCGAGATGTGCTGCAACACGGGAGTGAACCTCCAACCTCCCACGATGGCATTTACCGCCTTGGAGGCAGAAGGCAAAAGCCGTTGCCCTCGCCCGAAGGGAAGCAGATAGGTGCCCGCGATGTTGAAGCGGTGGCGCGGTTGGTTGCTGTCCTGCCATTGGAACTGGTTGTTGAGGTATGTGAGATCGTTGAAGTTGTTGATCTGCGTCGCCTCGCGAATGTACACGTATCCGAACAGGAAGGTGAGGCCGTGGGTGAAGGGTCTCATCACTCGCAACTGCAGTTCGTTGTAATGCTCCGCGGCGCAGCAATTACCGATGGTGAACAAGGCGCCATACTGCGGATAGGGTACCAGTAGCGAGGATAACGCCACTGTTGGCTGGTAATACAACGGACCGGGCATCAATGTGGTGTTCAGGTAGTGGTAGAACGGGTTGGGGACGTTGACACTCAGAGCAGTCTGATATTTTTCTTCCAAGGCGGGGTTAATGCCATTCAACTCCTTAGTATAATGCTGCTTGCCTAAATTGAGGAAATAGGTAATGGATGCTATCATCTGCGCCGGCAACTGGCGCTGATAATTGAGGTTGATCCGATCATTATAGGCCTTCTTGAAGCTGGAGGGATACCAGAGGAGATTTTCACCTCCGCGCCCGAGGTTCGTCCCGAATGCCTTGCCTAAGATCGGAACGAGCGGGTTGCTGCTGGCCGGATATGGATTCGAGAAACTCTCTTGAGGCACGCCCTCGAGCAGCGGAGCCGTGTATTGGTAACCCGTCATGCCGAAAAAGGGCGGCTCCAGGAAATTGACGTCCTCGAATCCAGAAAATGGGGCTGCGGTGAAATTGTACTCCGTCGGGACGACATAACGGGCGTAACCGAAGCGCAGGACACTTTTGTTGTTAATCCCGAAGGCGAAGCCGGCGCGCGGCGCGAGCGCTAACTTTGGCGCATTCCACATGCCCGGGTGGCTGGCCGAGGTAAATTGCCAGAGCCCGTTCCACTTATAGAAGCTATTGCCAACCAGGTTCAGAGCCGCCGCTGGCATCGGCGGCGGATTTCCCTGCATTTCCGGTACGGGCGCGGATAAGTCGAGACCCTGCGAAAGCTCATGATGCGCATCGGACCACGCTGTCTCATATTCCTCCCGCAAACCCAGGTTAATAGTGAGCCTGCGGTTCACTCGCCAATCGTCCTGGACATACATGCCGTAGTATTGGTCGGTCGGATTCGGAACGGGCCCCGAGATCATTTCCGATGAGTTGTCGAGGGCACCCAGGAGGAAGGTTGCGAACGCGTTCCCGGTGTGCTTAGTGTCCGGATTTATGAAGCTGTTGGCGGTAATACTGCTGTTGAAATAAAACTGCGAGGTATTCGATACGTAAACCGGGCCACCGGAGTGCCGCCACTCCAAGCCGGCCTTGACGTAGTGCGAGCCCCTCTGATGCGTATAGTCGGCGCTTAAAGCCTCTCCGGCGAGGACTTGGTTCCAGTAGAAACCTGCTCCTCCGAATCCATTGCCTCCGATAATCAGGTCGGGGTAGTAGACCGGGAAGCCTGGTGAGGCTGCGAAATCAGGCTGGTACCACGGGTTGTTGGGCCAGATCGAGGCCCACCCGGGCGATGGCATTGTTGTCGAGGTATAGGCGTCTGTGACTTTATCCCAACTAGCGTGAAGAGCCAGAACGGTGTTTGGGCTAAGGGTCCCGACCACCTGACCCATGACTTGTTGCGCGGTCCTGGAAGTGCCCGTGGGCACGTACAACACGGAATTATTTGGGGTAATGTTCGAGCTGATGTCGGTGCTATGGTAGGCACTGGCCCGGCCGAAGGCCTTCCACTTCGAATTAATGTTGAAGTCGCCGCGATCGGACCAATTGTAATACATCCATGAGTCGAGATACCCTTTCTCATAGTTATCCACTCCGGTGATATTGATGCCTGGACCATTGGGGGGCCAGAAGTTACCCATGATCTTTGACGTGACCGGGTCCCACATGCCCGCAGGGATTTTATTGCCGGGAAAAGGGGTGGCCGTGTACGTGCCCGTGCTGGGGTTATATACTGTGGACCAAGGATTATAAATAGTAGCGAGAGTTCCATCAATGTTGTAAGTCTGGGAGAAGTCGCCCGCAGCCTGCAACGCGGTTGGCACGGTGGTCACGATACTAGTGGGAGTTGAGACTTGCCAAACTTCTATAGAGGCGAAGTTGAAGAGCTTGTTCTTGATAATTGGACCGCCCAGCGTGGCCCCAGTCATGTTTTGACGTGTCGCATTTAAACTCATAGTAGTCCTGTCAGCAAGGGCGTTGGCCCACGGGTACCGCCCCAAATACATGACGTCGCCGTGCCATTGGTTGGTACCGGACTTGGTGGTGACGTTGATCACACCCCCGGCACTATGGCCGTACTGGGCGTCCATACCATTTTGAGCGATGTTAGTTTCCTCAACAGCGTCCATATTCGGGGGATAGCTGTACTTGTGACCGAGGCCCACGGGGCTGCCGTCGACCTCGAGATCGTTTTTCAGGTTGGTGCTGCCGCCGAGATCGACACTGTTGGCGGACCAGGACAGGAAGGGGAGCATCTCATTGCGTGTATTAACCGCCTCGGGTTCCAGCAAAGTCAGCTTAAATGGGCTGCGGTCGTAACGGGGCGTATCTTCCGCCAAGGTCGTATTGATATCGAGGGTGTTGCTGCTAGTGTTCAACTGCAAGCCCGACGGTGCTGCCGACACCGTAATCCCCTGCCGGAGGGTGCCGGGCCGCATAACACCGTTTACCGTGATGTCGGAAGACGCCTCAACGCTAATGTTTTCCTGGGTAAACTTGGCGAACCCGCTCGCCTCGACGCTGATCGTGTAAGTACCAGAATCGAGGAGATCGAACAGGTATACACCAGTACTGCTGCTCTGCCGGGCTGCTCGGATACCAGTGGCGACGTTGACCAGCGTGACGGTGGCGCCGGGAATTATGGCGCCACTTTGGTCCGTAATCAAACCCTCGATTCGGCCATGGTAAACCTGCGCCACGCTTTGAGCGGCGAAGAGCAGAATCGCGACCAATAAACAAGTAGTAGAGAACTTAGGCTTCACGGGAAAGTTCTCCTGGTTATTTGACGTTACGACGCCCTCCCCATCGGTTTTCGATGCTTGAACCGTTCCCTTGCTGTTGTCCTTTATCTGGACCTGCACCTCCGGTATCACCGCACTGCTCGGATCGATTATGACGCCAGTCAACCCTCCAGAAGTCGATGTTTGACCACTTAACTTGTTGGATAGGCAAAGGATGAGCAGATGGATTGAAAAGGGCAGAATCACGTGCCTCAATTTCATCGAGACACCCTGCGGTTGTCCCCTGGGGTGAGACAAACAGTTAAGACACTCTTCGCGATTCGCTGGAACTTGATTGTACCATGAAGGCGCTGTCCTGCAAAATGTGCCACGGCTGGTGAAGCGGAGGCAGGCTCTCCTAAGGAGCACTCTCCAAGCAGCGGTGGCGACGGCTGGCGAAGAAAGCGCAGTTCGGGGTGACAGGGCACTTTTCGCATTTCGGCTTCGTGCGTTTGCAGATCTCAGGGCCGTGGCGTTTCAGTAGGGGGCAGGCACGCTTCCGGGCGTCGATTGTCTCCGGCACTTCCGCCGCGATCGCCTGCTGGTCCAAGCCCACAGGAAATGATCGGACGGACGATTTGGCGCCCGAGCTTTGGAGCCGCTGAGGCAGAGGTCGGAGGTTCCAACCGCTAAACGGCCAAGCAGTGATTGGTTCCGACACGGTGGCAAGTAAGACAAATGGCCCTCCATCTCAGATCCCCCGAAACTGCGTTCGAGGGAATAGATCCTGCCTTGTCGCCTTAGTTTAGCGACGAATCCGCAGGGGCAATCCGAAGTTCTGGGCGAGCGACGGCGCACTCGGAAACTATGCTGAGTGGGTACTCGGCCGGATTGGGAAACGCCCTTCCACGCCGGAATCCGGCGACGGCCAGGCGGCGGGCCAGTTGATGGGCAGGCGACTTTTCAGGCGGAATCCCCAACGCGCAGGAGAACTAGTTGAGCGGCAATAACTTGCATCGAGGCGAGCGAACAAATACCTCCGCGAACTACCGGAGAGTAACTTCCGAATACGACGATCCATTAGTTGAGCGACTTAGCTCCATCTCCGCTGGCAAGCGGGAACGATCTTGGGACAAATGAATACCAAGCCATAAAGGGCAGTTCGCGATACAATCGAACTGGATTATCGACGCGACCATGGCGGCGCTGAGATACCCGCTTGGATGGC
>Ga0208563_1001550_pt1 | contig 15214 bp, 16 predicted proteins | sample June2015DPH_17_1_2_FD_184717 | JGI IMG/M metagenome (GOLD analysis project Ga0208563, IMG submission 184717) | Peatland microbial communities from SPRUCE experiment site at the Marcell Experimental Forest, Minnesota, USA - June2015DPH_17_150... | ecosystem: Environmental > Terrestrial > Soil >... | reverse complement strand
ACTAAAATATTAGTGTTATTTTTCACGCCGAGTTTCTTCATCTCTTCTGCGTCCATATAGCACATTGAACAGGCATCAAAATATTCTTTTGAGCTTTTTCCTTTCTCTTTGCCGACGCCTTGCTCTATCGTGCGACCTGTAAGCAAAGTTACCTTTAACTTTTGCTCTACCATGATTACGACCTTACCAATAGAATTTATATAGTTATATTTAAGAGTAAGTTTAGGAAAAACGCAAATTTTACCATCAAGGACAGTACATACGGAACCAACTACAGCATCAAATAGCCAGCGACTAAACGCCAGTCATTCGCAAACAAAATAGCCTTTTGTTTTTATCGAAAATTTAAAAAGCAAACTTTGCCTTCATCTTGGTTATGAAGTTATCTTTTAAAATAGGCTCTGTATGGGGCATTCCCATTGAGCTGCACCTTACCTTTATCCTGTTGATAGTAGCGGTGTTTATTCTTTTTTATCCTCAAATCTACTCTTTTGCTCTCATAATATTTCTGTTTATTTTCGTGGTTTTCCATGAGCTTGCCCACTCAGTTGTTGCAAGACGCTACGGGATTAAGGTTCGTAAAATTATTCTTTATCCAATCGGCGGCGTGTCAGAAATAGAGGAAATTCCCGAAAACCCCTCAATAGAGTGGCGGATGGCAATCGCTGGACCCGTCACAAGCTTAATACTTGGAGCCGCCTTTCTGGGCGTAAACCAGTTTATACCGTTACAAATACCTGTAGTTCCGTCTTCAATACCTTATTCGGGAAAACTGCTGCTTGACTTAGGATTCCTAAACCTTCTACTCGGCGCATTCAACTTAATCCCAGCCTTTCCCATGGACGGCGGCAGAGTTTTCAGGGCTTTGCTGGCTGAACGAATGAAGTTTTCTGATGCTACAAAATACGCCGCTTACATTGGCAGAATATTTGGCATTTTGATGGCTGTGGTGGGAGTTTTATTTAATTTTTGGTTAATAGTAATCGGCGTCTTCGTTTACATAGGTGCCAGTGAAGAAGCAGAGCAAACAATAGTTTCCACGACTTTAGCGAGTGTTCGAGTGAAAGATGTCATGCAATCTGAGGTGGGCGCAGTTCACCCTGACCAAACCATAACTGAAGCCTTAGAAGTCATGTTCAAGGCCAGATACCACGATGCACTTGTCGAGAGAGATGGCGTATTTCAAGGCGTTGTGATTTGGAATGAAATAATCAAGGTTACGCCAGAGCAGCGTAATAACTTGAAGGTTGAGCAGATGCCCCTGAAGAACATTTCAACCTATCCGGATGAAGCAGTTCTTGAAGCATACAAGCTTATGACTAAAGAAAAAATTGACCTACTGCCTGTTGTTGACAGGGAAACGCCTACAAAAGTGGTGGGTGTCCTGACAAGTGAAGCTATAGCAAATGCTTATGAGAAAGCTAGAACTCGTTAAAAACACTAACATTTGTTATACTATTTGAGAATCTTATGTATTACTACACAATACTTTTAAGCTGTACAGACAAACTAAAGTCAAGACCTTTGCAACCAAAAAAATCCAACCATGGAAGAGGTTCACGTGGAAAAGGGCAAGTATAAAGTGAAAAGCAAACCAATTGAGCTATTAGCAAACGTTGAATCGCGGGCAACAATTAGCTTGAACGATTCAAAACAGAGGGCGAGGGGGTTAGCTCAAATTACTGCTTCTCGCAAAATTTGCCATAAAACCACAAGAGCCTCTTCCATCAACCCAACCATGAGATGAGGTTAACCCAGACTTTCTCAGGCCGACTTTGAAAAGAGTATGTAATTTCTGCCATAGACAAATCCTATTATCTCAAAAATGACCTTCTTATCCTACATCTAAAGCTAACAGTCAATGGAAAATGTGAAAACGGAGTGAAAAATTTGGGAACAGAGATTCGCACCTTCACCTCACTAAAAGAATTAACAGAATTCCTAGCAAACCAAACTCTACAGTATCGATCATTATTTGAAGATTACAGCCAATGGCTAGGCACATTACTGCGAGACTTCGAAAGTGCCCACAAAAGCGAAGAATGGTACCAAAAATCAGCAGCACTACAAAAAAACCTGCGCAGTCAATCAAAGAAACCTCCAGAAACAGCAGAAAAAGGAAAAAAAGGTGCCAAAGGAAAAGAAGAAGCCTCATGCTGGGTTCAATCAGGCGACATCCCAATTTCATTTACTGAACAAGGACAAACAGAAATCTTGTTTGAAGCCATTGAAAAAATAAACACTAAAATTCAGGAAAACGAGAAATTTAAGGCAACCGTCCAACAACTTGCACGTTTAGGATTAGGAACAACCGTCAACTACATAGTTTACATTGAAGAGGACATTCCGAAAAAAATTGTGTTAAAACCCAAAGCAAACACTAAAGGAGATGAAGCCTTCAAGTTCATGACAGAGCTTTCAGTGCCAGCATTCTATAGCTGTGACACACCATAAACCCTAACTTACCATTCTAATGGTGGTCAGCTATGCTGGTTACATACAAAAGTTAAATATTAAAACTAACTGAAATGATGTAAGAGAGGAATCAGCCGTAAATCCACAGTATTCTGTCTCCGGAGTCATCGTTTCCATCAGTCTCAATAGTTTACAGGCTGAACGAACTGGCGAATATCTCTCAACAGAAGAATTGTTTTTTGATGTGAACGCAAAGCTGGAAGAACAAAAAAAAGGCACTAACCAAGTAACACTCAACTTCGAATTGTCGATTTCTACCAAGCCAAACGTTGTTAAATACAACACCACAGGCTCCGTAACTCTGGCCGGCAAACCAGACGATATCAAGAAAAAACTAGAAGTTAACCCTAAAACAAAAATTCCCCAAATACTCTTCACCATCTACCAGCACGTCTTCAATTCAATCTACATGTTATCAGCCAACCTAAATACGCCATATCCGCCGCCGGACCTTCTTCATCCAATGGCAGAAAAAATCCAGATACTATCAAGCATACCCCAAAGTCAATCGCCGCCAGAAAAACCTGAAGCTCCAGCAGTAGCACCTGCGGCTTCTCCTGCGCAACCGGCAGATAAACAAGCGGCAAATAAGTAAATTAATGAAAAACCAAAAATTTGCTGATTGCTTGAATCTTACTTGGAAGAGCTAAAGTAACACAAATAACAATCATTTAGTCTTTTTTTGGACATATTCTCAAAAGGAAATAATTAGAGAGTAAGAATAACGTATTATAAGTTTTTCCAACAAAATAGGTTTCGGGAAGGAGAAGTCTTTGGAAACAACAGTAACCAGTTTACTTTTGGTAACAGCAGCTGTGGTGCTTGCTTGCGTAGTTGTTAATTACGCTGTAAATATAGTGGAACAAGCTACTAATACTGATAATATGCCTCAGCTTGGCAGAATAAAAAATATTGAAAACAACCTTCTGAACCAGACTGATCAATTATTTAATGAAACCCAACCGCAATTACCAAGCATACCGTCGCCATAAACTACCGCTTTTCTTCTAGTATAGCACTGGGAGAGTAGGCTTTTTCGAAGTGGAGCCTCTATTGATTGGAAATATGGTTTCTAAATTCATAAATCCTAAAATGTTGAAGCGCCAATTCCTCAGAGGAAGATTCATGTCGACTATTCCAGCAGAGGTCTCACGGTTCGACGCCGAAAATGCAACAGCCATGACAGTTGACTTCCTGAAAAGGTTAGGGTACAAGGGAAATTGGTTGCCAATGAAAGTTGCTCTTGATGGAGAATTATACGTTGTCGAAATGATGTTTCAAAAGTTATCGGCTAAAGTGCAGATAAATTCTAAAACCAAAGAAATAAGAGAATACGAATTCCAAGAAGGCGAAGCAGCAACAAACTCGCTATTTAAATCAAAAGGAAAAATAATATTTCTGGTTGCCGCAATTTCAATAGCGGTTGTAATAGTAAAATTGCTAATTTTTTCCTGATAGCTCCGAACTGCCAAAATTGCAATCAATGAATGGTGGGGCTGGAGAGATTTGAACTCTCGTCTATAGCGCCCGAGGCTACAAGCCTAGACCAAGCTAGCCGACAGCCCCCTCCAGATTGGCTTGGCAGCTATTTTTTGCGGGTTCATAAAATAATGTTGGCTTAGGCTTTAAACTTTAACGGTCAGGCAACATTTGTTGTTGAAAAGAAAGAGTGGCTTAAGCCGATACACTAGTTGACATAGTCTCAGTCGGCGAAGCTGCTGTTTCTGGCCCTGTTTTTGGGACTTTAGCGACTCGCCTATGGTACAATCTTGCGGCTATGCACAATGCGGCTGCTACTATTGCCAGCCAGAAGGGCAATTGAAAACTTCCTGAAACTAAAACGCTAATGCTAGCACCCATAGGCATGAATTGTGTAGGTAATGCAACGTTTGATGAGCCCATGACTGGAATGCTAACACCGAGAAAGCTAGCTATGGCTACTAAAACTAGTAAGCCTGCAACGAAGGATATCAGCGCGTATATCGGTTTTTTGTATGAGAAGCCAAGAAGTTCTTTAGAATAAGATTTTGTTGGGATAACTGAGTAAAGCAGCATTACCAGTCCTGCGGCGACGAATGTTAATATGCTTGCAAGGTTCCACGCCCAGATTAAGGGTATTGTGAACTGAAGACTAAGCAAACCAAAATTAGTGTTCATAGGAGAAGCATTAACTTGTATGAGTTTATCTCCAATCGTTAACTGCCACCAAGGAAGAAACAGGGAAACTACTACCACTACTAGTGTGATGATTCCTGCGGCAAGTCCGAACCAGTTAATGCGCCGTTCCATTATAATCCACCTAGCGATTGAATAGACGAGGGATCAATCTCGTCAAAGTGGATTTTGATTCCGCCAACAACTACGTTCAAATTTTTCAGTATAATATTGTTTACATCTATGTTTCCCGTGTTTTGTCCACTAATTTGATTGAACATATCTTGAGGCATTATTCCAGTGACGTTAATTATCGAGCTTTCACCAGGTTGGATATTGATTGGTTGAGGTATTGATATGTTGCCGACTAAAGCGTTATTGTCCTTAGATTGGATCTGTACTGATAATTGATCAATCGAAAGTTCGTTTGTCAACGGGTTAGTTACATTCAATGATAAACTAAATTCTCCGGTATCAGGGTTATACTGTGGAGCACTTACCAACTGCGGCATTTGAAAATCTGACCCTGTTATGTTAAACTGCGACGATGATAAATTTCCGTTAGACATGTTTTGACCTAAATTTTGGCCTAAATTAGCAAATTGGGGAGGCAGCACTAAGCCAACCAGGTTATCTCTATAAATGAAAACAACATACACAAGAGGACCAACTGTAATTGCTATTGTAAGTAAGGTTAACGCTATTTTTACTGTATTCATACCTACCGCAACTCTGATTGCTGTAATTAGCATTTAATCTTTTGCTGAGTAAAGGCAACTAAGTATCTGAGCATGTTTTATCCTTGTAAGGTGTACTTAAAACCTCTTTCACTTTATTAGTTATCACCGGCCCAAGACCATGCACACCCTTCGACCAATCATCAACATTGATTAATGCGTTTAACGGTGTTTGATAAGAATCCAGTATGGCAGTCGCCTTTTCCCTTCCAACATTAGGCAAACTAGCAATAAAATAAACTTGAGCATCAGATAGCGTTTCGCATTTTTTGAAGGCATGCACCACTGGGCTTCTTTTCTCAACAATTTGCTCCTGCCGAGCCGCTACATAAAGGAAATCAATGGTTTCTTTATACGATGCAGTGTTAACTAATGCAACTCCGTTTTTGGCTAAATTAAACATAGCGCCCCAAATTGCGCTTGGCTGTATGTGGCTAAACTTGTAGATTATGGGCAGGTAACCCTCAAGTACGATAAGCGATTTCGGATAAGCATCTTTAAGCTTGAAAAGCTGCTCGAAAAGGTACCGCCTAGTTAGCGTATAAACAAAATCTTGAACAGTTTTACGTTCCACCGCACACTGGTCAGAGAGAATGTAGTCGCCTTTCTCCAATAACTCAGTTTTTACGTTGACTCCTCTTTCAATTAAGCCTTTAACAATCTTTTCTGCGCTACTTGCTTCTCGGCTGTCCACTATTATGGTGGGTTCTTCACCGTTCTTCTTTTTATCATTCAAGTAAGGAAGCAACGTTTCAGTTCCAGACATAAAGTCAACTCGTAATACGTAACCATAACTGCATGTTTATTTTACTTGCGCTTCCCAGAATCATTAATTAAAAAAAATATAATCAAACAGTTAGTTGGGAAATTTCCAAACTTTCCAGTAAAAAACGAACAGAGAAGAAAAAGTTAAACTAAGCGTTAGCTCTTATAATTGCGATTTATTCATATCTTGCTAGGAATAATGGTTTTTTTGCTTCTTTACGCCTATCTTCTAGAGGCACATCTTTCAATGAAATATACCTAAGCTTTTCAGCTAATCGTTCCCCTTTAGCCCTATCAAAATTCTTTTTAAAGACCCCGGATTTCTCATATTGATAATCCATTAATCCTCACCTTAAGTTAAGCCACTCTCCAACATGGGATTTATGCACTTGTGACTGTCGCAACACTACAACAATAGTCTTTTTCATTTAAATGAAACAAGATAAAAACTGAATATTCTAATCCAGTTACAACTGGAGTAGCAGCAAATTAGAGTTAAAAAGATGCCTTTGTTTAATTAAACAAAAAATAAAATGGAAGGGTTTACGGTCCCTTTTTCGTGATTTCTTTCACGACGCCTGCAGCTACTGTTGTGCCCATGTCTCTGATTGCGAAGCGTCCGAGCTCTGGAAAGTCTTGGTAAGTCTCTATGGCTATGGGGTGTAGTGGCTCCATTTTTACCCAAGCTGCGTCGCCTGTTTTTAGAAAGCTTGGTTTCTCTTCGGTTACTTGGCCTGAGCGTGGGTCGATTTTCTTTACGAGTTCGGTGAATCTGCATGCGATTTGTCCTGTGTGATAGTGGAGTACTGGTGTGTATCCTGCTGCGATGGCGGTTGGGTGGTAAATCACGATGATTTGGCCGATGAATTCTTTAGCTACTGTTGGCGGATTGTCAACTGGTCCTGCTACGTCTCCGCGGTGGATGTCGGTTTTTGCGATGCCTCTTACGTTCATGCCGATGTTGTCGCCTGGTTCAGCTACTGGAATGTTGGTGTGGTGCATTTCTATTGATTTAACTTCGCCTGTTTTGTTGCTTGGCATGAAAATTATGTTTTGGCCTGCTTTGAGAGTGCCTGTTTCGACTCTGCCGACTGGAACTGTGCCGATGCCTGTGATGCTGTAAACGTCTTGAATTGGAACGCGTAAGGGCTTGTTAGTTGGTTTAGCGGGTACTTCTAACAGGTCTAGAGCCTCAATTAAGGAAGGACCATTGTACCACGGCAATTTGTCGCTTTTCTTGATCAGGTTGTCGCCTGTCCAGCCTGAGACGGGTATAAAGTTGATTTTTTCGACTTTGAAACCTACCATTCGGAGCATTCTTGAAACTTCGTTCTTTATTTCTTCGTATCTATCCTTGCTCCAGTTAACGGAAATATCATCCATTTTGTTAACTGCAACGATTAGTTGGCGAATACCTAAAGTGAATGCTAGAAACGCATGCTCGCGTGTTTGACCGCCCGGACCGATGCCTGCTTCAAACTCGCCTTTTTTAGCTGAACAGAAGAGCACGGCAGCATCGGCTTGACTTGCGCCTGTAATCATGTTTTTGACGAAGTCTCTGTGTCCTGGTGCGTCGATGACTGTGTAGTTGAATTTCCTGGTTTCGAATTTCAGGAATCGCAGGTCAATTGTGACTCCTCTTTCTCGTTCTTCCTTGAGGTTGTCGAGTACCCAAGCGTACTTGAATGTGCCTTTGCCCATTTTTTCGGCTTCTTCTTCAAAGGCTTTGATTGTTCTCTCGTCGATTGCGCCTGCTAAGTAGAGTAGGTGCCCTGTTGTTGTGGATTTTCCGTGGTCAACGTGCCCCATGATTATGAGGTTTAAGTGGGGTTTTACGCTTTTGCTCATTTTTTCATCCTCTATTAATCTTACCTAATTTATGAATTCGTTAACACATCAGTCCTTCCAATTATTTTAAGTTTATGATGTTGCTTCCGCTTGTAATATGACTAGAAAACCAAAGACCCATGAAAACTAAGAACACTAATGTTCAAATCAAATTTCAGGTTAATTTTTGCATGCAATATAACTTATAACTTGAGATGGCTATGGCTACTCATGAGTGTCGGCAATGAAATGGCTCAGGGCATATCCGTAGTAACAACGACTTGGAATGAAAGAGAAAACATTAAGGAGTTAATTCTTAAAGTTAGGTCAGCGCTTCGAGATTTTCCGCATGAAATCGTTGTTGTTGACGATAACTCTTTGGATGGAACCCTTGATGTTGCTAAGCGTTTTGCAGATTTGGCGGTTGCAAAAATTCGAGAAGGGCAAACTAAAGGTTTATTGTACGGAATGAAACTAGCCAAGTTTCCTATAATAGTAACAATAGATGCCGACTTGGAAAACAATCCTGACTGCATACCTACACTTATCACAAAACTCAGCGAATTCGATTTAGTGGTGGCATCGCGAACGGTTCTTCCCAGAATTTCAGAGAGGCTGGCTTCCAAAACGTTAGGTAAAATGTTCGGGGTCTCGGATTTTTTCTCAAATTTTAGGGTTTACAAAAAAGAAACAATAGCCCATCATTTGAGAGGCGGAGAAACCTTTGGCGGTGAATTATTGGTTATTGCTAAAAAGAATGGTTTCAAGATTGGCGAAGTAATGTATGAACCGCCGGCTAGGCGCAGCAACCCCCGGATTGGCGGCAAAATTAGAGCTAACTTGAGGATAATCGTTGCTTTGCTGAAGTGTTGTATTATTTATTTAGCTTAGACTTTTAGGCGCCTTAATGGTGACTTGCTTGGTTTTCAGGCTTTTAAGGTTAAGATTATTAGTTTGAGTCCTTTAATTTTTTAGGGTATAATTTTGGCTAATTTTGAGTTATCCTTGAATGGTTCATGGAAGTTCAATGGTTTTGCCGAATGCAACGGTGAAGAATTAGGAGCGCACAAACCCGAATACGATGATGACGGTTGGCTTCCAGCGAAGGTTCCTGGAACCGTTCACTTAGACTTATTGGCTAACAATGTTATTCCTGACCCGTTCAAGGGCTTAAACGAGAAAAAGGTTCAATGGGTACCTGAAAATGAGTGGTGGTACCGTAGAGCATTTGACCTTCCGCCAGATTTTTTGGGCAAGCATGCAGTTGAGCTTGTTTTTGACGGTTTAGACACGTTTGCCACTGTCTGGGTGAACAGCGTAAAAGTCGGCGAAGCAGATAACATGTTTACGCCTTGGCGGTTTAACATCGGCAAATCGGTGAAGGCAGGCAGGAATGTTATTGCTGTCCGCTTTAAACCCATATACAAAGTTGCCCTTGAATTAGAACGCAAATACGGCAGCAAATATGGGAGTTTGCATGCTGAAAACTTTTCAGCCAGGCCATATGTGCGCAAAGCTCAATATTCTTTCGGCTGGGATTTGGGGCCAACCTTGCCAACGGCTGGAATATGGCGCAGTGCAAGAGTAATCGCTTATGACAAGGCAAAGTTAGGTTATCTAGCAGCTTTACCCTTGCAGGTTTCAGAGGAGAAAGCAAAAATCAAAGCTGTTGCTGAAGTTTATGTCATAAAACCTTGTTGCGTCAAGGCTAAGTTTGTTGTGGAAGGGTTTGGGCAGAGAATTGAAAAACAAATAATCAAGAAAATTGCTTTGGGGCAAAGTTGTCTTGAAAGCGAGTTTGAAATTGCTAAGCCACGTCTCTGGTGGCCAAGAGGTTATGGTGCACAGAATCTTTATGATGTTTCAGTGGAGCTTTGTTGTGACGAGGTATTTTTAGAAAAGGCAGCGGTCAAATGTGGAATTAGAAGTGTAAAGCTTCTGCAGGAGCCTAATGACGAAGGCAAATGCTTCATTTTCGCAATCAATGGTTTGCCGGTTTTTTGTAAGGGTGCCAACTGGGTGCCTGCTGACTCCTTCCTACCCAGAGTTACTGCAGACCGCTATGAGAAACTTCTAGATATTGCAGCGCAAGCGAACTTTAACATGCTTAGAGTTTGGGGTGGCGGAATCTATGAAGACGATGCTTTTTACGATTTTTGTGATAGGCTTGGGATAATGGTTTGGCAAGATTTCATGTACGCAAGCTCTGCTTACCCAGAAGACGACTGGTTCCTCAAGGAAGCAGAAAGAGAAGCAGATGAGGTTGTGCGGCGTTTGCGAGGGCACGCTTGCATAGTCGTTTGGTGTGGCAACAACGAGATTCAATGGCAATACAAAACCGTATGGAAAGAGATGCCGAAACTTTTTGGATTGTCAATATTTGACAAAATATTGCCCAGCGTTCTTAACAGGCTTGATGGCACACGTCCTTACCAGCCAAGCAGCCCATATGGCGGAGAAGGACACAATAGTGAACACGAAGGCAGTAGGCATAACTGGACCGTTTGGAGTAAACAAGTGGATTACTCAGCGTATCTTGGGGATAAGGGGCGTTTTTTGACCGAGTTCGGCTGGCAAGCTCCTCCAACACTTAGCCTCTTAAGAGAATATTTGGATGACGCGGACATGAATCTTGGTTCGCCAGCGTTTGAAGCCCACGAGAAGCAGGTTGATGGCTTAAAAATACTACGTACATTACTATCCTTGCACTACCCTGTGCCTGAAGATTTCAAGCGGTTTACGCTTTATGCGCAGTTGAATCAGGGTGAAGCATTAAAGACAGCGGTAACTCATTGGAGAAGCCGCATGTTCAAAACCAGCGGATGCCTAATATGGCAACTCAATGATTGCTGGCCAGTCATAAGTTGGAGCCTAGTTGACTATGGCTTGAACGCGAAGGCAGCGTACTTTTTTGTCAAGCGTGCCTTTCAACCGGTCATTGCACCCTTAATCATCAAGGAAGGCAAAGCCTACGTTTATGTTGTTAATGAGACAGAAGACACTTTGGAGTCAACGCTTAAGTTCCAAGTAATGACCTTTAACGGTGAAGTATTATACAGCCAACACGCAAAAACGGTCACACCAGCTTACACCTCGAAGCTAGTTCTAGAAAACGCTTTAGAAACGCTGCCGTTGAAAGACAACTGCATTTTCGCGGTAATCCTTGAAGATGAAGGCACCTTGCTGTATGAAGATGCCAAAACGATTCAAGAGGCTAAAAACATGAAACTCCCAACCCCACAAGTAAAAATCGAAACAAAAAAGTTGGACGCAGCCAATTTTGAGATTATGCTGGAATCAAACGTTTACGCCAAAGCAGTTTTTCTGAAACTGGAAGGTATCAAAGGCGAATTTAACGACAACTTTTTTGACTTGATACCTCAGAGACCAAGAATTATCAAGTGTCTGCTGGAAAGAGACGTAAGCCGGCAAGAGTTTGAAAAGGCATTGTTGTTTGAGGTTTATCCTTATGAAAAAGAGCTAATCCTCGCTCCATAAATTTAATCTGGCATTACTGGCGCTTTTATAATCAATTTGCTTGCTATGCTACTTTTGATTAAAGATTTAGCGCCTATCCACTCGACAAGCGGAAAGCACGATTGACGATTTTAAAATTTACATAACTGCTTTGGAAGGTTCTTACAAGAGTGTTGATGGCGATTTTGACAAAACCGTTGCTCAGCCTGCGGAAAAAGAAGCTGAAGCTAAAGATAAAGAGGAAGAAGAAAGAGCCAAAGCTATAGAGGAATACAGCAAAAAAGTTAGACCCAGATTCTACGAGTAAAAAAGCTTATTTTCGCTCAATCAACTCAATAAGGGTTCCATCTGGATCCTCAATAAAAGCAATCGTTGGACCTATTGCAAGCTTGAAAGGTTCATCAGTAATCGTTACATTTTCCTTCCGCAAAGCCGCAATAGTCATTTTCATGTCTGCAACTTCGAATCCTAAATGGTCAAACAGGCGCTCTTCATATTCAGGCTGAGTGAATTTCTTTTGGTTGCGGTAGAAGGTTAATTCAAGCGTGCAGCCTTTGCCCTTTGGGTCTTGAAGGAAAGCGATTTCAGCGTTGTTCTGCTTGATTTCTCGGCGGCTCAAAAGTTTTAGGCCTAGAAGTCTGGTGTAAAAGTCGATTGATTTCTCCATGTTGCTTGTGCGAATGCTTGCATGAACAAACACGTTCTTCATTTTCAACGTTCCTTGTGCAGGGTTTGTTATAATTCTTTAGCTCTTTGCGGTTCCTCATCCAAAGTTTTATTCACTAGCGCATCTGCCCTTTGAATTTGAGGGTTGCTTCTTGGAACATTTACAAAGCTGATTTTTTTGAAGCAACTTTTCAGTTCTTGGGCTTTGCGCCATAACTTTTGCAACTCAGCATTTTTTACGCTGTATTCCCCGTTAAGCTGTTTTGCGACTAATTCGCTGTCAAGGTGGCAAACGACTTCTTCAACTTTAACCGCTATGGCAAACTCCAATGCCGCTATCAACGCGTTGTATTCTGACTGGTTATTAGTGTGTATTCCTATGAAGCGTGAATCTGCCTTTACTGCTTCGCCTTTTTCTGTTAATGCCAAATAAGCTATGGCTGCTGGTCCAGGGTTTCCTCTTGCTCCGCCATCAGAATAAAGCAGTAATCGCTTGTACATTGTGTTCTTCGCTTCTTATCCATGTAAACTGTGATTTATTATTAAAGCGTTAAGAAGGCAATCGCAAATTTGACTGGTTGTTATTGCTAATGTACAATCACATTCGTTTAAGAGCTAAAAGAAGCTTTAAATCAAATTAAACATGGGGAAAGTAACTTGACAAGCAGTTTACTGGGAGCAACAAAATTAAATTCACTAGAACTTCAGTTTGCTCTCCTAAAACATGACAGGGAATGGAGTATTGCTAAAGGCTCTAGAAGAGGAAAATTGGATATTATAGCTGAGATTTTGCTTTTCTGCGAGCAACAAAAAACCAAAACCAGCATAATGTACAATGCAAACCTAAATTATTCCCAACTCAAAAGCCACATCAACGCTTTAACTTCTCAGGGTTTACTTGAGAAAAAACTGAACAAGTACGTTACAACCGAAAGAGGTTACCGTTTTCTTGAAATATTCGCTCAACTCAATGATTTACTGGATGAATTTACTAACCTTAAGTGAGTTTTCGATTTTCCCAAGCAGTCTTCAATTCGTCAACAAAACTTGCTTCGTCCTCTGCCAAGCGTTTTTTAACTTGCCTCCAAACCGCTGGGCAATCTGTGTAATCTGAACCTATAATGCTGCGAATGACATTGTCAACTTCTTTTCTGTTTTGGCGTGTTACCTCTATTCCTGCTTTCTTAAAAGTCGCTTCAAGATGGCGGAAATAACAAGTCACGGCGCTTCACCAAAAAATATCATAGTTACAGCACTTAGTAAATTTATTGATGCAGGTTGCTTGCTCGTTTGAGAAGTATTAAATAGTAATAATAATCGAAACATCCAACCTCAACCCCTTTTCATTTAGTTTATAAAAACCTGGCAGAATACCCGCCGCGTTAGCGACAGGATGAATGCGTAATTCTTAACAATCTCCTCTATGCTCAAGGCCTCTTTTGCTGGATGGATTAGTTGAACAAAACTATTACGGGATGTTTGAACATTTGCGACTAGCCTTTGAAACTGTTTCTCTATTTCAACGATTCTTTTAGAGCTGAAAAGTAAGATAGAACCTGCCCAATTTGTTCTTCAGACATGGACAGAATGGTTTTAACTGCCGCTTTCTGCTTTGGCGCTGGAGAAACCGCAAATGTTGCTAAGGCATAATCTAGGCTTGTGAAGAGGGGTTCCCATGGAATGTTAACTCGTTTACCTTTCAGGTTGTATAAGGCAAGGACGAATGCGCTGGCTCGGCTTAGGCTGTCTTTGAAAGATTGAATTGCTCCGCCGATAGCTATAGCATCGTAGTCTTTTCCTGAAAGAAAACTCTTGATTACCCCATAATTTTGTTCTAAATTTTGAATTTCGGCAAAAAGATCCTGCTTAATTCTTGCTTCTGTATCGTCTTTCATGCTGCATCACTCTTTTGTATGTTAAAATCAAGTACATAAGACTTTTTTCTGGCTTATCGCTTTTTTTGCTTGCGCTATGTAAACAGTTAGGTTAGAACCTAGAAGGATTTCTATAATGTTCCTTACCAGCACGGTTTTGAGGCTTAAAATACCTTTAAACAGCAAATTTCAGTGATAGAGGAGCTTATAAAGCAAAACTCTTAATAGCCGATGACTTAATCACAAGTTTCATGAGCCAAACCAAGCAAATCGAGCAGAAATGGCAAGCCAAGTGGGAAAACGCTCATATTTTTGAGGCTGACCCAGACCCAAAAAGAAAGAAAATAATGGTAACGTTCCCATACCCATACATGAACGGCCCACTGCATGTTGGGCACACTTTTACGGCTTCGCGGGTTGACGCTTACGCAAGGTTCAAGCGTATGCAAGGTTACAACGTGCTTTGGCCTTGGGCTTGGCATTGGACTGGTCAACCGCTTCTAGGAGCCAGCCAGCGCGTAGCGAGAGGTGACGAAGACTACATCCGAGTTCTCAGAGAAGTTGACGACGTTCCAGAATCGGAACTTAAAAAATTTGTTGACCCTCTTTACATGGCTCAATATTACACTAATGAGGGGCGCTTAGCCGTTAAAAGCATAGGTTTCTCGGTAGATTGGCGAAGAGAATTCACCACCATAATGCCCACTTACCAGAAATTTATCGAGTGGCAATACAAAAACCTCAAAGAAAAAGGCTACGTGACAAGAGGAACGCACCCAGTGGTGTGGTGTCCAAAAGATCAAAGCCCAACAGGAGACCATGACCGCCAAGTAGGCGAAGGCGTCACTCCGGAAGAATACACATTAATCAAATACAAGCTGGACGAGCGCACGTTTTTGCCAGCGGCAACTTTCCGCCCAGAAACAATTTACGGCATAACAAACATGTGGATAAACCCTGACGCTACCTATGTTGAAGCTACCGTCAACGGCGAAAAGTGGATAATTAGCCAAGAAGCCGCTGAGAAACTCAAAGAGCAAGAAAAGAAAATAGAAGTAAAGCGCTCGTTTAAAGGCAAGGAACTTATTGGAAAAATTTTTGAAAACCCAGTGACGAAAGGCAAGTTTCCAATTTTGCCAGGCTGGTTCGTTGACCCAAAAACAGCTACAGGCGTCGTTTACAGCGTACCCGCCCATGCACCGTACGATTGGTTAGCGCTTAAGGATTTGCAAGAAAAGC
>Ga0208563_1001545_pt1 | contig 15237 bp, 12 predicted proteins | sample June2015DPH_17_1_2_FD_184717 | JGI IMG/M metagenome (GOLD analysis project Ga0208563, IMG submission 184717) | Peatland microbial communities from SPRUCE experiment site at the Marcell Experimental Forest, Minnesota, USA - June2015DPH_17_150... | ecosystem: Environmental > Terrestrial > Soil >... | reverse complement strand
TCCGAGTTCATTTTCAGCCTCGGGCAGATCGAAGGGAATCCGTTTGATCTCAGCAAGAGCCGCGATGAGGAACAGGATAAAAGAGACCGGCTGCACGAAGATGAAAGGACGTGCGCTCTGTGCATTTGTGATTTCGACGAGGCTGAAAGAGCGAGCCAGCATGACCACTGGGACAAGAGAAAGTCCCATAGGCACTTCATAGCTGATCATCTGAGCCGCACCGCGAATTCCTCCAAGGAGGCTATATTTTGAGTTGGAGGCCCATCCACCCAGCGCAATTCCATAAACACTAATGGAAGAAAGTGCAAGGATGAAAAGTAAACCGACATTCAGGTCCGTAATGACCAGAGGGATGGATCTGCCCCAAAGCGTGACACCGCTTCCAAAGGGGACGACGGCAAAAATGAGCAAGGCCATTAGGCCGACCACCCCCGGCGCAAGAAGAAAGATCCCCTTGTTCGCTTCTTGTGGCACCGTGTCTTCCTTCGTTATCAATTTAACGAGATCGGCAAGAGGCTGAAGGAGTCCGAACTCCCCTGCTCTGTTCGGGCCGTATCGGGCCTGAATCCGGCCGAGCAATTTACGTTCGACCCAGACCAGATAGGCAGCCACCGTCAGCAGGATGATCAACACGATAGTCAGCTTGACGATCAGAAAAACGAATCCCAGAATCCATTCGAGGAGCATAAGAGTCCTTATTTTCTTATCTGACCCATAGCGACCTTCACCGGCCACTTCTCTATCTTTTGCCATGCGAGTTGCCGGTGTTTTGGCATGACAATCACGCCAGGAGCCATGGTGTCAACGATGCGCAATTCCATCTCTAAGCGACCTTTATCCAGAGGAAGGGTGATTCTTTCTCTGTCTTTAAGGCCTAACATCGAGGCATCTTTTGGGCTCATAAAGAGGCACGGCTCTTTTTCAACCTGCTGGAGATATTTGGAATAGGTAGAAAGTTCTTCTGTTCCGAAAGTCCAGTCCCCCATCACAAGTTCTAATGTGCTATTCTCTCGGCTTAATCCTCCAGATCGGATTTGCCCACCAGAGGGAAAAAGCTTTTCTCTCCCCTGCGCCAGATGGACTCGAACGTCATCAGGCAGTTCATCGGCAATTGGAACATTAGCAAAGATGGGATATTCTTTTGCAATCCAACTCCAGAGTTCGTTTTTGGAAAGAGAGAACATCTCACGTCCCGGCAATGAGATGATATTGGCGAGCTTTGCCAATATTTGCCAGGCAGGCTGGGATTCTCCTCCTGGAATATCACGCCTGAACACACGGAGCGGATGTCCTCCCGCGCTGATCTGCGAGATGGGGATACCACCGCGATAAGCGGATGTAGCGAATTGGACCCTGCCTTCCTGGTTCACAAAGGATGTCTCCATCTCAAAAAGAGTTTGCGTTGGGAAAAAGAGATGTGCAAGCCGGGCTGCAAAAGACGGAAGATAGTCCATCACCAGAAACAAGTCGAGCTTGTCAACGGCCTGCTTCAGCCTTTCGTAATCTGGAAAAGACCGGAAAGGATCACTCTCAACCAGCATCAGCCCCTTGACGCTCCCTTTTTCAATGGACTCGACTACATCCATCACGGAACCCTCCTCGGACGAGAGGAGTGCAGCACCAAAGGTGTTGGCTTCAGACATCAAATAGAAGAGTCCAGCCCGACCCCTTGCGGCACGGAGGAGCAATGCACTGTCCGCAGCCACATCAGGAGTTGTCTCTCGGACAATGGACGTTCCACAGATGATGACAGGGTAACGACTCTGCCTTAACTTCTGCGTTATTTTGACCATGCGGTTTTTTATGGGTGCATCGGGATACTCAGCCGGGGCTGTGTCATAAAATCGAAGGGCTTCTTCTCCCATCTTCTCTGCAGCGGAACGGTGCACAGCTCCTTTGATAAGAGCGGTCAGACAGGGCTCTAAATCATCGGGTGCCACCGGCAGATGTTCGAACTCAAAGGGAAGAAAAACAGGTCGGGGGTCGATGACGACAATGGTTGCCTCGTTTCGAAATGCTTGCCTCATCGCAAGGGCTAACATCGGAGCCTCATTCACCGGATCCGCGCCGACGGCCAGGATAAAGTCGGCCTTCTCTATCTCCCGCATTGAGACGGCCAGCTGCTCGTCAAGTCTTGCCACAGCTCTTTTGACCTTCTTGGCCATTGTTGGAGTTTCAAAATAGGTCGGTTCATTCCATCCCTGGACCCGGCAGAATCGTATCAGCATGGCCTGGTTCTCAACGCAGCTTCGCGCCGATCCGAGACAGGCGATCGCTTTCGGTCCGTTTTTCTGGTTGATTTGAATAATCTTTTGCGCCGCCGTTTGAATAGCTTGGTCCAGTGAGACCTCTTCCGTTCTTATTCTCGCACGCCGTGGCCTTTCAGGATGATTGGTGTAGTAAAAGCCGTACCGGCCCCGGTCACAGATAAAGTAGCCATTCACCGATTCACTGAAACGAGCCTCAAGCCGTGTCATTTCGCGATAGCGCGCACTCGTGATGATGTGACATCCGAGAGAACAGTGAATGCAGAGGGAAGGGCCTCGCTCAAAGTCCCATCGTCGGCCGGTAAAGCGGGAGGGTTTATCCGTATAGACGCCTGTCGGACAGATGTCGATGATGTTTCCCGAGAAGGGACTTTCGAGCTGGCCGTCTGTCGCCCTGCCAAAGTAGGTGTGATGGGCGATTTGAAGAGCTCCTAGATCACGATAACCGGCAAACTCCTGATAGAAACGCCTGCACCTCCAGCATTGGATGCAGCGATTCATCTCGTGCTGGACGAAAACCCCCAGGTATTGATCGTTGTAGGTTCTCTTTTTTCCGAGATAGCGCCGTATCCCGTGACCTCCGGCCACTGTCAGGTCCTGAAGCAGACAATGGCCTCCCTCATCGCAGACCGGACAATCATGGGGATGGTTCATCATGAGCCATTCGATGACGTGTTTGCGGAAATCGGCTGCCTCTTCATCTGTAGTCGATACGACCATTCCGTCCTGGGCATCCGTCATGCAGCTCATCTGCACTCCCTTGACCGGCCCTTCCTCAAACTTCACGGCACAGACGCGGCAGGCACCGACAGGTCCGAGACCTGGGTGGAAGCAGAACCGCGGGATGATAATCCCCAGCCGTGCGGCGGCTTCAATCACTTTTGTCCCGCGCTCAACTTCTATTTCAAGACCGTCAATTTTTAACTTGGGCATAGTTTTTTCTTGAAAAAAATATCAAATGTCAAAGTTCAAAATCTTGGTATTTCCCCGTTCCATTTTTCCAGCTACTGCGTTTCCACATCCGGATTCTATTTGGCATTTGGATTTCCTTTGGCATTTGTTTTTTGACATTTGTCCTTTACGACTTAAAAGGACACTTCTTCTGGCTGATGTGTTCGTGAACCTCCTCAGGGAAATGGTCGAGGAGGCTCGTCACCGGCATCGATGCTCCGGGAGCGAAAGCGCAGTAAGACTTCCACATATGCGCACACATACGGTGAAGGATCGGAATAAATTCCTCCTCACCCTCTCCGTGCTCAATTCGCCAGAGCAGATCCCGGATAAACGGCAACCCCTCACGACAGGGGGTACAAAAACCGCAGGATTCCCGGACAAAAAAATCGATCAAATTTAAAGTAGCTCCAACCAGACAGGTTTTCTGGTCGAAGACGATGACCGCGCCCGTGCCCAGCCTGTTCCGGCATTTCTTTAGGCCCTCGAAATCCATCTCGACATCATAATCTTCTTTTCCAAGAAAGCAGGTGGAGGCTCCTCCTGGCAGACACGCCTTGAATTCGGACCCGGGAAGCAACCCGCCCGCATGTTCTTCGATGATTTCTCTGAGGGGGGTGCCCATGGGAAGTTCATAGCAGCCCGGCCGATTCACCTTGCCGCTGACGCAGTAAAGCTTCGTCCCAGAACTGGCTTTGGTCTTGGCCAAACCCTTGAACCACTCTGCCCCATGCCTCACAATGTGTGGAACATTAACCAGGGTTTCGATATTGTTCAGGACCGTGGGCTGATCCCACAATCCCTTCTCTGTCGAGCGCGGTGGTGGCTGCTTAGGATGAGCTCTCATCCCCATGATGGCATTGATCTGCGCGGTCCCTTCCCCGCAAATATATCGGCCCCCGCTTCGGTGGACGATAAGATCGAAGGAGAAGTTACTTCCCATGATGTTCTGACCAAGGTAGCCAGCCTCTTGAGCAATCCTTATTTCTCTTTCCAGAATCAGAGCGCTGCTTTCGTAAGAAGGCCGGACGAAGATGATACCCTTTTCCGCGGAGACGACATATCCGGCAAGGATGGTTCCTTCGATGATCATGTGAGGGTCCGCGTGAGCCATGATGCGATCTTTGAAGGTGCCAGGCTCCATTTCATCAATGTTCGTGATCAGGTACCTCGGGAAAGGAGCATCGTCAGCGACCGATTTCCATTTAAGCCCTGCGGGAAACCCTGCCCCTCCGCGACCCTGAAGATTTGCATCGACAACCGCCTGTTGCACTTCTTTTGGAGAATATTTCTGGAGGGCCATGGTAAGAGCCTGATAGCCTCCACTTTGACGATATTCATCGATCGTGGCAATTCGGTTGGGTTTGCGATTCTGAAAGATCACTTGCGGATACATTCGGTTTACCTTGCCATCCTCGGGGGCGGCGCTTCAGATCTCAACCGATCGAGAATGCCGTCGATTTTTTCAGGAGTTAGAGGACCGTAAGCTCTCCCGTTGATCAACATGGCCGGCGATAGATCACAATAACCAATACAGGCAGTGGGCAGTATGGTAAAAAATCCATCCTCTGTTGTTTCTCCGGGTTTAATCCCGAGTTTTTTAAAGAGATGGTTTAACACGGAATCATACCCATTCATCCAGCAGACGACCCCATCGCAGACGTGGATGACGAATCTTCCAACCGGTTCCCGATAAATAAAATCATAGAAAGTAGCGAGTTCCTCGATCTCAAGGGGCGTCATATCGAGGAGCCGGGCCGCTTCTTCAACGGCTTGGTCGCTCAAATAACCGTGGTGATTTTGCAAAGCCAGCATGATATCCACAACCAGCTCCCGGGGATGATCTGTCTCCGCTATTCTTTTCTGCAAGGGTTCGAGTAGTTCTTCGGACAACATGGGTCTTTTCTAAATTTCAATTTTCAAATCCCAAATCTCAAACAAACTCAAAGTTCCAAATTCAAATGACTGCCCCTCACCCTTCCCCTCTCCCCGTGGGGGAGAGGGCGGGGTGAGGGGTTTGAGATTTTGAATTCTGGTTATTGGAACTTGTTTGTAATTTGGTGCTTGATATTTTGTGCTTCTCCCCTACCGGTCAATATCCGGTAAGATGTAGTCAACCGAACCGATAATAGCCAAGAGGTCTGAAAGGAGTCCTCCTCTTGCCATGAGGGGCATGACCTGAACATTGGCAAACCCGGGCGCTCTGATCCTCATCCTGTAGGCCATGTTGAGGCCGTCGCTAACGACATAGTAGCCTTGCTCGCCGCGGGAGATTTCCGTTGCCGTATAGGCTTCGCCCTTGGGGATCTTCGGCCCCCGGGTCACATTAATGAAATGATGGATGAGGCTCTCGATATCTCTTAAGGTATCTTTCTTTTCAGGGACCGCATAACGGTAATCATTCGTCACATACCTTCCGTCCGGCATTTGGTTCGCAGCTTGCTCGATAATCCTCAGGCTCTGGCGTATTTCCTCGACCCGGACAAGATAACGAGCGTAACAATCGCCCCTCGTGGCGGTCGGGATATCAAATTCAAAATTCTCATAGCCTGAGTAGGGGAACTTCTTCCTTACATCCCACTCCAGACCGCAGGCCCGGAGATTAGGGCCCGTCACTCCCCATTCCATGGCATCTCTTAAAGAAAGGATGCCAACCCCTTGGGTTCGGGCTTTGAAGATTGGGTTCTTGGTGATCAATGCCTCGTAGTCTCCGATACGCGCTCGAAGGGTCTTGACAAATCTGTCAACCGCCTCTTTCCAGCCCTCGGGTAGGTCCATCGCCAATCCCCCGATGCGAAACCAGGCCGGATGGAGTCTGCCGCCTGTGATCATCTCGACCACATCCATGAGCTGCTCACGCTCACGAAAGGTATAAAAGGTTGGCGTCATCGCGCCTACGTCGTGGGCATTCGTGCCAAACCAGACGAGGTGATTATTAATACGGAAGATTTCACTCAGCATCACCCGGACGAACTGGGCGCGTTCAGGAACTTTGATTCCTGCCAAGGTTTCTACAGATTGTAGATAGGAAAGGTTGTTGGCCACGCCGCCCATATAGTCTACTCGGTCTGTGTAGGGAATAAACTGATGCCACGATTGATGTTCGCCAATCTTTTCAACGCCTCTGTGATGGTATCCGATATCCAGATTGATATCGGAGATTCTTTCTCCGTCAAGGGAGACGATAAAACGCATCAAACCATGGGTGCCGATGTGCTGGGGGCCGACATTTAATACCAGAAGCTCTTGATCCCCTTCTTTTTGCTTCACAAAAGCGCCGGCATCCAGAGGTTGGTGCTTTAGAGCGGAGGCGTGCGTATAGGGAGCCATTTCGGTAGCCCTGCCAGGATGGCTTTTGCGTAGCGGGTATCCTTCCCAGTCTTGAGGCATGATGAGGCGGCGTAAATCGGGATGACCCTCAAAACGGATTCCAAACATCTCGTACGTTTCGCGCTCGTACCAGTTTGCAGAAGGCCAGATATCCGTGACGGTGTGGGTCGTCGGGTCTTTGCCCGTTAATCCAACTTTAAGTCGTAAACGGCCCGGAGGATCAAAGGAGAGCAAATGGTAAACCAGTGTATAGTCCGGATAGACCCCTTTGTCAGGCCGAAAGGACTTTCCGTTTTGGCCGATCTCGTTGGCTACCGTTCCGTCATAATCGGATAAAGGTTTTTGATCGCGGCGTGCCGACTCATCAATGGCGGTTAAATCGTCCAGCCGCAGGTATTTGGGTGACGCTTCCGTCTTGAGAAACTTAAGGATCTCCTTGAAGCGACTTTCCACCACATGAAAGGTCAACATATCTGAGGTTCCTGCCGTCTGCCGGATCGCGTCGCCAAATCTTTCATTCAGGACTTGAGCCAGAGATTTGTCCTGCTCATGCAATTCGATCCGGCGCGGAGGCGGAGTCCACATCAGGTCAGACCGGCTGTCCCAGAATCGAGGGGATGTGACCGATGTTCCCCTGATAGGTATCCCTTCCATCCCGGGACCTCGCGTGTCTCTTGATTTGGTTTCTCCATCGATCAAGATGGGATTGGTTGTTCCCTGGGTGCCGCCTCCAAGATGCAAAACAGAGCGAGCCGGCTTTTCATCCGAGATGATTTTCTGCTGCAAGACCGTCAGGGCATGTTCAAGGGCTTCGGGTCTCGGAGGGCAGCCCGTGACATAGACATCCACCGGAATGAGCTGGTTCAGCCCCTGCACCACGCTGTAAACGTCGTACATCCCGCCGCAGTTGCAGCAGGACCCCATCGAGATCACCCATTTCGGCTCTGCCATCTGCTCATAGAGCCTCACGATAACCGGGGCGATTTTCTTAAAGACCGTTCCCGCCACGATGATGACATCGGCCTGACGGGGAGAACCGCGCAGGACCTCAGCCCCGAACCTCGCAAGATCGAAGCGTGGTGTAAAAACGGCTGCCATTTCGATGAAGCAGCAAGACGTCCCGAAAAAGAGGGGCCAGAGGCTGTACTGGCGGCTCCAGTTGATCAGGGTGTCAAGCTTGGCAAGGACGATGTTTCCGAGGGTGCCGGGCTTTTCCGGGCTGTCGGTCCCCACTCAAGGCCTCCCTTTTTCCAGATGTAGAAGAGACTGATTAGCAGTACCACGATGAAGAAGGAAATTTGCAGCCAGCCGGACCAACCGAGGCGTTCGAAAGCAATGGCCCAGGAAAAAATATAGGCAGCTTCCACGTCAAAGATGAGGAAAAAAGCGGCAATAAGATAAAAGGCGATCGGATATGGAAATCGAGCCGTGCCGGTTGGGATGATGCCACACTCATAGGCTCTCAGCTTTTCAGGGTTCGGTTTTTTCTCTCCGAGCCACTTGGCAAGAAAGAGCAAAGCGATGATCAGGATGAGACTCATCAGAGTAAAAAGTCCCAGAGCCAGAATCCCTGGCTCCCACGGGGAAAAGGCATTAATGTTCGGAATTGGTTCCATCCGTCTTCTTGATTCGAGTGCTCGGCATACTCCCTCACCCCCCTGCCTACCGGCGGGGGGGTGAGGGAAAGGAGGGCCGATTATCAACCAAAAGCTTATAGCGAGAGAGTGTCGAAGATAATGGGGTAAACCCTGTATTTTGAAAGGACAAATGATGTATTTTGAAAAATTTTGGCTGCCGGTTCTGCCAAGAAAGTCTGCACTAAAGGACCAGCCTTAAAATACAGGATTTAAAATGAGAAAATACGAGGTTCTTCTTATGGACTTCTCACTCATTTCAAAGGAAGATGGGGTGAGGTGGGATCGTAACATCATCCAAGGAGGCGAACCATGTTTGGCAGGCGGATCAAGTTGTTTACGCTCTTCGGCTTCGAAGTCCGGATTGATTTAAGCTGGGTCATCATCGCGGTTCTTGTCGTCTGGTCCCTCGCAACATATATTTTCCCATCTGACTACAAAAACCTTCCTGTCCAGACCTATTGGTTGATGGGAGTGGTCGGAGCCATAGGCCTTTTTCTTTCGATTATATTTCACGAAATGTTTCATTCTCTGGTTGCCAGAAGGTTTGGCATTCCGATGAAGGGGATTACGCTGTTCGTTTTCGGCGGCGTTTCTGAGATGGGTGAAGAACCCACAAGCGCAAAAGTCGAATTCCTGATGGCCATTGTGGGGCCTCTTTCCAGTATCGCCATTGCACTCGCCTGTTATGGGATTCACATGCAGGGGCTGCGCAGCGGATGGCCTGAATCGGTCGATGGGGTAGTGTATTATCTCGCCTACATTAATGCTTTGTTGGCTGCCTTCAATCTTTTACCTGCCTTTCCATTGGACGGAGGGAGAGCCCTAAGGGCCATCTTATGGGGACTGCGGAAAAACCTTCGATGGGCAACCCGAGTTTCGTCCTCCGTAGGATTTGGGTTTGGCGTCCTGTTCATTCTTATAGGTGTTTTCCAATTCCTCAGAGGAAATGTGATGGGAGGAATTTGGTTGTTCTTGATCGGGATGTTTCTCCAGAATGCCGCAAGGGTGTCTTACCAGCAACTTGTTATACGGAAGGCACTGGAGGGGGAACCCGTTCGCCGCTTTATGAAAACCGATCCAGTGGCAGTCTCTCCTTCGATTTCGATACGGCAACTTGTTGAAGATTATATTTACAAATATCACTTCAAGATGTTTCCAGTTGTAAAAGACTCTGACAAACTTGTCGGTTGCATCACTGCGAAACAGCTGAAGGAAATTCCCCGAGAGGAGTGGGGCCAAAAAACGGTGGGGGAGGTCGCTACGAAGTGTTCAGCCGAAAACACCATTGAGCCGCAGGCCGACGCGACGCAAGCACTCTCTCTCATGGCTCGAACGGGGTCGGGCCGCCTGATCGTGGTTGAGGGAAATCGCTTGGTAGGAGTCATCACATTAAAGGACATGCTAAAATTTCTTTCATTAAAGTTGGAACTCGAGCGATGAGCAAGGGCGATGTTGGAAAGTAGGGAATGGCGGAGGATTGGATTCTGTCTACTCGGGATAGGTAATCTGAGTTCCGTCCACCCGGGCGAAGGGAGTGAGCTTATGAGGTTGTGTCTTGGTTTTGCTCATAATATGCTCGACCGAAAGGCTTCGGACCTGTAATGCATCCGCAATGAGTGACCTGTGACAGCGCCAGGGAACTGCCTCGGCACACATCAGGCAAATTCTTTCACGTCGCGTAAGAAGGATCAAATTTTCCAAATTCTTTTCAAATTCCTCTGTCTGCATATAATCAGCAAATCCCCTGAAACTGGAATTGCGCCACCCCAGATTCGGCGAATCGCGCAGAGCATGACGAAGACCTCCAAGTCCGGACATATGTTCATATCCAATTCCAACAGATCTTAGGGCCTCGGGAAGTGTGTCGAGATTGAACTGAGGATTATGGCGCGACCGCGGCACCGTTCTCACATCGACGATCATCTCAACGTCGTGGATTTTAAGGAGATCAATAAAAGCTTCCAGAGGCCGTGTCGAATGGCCTATCGTCAAGACAAGGGGTACTCTCTCGGCTGCCCCCGTCACTTTCGAAAGCGGATCCTTCTTCTTTTTCCTCATCCTCCGTACCCGCTGAAGATCACGTCTTCCGTCATTGTAGATATCCTTTTTCCCGAAGGCCTTCCAACAAAAGATGAAAATAGACCAATCCTCCAAAAGGCTCCCAACGGTCCAAGATCCGGCGAACGCCTTCGTAATCCAGGGGCTTCCGAAGATTGAGCAAGTGCCTTAACTTATTCTGCGCACCGACATCATCACCCGGGAATAGATTGAGCCGTCCCATACCCCTCAGAAGTACATATTCCGCGCTCCACCTGCCCACACCTCTCAATTGATATAACTGTTCTAATGCCGCTTCGTCATCGAGGGCTTCGATACGATTGAGGTTGACCGATTTTCGGGTAACCCTCTGGGACAGTTCGATCAATGCTCGTCCCTTCTGTCGGCTGAACCCCAGGTTCCGGAACGTTTCCAGATGCAATCGTTCCACTCTTTCCGGTTGAGGGAAGGCATAGACCGTCGATTCCCCCCTCTTGAAGGGAAGGCCGGCCTTCATCGCCAGGCGGTTAAGAAGGAGAATTCCCACCGTAAGCGTAAGCTGCTGGCAGGCGAACGCATTGACAAGCGCTTCAAATAAGCTTGGGAACCGGGGTGGTTTAAGCCCGACAAAGCGTTGAGATAGTTCATAAAGCCTCTTCTCACCCTTTGCGAATTCATAAAATTTTGAAAGATCAATCCGAAGCCCCATCATCCGTTCCAGAGCACGGGCAATAGAGGGTTTTAGCTGAGGCACTATCTTTTCGGCAGTTGTCGTGACTTGAAGGATAGGCCTGTCGAGAGTACCCTTTTGAGTGATTTCAACCTCCACAGGCTTTCCGTCATAAGCCATGACCCTACGGTAAGCCTGGCCATCCCAGCGGTCCACAATATTCTCCGACCTGCGTCGCAATGCCCAAGCAGTAAAGCGGAGGTCAAATGGCGGTAGTGGCTTAAGGTGGAAAGAGATTTGATCCATTCAGGCTTCTCTATACCTGTGCTCAGAAGAGCTTCTTTTTTCATGACCATGAGACAGAAAAGGTGCGTTGGAAGTGGACCTCAGACCTCTTCGAGCATCGTTGTAAAGAGGTCGTGATGTTCTTCTTCAACCTCGAGGATCTCCTTGATCAGAAACGCCGTTGTAACGTCACCTTCCTTTTGGGCCTGGTCGATAATTTTCTTGTAAAGGCGAATGCCTTCTTCTTCCATCTTTGTGTCGAATTCGAGAAACTCCTTCAAGTTTTCTCCCGCTTTGATTGGCGCGAGTTGTGTCGTTGGAACTCCGTTCAGATACCAGAGCCTTTCCGCAAGTTCTTCCGCCTGTTTCATCTCCGCAATGGCCGTCTCCTTGAACTTGCCGGCAACAGCCACTCCTTTCGTTCCTATTACCTGAACATATTGCCACATGTATTGAACGCTCGCGGCAATCTCAATGGCAATGGCATCGTTTAACATCTTCTTTAATTCGTCACTCACCTTTGCTGTCGGTTTTAATTTGCGTGTCATGGTCTTCGCCTCCTCATCAGATTTTCATGTTTTTGAATTGTAGGCACCTTAGTCAAGCGGATATGGGAGATATCTATTCGAGTCCGGCTCACTCCACCTTGAACTTGACTTTTTTTAAGAGGGTCCCAGCCGCTCCCTTTATCTCCACTTTCCAGTCCCCTTTCAACCTTCTCAGGTGTTTATCGGCATAGGTTCTCCATCTCTTTCCCATTTTCATTGGCAGTATGGTCTTCAATATTTCTTTTTCTTCATGAAACCAAACAAAAGAACCCTCCATATCTTTGGAAATATTTGCAGCCTGCAGGAAACAATATACTTTATAGTTTCTCCGCTTGAGGCCGGAAATGTTTCTGAAGCGCCCGTCGGCTTATTACTCTCCAACCAGTCGCTACAAAAGATGTTTTTCCTTTGCGGCAGCCCGTCCACAATTTTTGCAAACGCATTTTGGGTTTCTCACCAGCTTCTTGTAGTCTTCCAAATTCGATTTCAAATAACCAATGTTTTCCAAAAGGCATAGATGCTCTTCGTGTGCCGCATGCGGCATTTTAATCTCTGCCATTCTTATCCCTCCTTTCCCACGGTGCTTTAAGTCCAAAGGTATTTAAAATGGATCGGGAAGTATATAGGGCAAACCCTGTATTTTCGGATCAGCGATGCTTTATTTTGACCCATGCTGTTATTGAAGATGGTCTTAGAAGTAAATAGATCGGCCATTGCATTTTCTCAGCGAAATGACAATATTTTGAAATGGAGATACCCACCGAGGTTAACGAAAGCCCTCCAAAAATACAGCGCTTCCTCTATAAAAAATACAGTATTCACTCTATTTACTTCTTTGATTTGTCTTAATAGGATAAATTCAGGATTATATGTTTGAATGCCGAACAAAGAGGGAGGCAGATATGAAGAATTATGATGTTATCGTAATTGGTGCCGGGGCCGGTCTGGAGATTGTATTTAAGGCGCTGTCAGCCGGGTTAAAGGTGGCGCTGGTCGATAAAGGAAATGTGGGAGGTACCTGCCTTAATGTTGGGTGTGTGCCCTCTAAAATGTTGATCTATCCGGCGGACAGAATAAGAGAAATAGAGGAGGCAAAGAAACTAGGGATACATGCCAGGATAGGTCATATCGATTTCAGTTCAATTATGGAGAGGATGAAGAAAGCCGTCAAGGAGGGTCGAAATTCTATTCAGAAGGAGATCAAAAATTCAAAACATCTCGATTTTTATAATGAGGAAGCGCATTTCATTGGAGAATACGTGTTGGAAATAAAGAATGAGAACATAAGGGGGGAGAAGATTTTTATCGTTTCAGGCGCTCGCCCCTTAATTCCTCCTACCAAAGGCCTGGATAAGATTGAATATCTAACGAACGAGAATGTTTTAGAGCTTAAAAGAAGACCGAAGAGCCTGATCATCATCGGAGGGGGATATATAGCTGCCGAATACGGCCATTTCTTCTCCGCCATAGGCACAAAAGTGGTTATCGTGGGAAGAAACAAGAGGCTGATCCCAAACGAAGAACCCGAAATATCCGACCTGGTCAAGAAGGAATTCAGGAAACGCATGGAAATTCATACAGGGACTGAAGTATTAGAAGCCAGGCAAAACCGTAAGGGTTATGCCGTCCTTGTGAAAAAGAAAAATACCGGCGAAGAGATGGAAATTAAGGCTGAAAAGATCATGGTCGCAGTAGGAAGAGAGTCCAATGTCGATCTCTTAAAAATCCAAAATACCGGTGTTGAAACAACCGAGGCCCATTACATAAAGGTGAATGATTATCTTCAAACAACTAAAAAAAATATATGGGCCCTGGGGGATGCCATTGGAAGGCAAATGTTTACGCATGCAGCCAGCAAGGAAGTGGAATTGGCATGGCATAACGCGACACAAAAAAGGAAAAGGAAAATGAATTTTCGTATCGTTCCCCATGCCGTTTTCACGCAACCGCAGATTGCATCGGTGGGGCTTACAGAAGAGCAGGCGAGAAAGGATTACGACATACTGGTAGGAAAAACAAAGTACTCCGATACTGTAAAAGGGGAAGCCATGATGGAAGAAGAGGGCTTTGCAAAGGCAATCGTGGAAAAAGGCACCCAAAGGATTTTGGGATTCCATATGATAGGCCCTGAAGCTTCGACACTCATCCAGGAAGTGGTTAACGCAATGGCAAATGAAGAGAGTGTAGAATCGACCACCCGCAGCATGCACATATTTCCCGCACTGTCAGAACTCGTACCCGAGACACTCAGCAATCTTAAATAGGATCCTTTTTCGGAAGATAGTTTTCTTCGGGAGATGATAAGAGATGAGATGATAAGAACTTGCTTTGGGATGAGTCGATTCAATGTAACAAAAAAATGAGTAGTATGTGAAGAAAAAGAAAGCACAATATGGGGTACTTTTTTCGCCGTCCGGGGAAGGGCGTGACAAGAGGCCTTTGCGTTGGAATAATGGAAACTGGAGACAAGATCTCTGCCCCCACGGGGCAGAAAAATGGGATGTTTACCCCTCCTGTGGGTAAAGCAACCCCTCCACCCGAATAAGATTAATGGCCCCATCAGCTTAGATAGGAATCTATCTGGTAATCCGGGTCTGCGTGGAAGGAATCAGGGGATGAAATCTGAGAATCCGAATCATCAAGGTAAATCGTTACCGATGGCGTCTTCGCTCTGGGGGGGGGTCTGGCCTTCATCTCCCACAACTCAAGATGCTTGAGGATCTTTTCGATGACCTCCTCATCCTCGATGATTGGTTTGGAAACACGTGGCAACCACACCGATACAAAACATCTACAGGAGATCATACCGATGAAACACGAATTCAAAGTTGGGGATCATGTGGAATGGAACTCGGAAGCGGGCCACGTCCGCGGAACGATCAAGAAGAAGGTCACCTCCGCCACCAAGTTTAAGACCTACACCGTCCGCGCCTCGAAGGAGGAGCCGCAGTATTTGATCAAGAGCGACAAGACTGAGCACATGGCCATGCACAAAGGTGCGGCTCTCAAAAAGATCGGTAAAAGCGACCGCGCATCACAGAAACGGTTAACGCACCCGAAGAAGAAATGATGCTGAAGGGATTAGTATGAAAGAGATCCCTTTGCTGAAACTGGAACACTTTGGCCAAAGCATCTGGATGGATTTCATCCGGCGCGAGATGATTGCGTCGGGTGAACTGAAGCAACTCATTGAAGAGGACGGGCTGGGCGGTGTGACCTCCAATCCTTCCATCTTTGAAAAAGCCCTTGCTGGCAGCAACGACTACCGGGACATGCTCGAAGCTCCAGAGTCGCAAGGGATCGATGCCAAGGCGCTCTACGAACGCATCGCGGTGCGGGATATCCAGGACGCGGCCGATTTATTGCGGCCCGTTTACCTGGGGTCGAAGCGGCGCGATGGCTACGTGAGTCTGGAAGTCTCCCCGCAGCTTGCCCGCGAGACGCAGGGAACACTCGGCGAAGCGCGGCGCTTGTGGCGGACCGTGGCCCGGGAAAACCTGATGATCAAAGTT
>Ga0208563_1001539_pt1 | contig 15307 bp, 17 predicted proteins | sample June2015DPH_17_1_2_FD_184717 | JGI IMG/M metagenome (GOLD analysis project Ga0208563, IMG submission 184717) | Peatland microbial communities from SPRUCE experiment site at the Marcell Experimental Forest, Minnesota, USA - June2015DPH_17_150... | ecosystem: Environmental > Terrestrial > Soil >... | reverse complement strand
ATCAAAGATTACTGAGAAAGACTTGGTTTATTTGCCGTTTTGGGTGGTTTTCGTGGAGGCTAAGAGTACTTACAAGGGCATATTTGAACGCATAGCCCCAGCCATAGTTAAAGAGGGCACAATCTCCAAAGAATATGAATGGCTGGTTTTGGCACGGGAAGCTTCTGATTTCCCAACACGCGAATACGAGGTTCCTCTGGAAGGCAAAATCCCCTTCGACTTCCGCAAAATCGAAGGCTTCGCCAAACTCTTAAACAGCGAAATCGACCGCGACGTCGCCCTGGAACTTGCCAAGCAACAAATCGAGGATCACCATCGCTTCCTTCTCCAGCAGGATGTGGATAAAATAGTTGAGATTAAAACGGAAGTCACCCCGAAACAGATTGTCTATCTGCACGCGCCCATCTGGTTCATCAAATACGAATACAAAGGCAATTTTTACCAGCTGATAATTGAAGGAACCGCTGGAACGACCTTAAAAGGCGACATACCATCTTCAAGATTCTGAGCTGGATTTGCTCTAACAAACTTTAAAAGCGACTTTTTATTATCAACGAATACTAAAAAAGGCGGAGATATGAAAATGAGCGATAAAAATGATGTATATTCAGACGTGAAAGGTCAAATGCGCCTTTCTGAGCGCATAGCCGCGTTCATTCCAGGTTTCCACGGCTACAAAGAAAAGGAACTGCGCCGCGAAAGCGACAGGCTAATCAGGAATCACCTGTACCTGAAACTGTCCATTGAAAAGACCGATCTAAGGGAAATTTCGCAGAAGTTGGCTGACCGCCGCTACTTCGACGTCATGACCGATATGGATCGACTATTGGCTAAGATGGATCGCGTCGTTGAGAAAGTTAATCATGCGTCTTACGGGTACAGCGGCTTTTTCGACGCTGTAAAAGTCAGAGAAGAAAACCTTGACCGTATGATAGATTTCGATAATCAGCTTCTAGAAGGCATAAACGCGTTGACTACTGAAATCGACGCTTTTAAAGCGGAATTAGCCAGCGGCGTAACTGCAAACCTGAAGACCAGGGTTCAGAATGTAACTGACAAGCTTGAAAGTTTAGAGGACACGTTTGATAAACGTAATGAAGTAATCTTAGGAGCGAGTTAACATGCCACAAGTAATAGAATGGACAAACGCTGGCCCAGAGGATATAATTTGGAGGTACCCAAACGAAGACATTACATGGGGCGCCCAACTTATCGTGCATGAGTACGAAATGGCAGTGTTCTTCAGGGACGGCAAAGCCTACGACGTTTTCAATGCTGGCAGGCACACACTGACAACGTTGAATTTGCCTTTGCTTACAGGTTTGCTGACGCGTCTGGCAGGGTTCGGTAGCAACAAGCCGTTTAAAGCGGCAGTCATCTACATCGCCACTAAAGTTTTCAATGGCAAATGGGGTACAAGTGCACAAACCACTGAGTTGGCTCCACTCAAAGTGTTTGGGCAATTCCTGTTCAAAATCGAAGATGCGTCGCTGTTCGTGAATGAAGTTGTGGGTGGACAAAATGCTTTCACAACAGAAGATGTCAACAACTTTCTCCGAGGCTTCCTTAACGAAAAGATAATTGGAGAACTTTCCCACTACGACTTGATCACGGTCTTCACTAGGCTTCAAGAGACATCCGTGATCGTTAAAAACTCGGTCTTAGATTACTTCAAACGCGTGGGCATCGAGCTAACAGACTTACGTTTCGAAGGCATCGACACCACACCTGAGTACCGTGAACGGCTGTTTTGGCTTAAAACTGGAAGCACCCCAGCAGACACAGTCTTGCGCATGGAAACGGTGAAGAGTGCAGCTGCGTCTCTAGGTCAATCAGGCGGTGGCGGTGCAGGCTTAGGCACAGGCATGGTGCTCATACCTCAAATTATGAATCAGCAAGGTCAGGTTCAGGCACAAGCGCCCACAGCTGCACTAGTGATTTGCCCCAAATGCAGCGCGCATGTTCCCGCTACATCAAAGTTCTGTCCAGAATGCGGAACCTCTCTTACACCTCCCTCAGCCGCCACAATGAACTGTCCCAAATGCGGCCACTCAATTCCTGCGAGCTCCAAGTTCTGCCCCGAATGCGGTGCAACAATACCGTAGGATGGCATAGCAATGTCTGAAAGCAGACGGCAACTGCTCTCCATAGGCGTTTTCTTCATAATCGCGGTAGTCGCCATACTCCTCTACGCGGCAAAAGTGTTCGCAGACTGGCTGAATATTTTCCCCACAATCTTCATTCTGTTCGGGGTATGGTTACTAATCCTCGCCGCCATCAGAGCTCAAAGCCCGCAGAAATACGAACGCGAACCATTCGGCACACTGGAAATGGGCGTGATTCTCATGGCTTTAGGCGGTGCTTGGTTCCTGTTCAGGACAAACGTTCTTTACTCGTTAGCTTTGATACTGCTTGTGCTCGGCGCCATAGCCATCGTTGCAGCCCTGAGACGAAAGAAACCTTGAGCCTTTTTTCGGCTCTAAACATTTTTCTATTCCAATGCACAGTCATGATGCAGAAGGCAAGCAGTTATGAGTGAAGAGACTGTTGGACGCGGCACATGGTACGACATGATGGCCAAGAAAGTAATCGACAGAGAGCGTCAGCTAGGCAGAAACATGGATAAAATCAGGACCGAGATGGGTCTTGGCGCCTCAGGTTTCCCACACATCGGCAGCCTAGGCGACGCCGCACGCTCGTACGCCGTTACGCTTGCTTTGAAGGGTTTAGGTTTTAATTCTGAGTTGGTTGCTTACTGCGACGACAAGGACGGCTTGCGGAAAGTTCCGGTTGGATTATCAAAGGATTTGGAGAAGTATCTTGGTTATCCAGTGTCCAGTATTCCTGACCCGTTTGGTTGTCATGAAAGCTACGGTAAACACATGAGTTCGCTTCTGCTTGAGTCTTTAGACAAGTGCGGCATAGAATACAAGTATTTTTCTGCTAAGGAAGTTTACGAGAAAGGCTTGCTGTTAAACGAAATCAGAACAATACTCTCTAACGCAAAGAAAGTGGGCGAGATCGTCAAGGAAGAGGTTGGTCAAGAACGCTACACAGAAGTCCTGCCCTTTTTCCCAGTCTGCAGCAACTGCGGACGCATCTACACCACAAAAGCCTTCAAGTTCGAGCCAAAAACTGATAAAGTTCTCTACAAATGCGAAGGCCTAGAAATCCGAGGCAGACTAATCGAAGGCTGTGGGCACGAAGACGAAGCCGACATAACTAAAGGTGAAGGAAAACTAACGTGGAAAGGCGAGTTTGCCGCGCGCTGGAAAGCCTTGGATATTCGGTTTGAAGCTTACGGAAAAGACATTGCTGACTCAGTAAAAATCAACGATAGAATATGCCGTGAAGTCCTGTGTTTTGAGCCGCCATCACACGCAAAATATGAAATGTTCCTTGACAAAGGCGGAAAGAAAATTTCCAAATCAGCAGGCAACGTTTTCACTCCGCAAGTGTGGTTCCGTTATGGTTCTCCTCAATCGCTGCTTTTGCTGATGCTTAAGCGGTTTGTTGGCACACGCACTTTAGATGTGTCGGATATTCCAGCGTACATGAACGAGCTTGATTACTTAGAGGACGTTTACTTTGGCAAAAAACAAGTGGGCGACAAAGAAAAGGTGAAGTTGCACGGCTTGTTCGAGTATTGCTATGTCATGAAGCCACCAGCTAAACCAAGCATTCACGTGCCCTACAATTTAATGGCATTTCTTGTTAAGATGGCGCCAAAAGAGTGCCTAAACGATTATGTGACTGAGAAACTGCAAAGTTACGGTTACCTCCAGAAAAACCAACCCTTAGACGCAGGCTTGAAACAGCGCATCGAGTACGCGTTGAATTGGACTATGGATTTTGAAGAAATCAAAGAAACCGTCATAACTCTGACAGACGAAGAGAAAAAAGCAATCACCGAGTTAATCTCAAAATTGGAAGCTGAAAATGAGCCGGATAAAATCCAAAATGCCATCTTTAACGCTGCCAAAAACAACGGTTTACAGCCCAGCGGCTTCTTCAAAATGCTCTATAATATTTTGATGGGTGCACCGCAGGGTCCACGTTTAGGTCCATACGTGCTTGCCATGGGCAAACAAAACGTCATCGCCGCACTGCAAAGAGTCTTAAGCAAAAGTTAGCTGTTTTCAGCAAAAGCGATAGAAACTGGTGATAGTATTAAAGATGAACTCAAAAGATACAGAGAGATCACAGAAAAAGTAGAAAAGCTTCTTGAAAAGAAAGGCATTTTCAGAATTTGGGGACAGCCATACGCGCCATCAAGTTTTTGAAATAATTGCGCTGTTCATGTCAAATTGCGTAGTTCATGTCAAAAATGAAATCGGGTTCTTCCAACTCTTGCAGATAGTTTCGGTTGATGAGATAAAATTTAGATAGAAATGAGGTCTTTATCCGCTGAACAAATGGGTCTATTGCCGCGATTTTGTCCAAGACAAGTTATATCAAGCTTATGCTTATCATTAGTTGCAGGTTGGGGAGCACGCTTTAAACGCGATGCATTGAGGCATTGAGCGTGTCAATTAAAACAGCGAAAAATTGATACGCGTTCAAGACTTTGCTTCGATGGGCTGGACATTGCGATGTTGCAGTGAGGATATGAGTAGCATGGTCAAAACGGTGAAAGATCATGCGGCGACTAAGACATCGCCTCAGTGGACCGCGAACATGTTTAAGGCTCAGACCCAACCTGTATATCTTCTTAATAATCTTAACTATAGTAAGTTCTTCTGATTAATCCATAAAAAAGGCGAGGTCACCTACGGATTGATTCTTTCGTATATTCAAATCGTTCTTTAACAAAATAACTCCATTCATCTCTTACTGGAGAAGTTACCCTTGTTAGCCCATATCATGAAAGGATATATTTGAGAATCTCTCACAGTAGTTTGGAAGATAAGTCTATGTGTATGGGAAAAGTAGTTGTTCGTTGTCCTATATGCAAAAGGCAGATTCAGGTCATTAGACCGGATAGCAGTCACTCGTTTTGGTCTACAAATAAATCTGGAAAAGACGAAGGCATAGCCAATGTTGTTGAGCAAGTTCTTGAATGCAAAAATCCAGCATGCGCTTCAAAATTTTCGATTTATTGGTATGACAAATAAACACACTGACAAAAAATTGCTGACATTATAAGAAGTGACTGAATTGTTTAGTAACGTAGGTTTAAAGGTTTTTTGAATATTTCTTCTCGCCACTTGTGTTCCCAACTTGCCCAACCGGTCTTCACGAGGCTTTCTCTCAAGTGCGGTCTTTCGGCAACCCACTCCAGAAACGTCCAGAAGCGTCTCTTATCTTGAAGTATTTCCTTCGGCACGCCTTTTTCAACGCACCATCTAATATAGCCGCTTTCAACCATCTGCTTAAGTTCGCCTGTGGATTCGACTTTTTGAACTTTGAACCCTTGGCTTTCCAAGTGCCCAATTATGCTGGATAAAACGTATTCTGAACAAACCTTAAAACAGGTTTCTGAGTCAGGCTGCATGACTGCGACGATTTCATCGGCAATCTTTACCGCGTCATCTAAGTATTTCTTGTTTTTGAAGTTTGGCGGCTGGAAGGATGATGTGGGGATTCTGCGTTCCATCACCATGGGGTCTGGGGGTTTAAGCGCGGCTATCACCACGCCTAATAAGAGGTCGCTCCATCCTGAAGCATCTATTAAAATCGTTTTTCCAGAAAAGTAACTGTCCAATGCCAAGCTCAATCACCACAGACTGTGAAATATTATGAGGCGTTTGTTTTTCTACTTTTTGTTTTGTACCCATTTTTCATTTCGAACAATAAGCTTTTTTAATGCTGTTTTGTGGAGCGCTTGTGTTCTCGTTATTATGTGTTTTAGTGTTGTGAGAAGGAGTAGGGTAGATAGGAGTAGGATAGTGGAAGAAGGTTTGGGTTTGAGGATATGGCTTTATGAGAGTACGAAGCCGATTATTAGACCTACTATGAACCCAATTCCGAGCGGCAATATACCTATTAGGAGTGTCCCGTATTGAATCGCTATGGGACCGTATTTGTCTGATAGGTCTTTCAACGCGCCAAGACTCAGACCGAAGAAGCCTAAGTAGGCGACCACGACGAGTATAATCGCAGCTATAATAGCGATCTTTAGGAATTTATGGAATAGATAGCCCACGATTAATCCGATGACAAATGGAAGAATCATCACAACAATTGTTGGTAAACCGCCTATGCTTCCAGACGTAATAAACCGAAGTATATCATCTATGACGCCCAAGATCCATAACTCCATCGTTAAGTTAACTATAAGTAAGCCTATTTAACATGTGTGCCGTAGTCCCGCTCTTATGCAAGTACAAATTTCTTTTGCTTAGTCGACTGGTTATGCTTCAATTTAGCATAAAAGTAATATTCGCCAAATATGCGTAATGAAGGACGATAAGCCTGGCAGCGGAACAACAGAAGCCTTTTCAGGAAGCTTAAGTAACAGAAGCAAGTGTAGTACTCCAGAAAAAAGCATGGAGCGGGGCTCGTCGTCTAGTACGGATTATGACACCGGCCTGCGGAGCCGGAGGTCCTGGGTTCAAATCCCAGCGGGCCCGCCACCATCTGATTTGACCGAGGGGTTATGGCTTTTTTTAGCCGAATAATTTATTAACTCTTTGTACCAATTGGTACCATATTGAGGGGGCAAAAACTATGGCGCAGAAACAGAAACTCGTTGAATCAGAAGGGCTTCAAGCAGCTGTGAGGCTTTCCAAGTCAGATTACGTTAAGGTTCAGAAGCTTGTTGAAGCTGGACTTTACCGTAGTTTTGCCGATTTCCTGCGGGAGGCCGTGCGGGATAAGTTGAGCAGCATGGAAGTTGTCAGTGTCAAAAAGGTGGAAGCACATATTGTTGAGCGCATGATTGAAGACTATTTAAAGGAGCATCCTGGCCCTAATTTTGCCAGTGAAATAGCTGACGCGCTAGGTTTGGAATTCGGCGTTACATTCAAGACTATTCATAAGCTTCTGGAAGAGGGACGCGTAAAGAAGGCGAAAACATGACTACGCTTACTGAGAAAGGCGACGGCATAATTGGCAAACGCATAGTCTACGTAGCGCGTAAAGTTTCTGGACCGCGGCTTATTATGAAAAGCGGAAGGCACCGCGGAATGGAAGGGATCCTGTATGATGCCGAAGCATACGTGGACATAGCAGTGAAGATGTAAACTCCTTAATAGTTTTCAAGCGACTACGAAGAATAAGGGTTTAGATCCCAGTGGGCCCGCCTCAAATATAATAAAATAATTACTTTCCGAGAAATCCCATCAAAAGCCAATTCAGCCTTTGAATGAGAAGAGAATTTAATTTTTCCGAGCATTAGAGTTTGTTGATTAAAAATATCAAAGAAATAGTTAGGGGATTGTTTATTCTCTGCTTGAGAGTATCAAGATGTAGTCTGCTGTGTCGGCGCACATGTCTGCTGCTTGCTCGATGAATTCTATCAGGTCGTCGAATATTACCATGGCTCCGCAGTTTATGTTTACGCCGTATTTCACGAATAAGCTTTTGGTTTTAAGGTATTCAATGTCTATTGCGTGTTCTATTTCACCGACTTTTTTTGCTTCATTTATGGCTTCTGTTGGGTTGGACGAGATTTTTTCTATGCTGCTTCTTAACGTTTGAGCTGTATCCACAAGTTTTGCAGTCATTAAAACAGTTTTGTCACATAGTTCTTGTGGGATTTCTGCTTCAGAGAGCATTTCAAGGCATCTTGCAGCATCTTTAGTGTGATCTGCCAGCGTATCTAATCGTTTAACAAGGTGTAAGAGGTCTTCACGATAATCTGCCACAAGAGCTGCACCCTTGGATAACTCCATGAAGACATCTGTTCGAAGCTGGTCAACTCCTTCTTCGGTCTTATACAAGTTTTCAATGTACTTTTTTGTTTCTTTGAAGTTCTTCTCTGAAAAGCTTTTGGTTGCTTTATGCAGCCAAGTTACTGTGTCAAAAGCTTTCGTTATTTGATCGTGAGCGAGTTCTAATCCTCTGGTTTTGCGTCGTTGCTCAAACCAATCGTAACTTTTTCTTTCCAATGTCTTGTCACCGTTTACAATATTGAATTGGTTTCAGATATAACCCTTCTCTTAATATGGCATTCACAGGTAACTTCAACACGCATAGCTTTTCTTCCAAATGCTTTCTTTTTGGATATGTCGCGTCAAACATGCATCAATCGCCAAAAGCCAATCCACAAGATCAGTCTTTTTAGCCTGTGCTTGCCTTTTTTCACTAATCTTTCCCTTCACAATTTACCCCCTCACTTAACCCTTAACATGCTTAACTATGCATTATGCATGGATGAAGTACCATGGCGCTTTGAGTTTTGCATATCGCTTTTTTGCTTTCTTTATTTTGCATGGCACTCCTATGTTGAAACCTTTCCTTTTTCTGGCTTATTTAGACTATCCAAATAGTATATCGACAATTATGTAGTCTATATATTTCCTGGTTTTTAGCTAGTCTTCCAGAACAGCTTTCGCCAATCGAACCTTGTCTTTTAAACTCTTCATTACAGTATTGCTAGTTTTCACTTGGATTCCAAGACTCTCTATGCGACTCTTCTCAGCTGCATCCAGATTATCAATGATAAAAGTGTCTAGAAAATCAGCATAAAGCTTAGCAACAGAAAACGCTGAAACCTCGAAACCTAAACCGCGCAATAGTTTATCTGCAGGACCCTTAATCGGGGCACCAGCAACTATAGGGCTCACTCCAACAACTTTGGCGCTTGTTCTTCTCAGTGCGTCTCTTATTCCATCAACCGTTAGAATGGTGCCAATGCTAACTATTGGATTGCTGGGACAAATAACAACCACTTCCGCATCCATGATTGAATCTGTAACTTTTGGTGAAGGTTTCGCGTTAACAGCGCCGACAAACTCAACGCCTAAAACCTTGTCTTTCGCTTGTCTTTTAACAAAATACTCTTCGAAATGAACTGACCCTTCCTCAATTTTTATTCTGGTCTCAAACTTATCATTCGTCATTGGCAAAATGTTAACTTTAAGCCCTAAAACACGGCAAATTTCGTCGGTTACCTGCGAAAGCGTAAAACCTTTTTTTAATAAGTCAGTTCGAAAAATATGAGTTGCAAAATCCTTATCGCCCAAAGCAAACCATGTTTCTAAGCCGAATTTTTTGAGCATTTCGAGACATTGAAAAGTGTCGCCTTTTATTCCCCAACCTTTCTCATCATCAACAATACCTGCTAAAGTGTATGCCACAATGTCGATGTCTGGCGAAATGTGCAAACCGAACATTTCAATGTCATCGCCAGTATTCACAATTACTGATACGTCTTCCTGTTTTACAAGCTTCACTAAGCCAGTGAGAAACTTGGCTGCGCCAACGCCACCTGCTAAAGCCGTAATCATAACCTTTCATGCCAATTGATGATTTAGGAAGCTGTTAATGGTTGTGTTTTTCTGAAACCCAATATTCAGCTGCAGAACCCTTCGCATCAATAGTGCGTTCTTTTTTGAAAACTGGTGCTTCGTTTTTGTATCTCTCTACAGCTTCCCTCAGGACTGGAAAAACATCTGTTCGGTGAGAACCAGCAACTGCAACATAAACTAAATCGTCTCCAACGTTGAATTCGCCGAGTAAATGGTGGATTTGAACGTTAACTATTCCAGGTTTTTTGGATAAGTCATCGCATATTTTGCTGAGGACTTGGTTGGCTTTTTCTTCGTATGCTTCCAGTTTGAGCTTTTCGACTTTTTCTCCCTCTAAGGTTTCTCCTCTTACTACGCCGATAAAAAGTGCTATTGCGCCAGCTTTATGGTAGTTGGCGTTTTTTTTAATGTTGTTTATGGCGTCTTGAACTGTGAAAGTTCCTTTTTCATGTATTCCTGCATTTGCCGACAAAACATGCTGCTCCTTAGTTTTCATTAAAGAATTTTACTTTAGATTATCGTTTCTAAAGTATTTTGCCCTTAAGAAAAGGGGTGTAAAAATAAGTAAGTTATGCTTCAGCTTGGGCTTCTTGAATTGGCGCCTGCGGTTGCGCTATTAATTTGGATTTTCTTATGCCAACATGCCTTAGTGGTGCAACTTCTTTAGCTTGGTTGTAGATGTCTGAAGCGATTTTTCCAAGAACCATTTCTTGAACAAACTGGTCGAGTGATAATGCGTTGGCTTTTTCATGTACTATTTTTTCCATTATTTTGCGGATTATCTTTTCTTGTGATGTTTTTATTCTAGAAAGTGTCAGCGCTGAAACTGCAATTCTAAGCTTGAATCCGTCTTTTGTAGTAAGGTTGATTAATGCATCAACTTTTGTTGTTCTTCTTCTAACTAAGCTTCGGAGGTAGTCTCGTGAGTATTCATGACCCTTAAAGAGCGTTTTGGCTGTTTTTCCGTCAAGCTCGTTGACTTGGAAAAACATTTTCAGGTAATGATGAGAAAAGTCGCTTGTTATGTCATATAAGGTTGCTTCAACAACTCTGCCGATGAGTTGTTCTGGTTCTTGCGCTGGTATGGAACCTAACTCAACGTTGCCAAAGAAGGATGGCGCAATCACCATGTACCATCCTTTTCCTCGCCATTTATCTCGTACATGTTTTGTTTTTGAAGACAAATTTATTTCTCCGAACGTGCCTCAACATTCTCAAGGAAATATTAAAAGGTTTAGCGTTTTCTGTCTATTTTCTCGAGGTTACCCATGTATTTTCTTAAGGCTTTAGGTATGTTTATTGTGCCGTCTTGTTGTTGATTGTTTTCTAGTATGGCAACTATGGTTCTGCCTGTGGCTATGGCTGTCGAGTTTAATGTATGAACAAACCCTTTTGGCGGAGCCCCTTCTTTTTCACGGTAACGAATGCCTAAGCGTCTTGCTTGATAATCGGTGCAGTTGCTGCATGAAACAACTTCGCGGTAACCGTTTTGCGCTGGCATCCAAGCTTCAATGTCGTATTTTTTTGCTGCTACGGTTCCAATGTCGCCTGTGCAAACGTTGACAACTCGGTGTGGCAATTCAAGCTTTTGAAGAAGTTCCTCGGCGTTCTGCAGTAGTTCCTCATGTAGCTTGGCTGAGTCTTCCGGCTTGCAAAAGATGAATTGTTCTACTTTGTTGAATTGGTGGGTACGGAATATTCCTCTTGTGTCTTTACCGTGTGCTCCAGCTTCTTTTCTAAAGCAAGTGCTTATTCCAGCGAGTTTTAGCGGCATGTCTTGTTCTTTTAAGACTTCGTTCATGAACATTGCAGCCATGGGGTGTTCGGAAGTGGCGATTAAGTATAGGTCTTCGTTTTCCGCTTTGTAGAGGACATCGGCGAAGTCGCCCAGTGCTGTTACGCCTTCGTATGCTTCACGCTTCATCAAGTATGGCGGTATGATTGGCGTGTAGCCTTTTTTTGTTAGTTCCTCAATTGCAAAGCTCATCAGTGCCATGTCTAATTGTGCGACTTGGTTTTTTAGGTAGAAGAATCTTGCGCCTGATATTTTTCCTGCTCTTTCCATGTCGATTTGGTCTAAATCTAAGGCTAAGTCGATGTGGTTTTTTATTGGAAAATTGAATTTTGGGATTGTTCCCCAAGTTTTTATTTGAACGTTGTCGTTAGCGTCTTTTCCAAGCGGAACACTTTCATCCAGCAAGTTTGGGAGTTGCATGAGGTAGTCGTGTGTTTTCTGTTCTTGCTCGGTTACCTGTTTTTCTAACAAAGTAATTTTTTCGTCGATGCCTTGCGCTCTTTCAACTTCGCTTGTGGCTTCCTTGCCCGCTTTTTTTAGTTTAGCGATTTCTATGGTTACCTGCTTTCGCTGATGACGCAGCTCATTTAGTTTAGTGAGATTCAATCGCCATTCCTTGTCAACAGCGATTAAATCCCCTAGCATTTGAATGGCTTCAGGGATGCCGCGCTTCGCCAAATTGTTCTTTACAAGTTCAGGGTTCTCACGAATAAGCTTGATATCTAACATTGCTCTCACACGGAGTAATTCTCTAACTAACAAAATCAGCTATTTAACCTTACGATGCAAAATAGCAAAGCCTAAAGTGGATATGTTGGTATGTAATCGGGAGCGGTTGTGTCTTCAGCTTCCGTTTGCGTTGGTGCTTCTTCAGGTGTTTCTTTGCTGAATGCTCTTCTCAAAAGTATCGGCGCCAAAACGGTTGTTATCATAATCATTCCTAAAATTGCAGCGTAAGTGCTTTGCGTAATAGCTCCAGCTGAGATGGCTACTCCAGCCACTATGAGACCGACCTCGCCGCGGGAAATCATTCCCACGCCCACTATGGCTCCTTTAGAGCGGTCTTTTAGGAATAAGGCGGCTGGTAATCCCTACTAGTTAAAAAAAGCAAATCTCATTTTTAGTGCTATCTACAGTGGTTGTTTGAATAACAATTGGTATTAAAAAATAAAAGAAAGTTTTGAAGTGGTTTCTTGCTATTGTTTTGCTCTGTTCCAGTTTTACTTTTTGCTTAGCGTTATCTCCATCGTTGAAACCATTCTGGACTTATTCTCTCCCTCACGTGGTGGCATCTCTGCTGTTCCAATAGCGATCTTGCTAACTTTAAGGTCTTTGACGAACCGGTTTCTTGTTATTTCAGCGGCGTCAACAGCGGTTGTTATGGCTTGGCCTCTTGCTTTCAAAGTGATTTCTTTTAGGGTTCCTGAGGAGAGGCTTGTTATGATTGCCAGAACATAGCTCATGGGGGGTTTGTTTCCGACGAAGATAACATCTGCGTTTTGAGTCATTTTCTTTTACTCCTTTTTAGTTGTTTGCTTTGTGTAACGTTGCTGTTACTAGCATTTGCCTTGTAACGGAACGTTACTGCCCAATTAATATTATTTCTTCCTAATAAGTCCATTGAAAACCGCCGGTAACAAGGCTAAAGAATAAACCGTCCATCTGTTTCTGCAAGCGGGTTAACGGGAAAGGCTTTTCTACAGCCAATCTATAATGAGCTTTAACAATTCCGAGCAGAGAGTTAACTTGCTTACTAAACTAAAGAAAAAAGTTCAACAAATGCTAACTTCCCAAGCAAGAGCCGCACACAAAATAGGCTTAACTCCAAACAAAATAAGCATCATAGGGTTCATTCTTGCATTATCGTCAGCTGCAGTATACGCGTTTACTCCAAATCAACCCTCATGGTTTCTTCTCCTAGCAACGTTTTTCCTTTTAGCCTCAGGATTCTGCGACACATTGGACGGAATTATAGCTAGAAACTATCAGCAAGCAACCGTACTTGGCGGCTTCCTGGATTCTCTGCTTGACAGGTACGCGGACGCATCCGTATACGCAGGAATAATAATCGCTGGATTGTGCAATCCATTTTGGGGATTAGCGGCTTTAGCAGGTTCCGTGCTGGTAAGTTACAGTCGAGCAAGAGGTGAAGCAGCAGGAATAAAAATGGAATCTGTAGGTTTGGCAGAAAGAGCCGAACGCATGCTTATCCTAGCCGCCGCCAGCATAATCGCGTTCTTTTGGCTTCCCGCGTTAAATTACGGAATAATCGTATTAGCGGTGCTTTCTAACCTTACAGTTATACAAAGAGCACTTCACGTTTACAAAGAATTAAAGAAAAAAATAGTGTAGCCGCTTAGTATCTTCTTCGAGACCGTGAGTGGCGCTCGTTTTCAGCTCTGACTTTAACGATACCACGGTGCACGGCGCATGAGATACAGTAATATTTAGTGTCCACCCAAGAGGCTAAGTACGTGCCTTTTTGCCTAAGCTCCTTAGCCAACTGAGGCTCAACAAATGAAACACGGCGAGTGTTTCTCTTTGCTTTATCCCGCGGCACCATTGCCCCACAATTGGCGCATTGAACGAGGCTGCTGCTTCCTTTGCTTCCTTTAGATCTTCCTCGGCTTTTTCGCTTAGATGGCAACTATTTTGACCTCTTTTTTTCCTTATCTCCCAAATATGGAATAAACTTTCTTATATATCTGCTCGTAACTTTAAGAGAGAAGCAATGTTTGCTTTCCGATTTATTTGAGGGATAATCTTTCCATCAGGCGACGTCATCAAAGTTGTAACTCCAGGACCATGACCTGCCGTAACACAATTCGTATGGACTACTACGCCGACTGAAACAGCGCCTTGACGGTAAATTCTGCCAAACGAGTGGTCCGCATCAATAATAGCCACTAAATCGCCAAGCCTCAAGCTTTCCAGCCCATACTGCTCAACGACTGCTTCATCGAACAATTGAATATCGTAATCCCCCGAATTAACCTGATTAGAACCTAAACCTGAACCCATGATAGCCGCTGGAACAATATGCGTAACAGGCACCTCCAATTTATCACCTTTCGGTTTGGGGTTCCACGCCTCAAGCAACATGGGATCCATATTCAAGACTTTAATTTCTGGGAAATCAACCAGTTTTAAGCCTACTCCGAAAGCTTTCACAAGAATCCTATCTCCAAGCACAAGCTTCTCCAAAGCTTCCGCGGGAAAATCAACCAGCACATGCTCGATTCCACCGTGCTTGCCTGTGACAGTTCCCTTAGCGTCTTTCGCGTCGCCATTTACTACTGTTGCTTCGTTTCCAACGCATGATAGCACGTTGAATGCTGTGTTAGCAGCCTGCCCTGAGCGGGCATCGTTTTCCTTGTTTTCCACGCTAACGCCTGGCTCCACATGGTCAGCTTCCCACCCGCATGCTGGATCGCCTACTCTTAGATTATAGGTTATGCCGCCTACTCCCGGAAGCACTAGCGGTTTTCCTGTTGCCGAAACGTTGTAGACTGACCTGATTGTTGGGCTGGCTATTTCGCCCATGACTGATATTTTTATGAGTTTTTCAGTGTTTGTTCGAAGCATAAGGTATTCCTCTTTGGGCATTGTGTCCTATCCGCAAGGAGTCTAATAAAACTTCATAGAATGCCTTTCCATTTAAGCAAATCTTAAATTATGCGTTTCTTTATTGTTGCAGTGAAGCTAAGCCTATCTAAATTGTTGGAAGTGAAATTTAGGATGTCTGAAATTGGATTGCGAACAAGAATGCTGGTAAAAGACGTGATGAGCAGCCCAGTTGTAACCATGAATGAAGATGAAGCTTCAAACAAAGCAGCCGTTGTTATGGATAAGAACGATTTAGGCTGCGTAATAGTCACGAATAAAGCTGGAAAATCAATAGGCATTATTACCGAGCGAGACTTGGTGATTAGGGTTTTAGCTAAAAACCTCAAGCCTGATACAGTTAATACCAAAGAAATCATGACAACCCCATTGGTAACAATTGAACCTGACGCAACAATAAGTGAAGCAGCTCGAAGAATGAACAGGCTGGACATTAGACGGCTCGGCGTGATTTACAAAGGCAACCTTGTCGGAA
>Ga0208563_1001536_pt1 | contig 15327 bp, 10 predicted proteins | sample June2015DPH_17_1_2_FD_184717 | JGI IMG/M metagenome (GOLD analysis project Ga0208563, IMG submission 184717) | Peatland microbial communities from SPRUCE experiment site at the Marcell Experimental Forest, Minnesota, USA - June2015DPH_17_150... | ecosystem: Environmental > Terrestrial > Soil >... | reverse complement strand
AGCAGGCGACGGTACAGTCTCCTGAGCGGAGGCGACCACGGCTAGCTGCGGGATGAGCATGCCCGCAGCTCCCAAAACGACGTGTCTAGCAAATACATTCATCTCCGGACTCTCACCGTTGCTCAGAACGGCGAACCAAGCAGCTCGGAAGTTTGAGCTGTTCAGTACAAATTAACGTTGCGTACCGAACACAACAAGACTTGGAAAGTACTGTCCACTGAGGTACCGGGCACGTTCCAGCGATCGGAAAGGCGATGAAATGAACAGCGGGGCCGCCAGGGGTGGGTTTCCGGCTTGCGGGCGCACGCCCGGTGGGAGAGTGCCACTGCGAAAGTTGTCCACAAGAGTAGCGCTGCGAAAGTGGACATGGGGCGCGGAATTCATCACTAACAGCGTGTGACGGAGCCTACATCCGGTCCGTGCGCTGTGGGGCATGATGGAAACGTGAACACCATGCGTTCCGCGAAACAGTCCACGGAAACCGAGCCGGTCGCACACCAAGTAGTGAAAGTCCTGGTCGCCGACTCGGGCCCCATTCAGTCTGAACTCCTGACGCGCGCCTTGCAAAGGCGGCGGGACTTTCAGGTTTCCGCCGTCGCTTTGGAGACGTCCGCTCTCTTCAACTTCATGCAGTCGAATCACGTCGACGTGGTCTTGATTGCGGGGAACCACCTGGCAGATTGCAGCCTGCTGCGCTGGTTGCGAGTTTCGTATCCGAAGGTCGCGCCGGTGCTGCTGGCCGAGAGCGATGACCGCGAACAGGTGGTGAATGCCTTGCGCGCGGGCGCGAAGGGAATTTTCCTTTTTACCCACACTCCTTTTCCCATGCTCTGCAAGTGCATTCATTGCGTTTTCCGGGGAGAGGTTTGGATCAACAGCCAGCAGATGAATTACGCGGTGGATGCTTTATCGGAGGTGCCCACTCTGCGTGTCTTCAACTCACATGGGGGGTCTTTGTTGACGCCTCGCGAGGAGCAGGTAGTCGCGCTCGTAGCCGACGGCTTGACCAACCGTGGAGTCGCCGCCGAACTGGGGCTCAGCGAACACACGATCAAGAAATATCTGCTGCGCATCTTCGATAAGGTGGGGATTTCGAGCCGGGTGGAACTGGTCCTCTACGCCATGTCGCACGGCGAGAATCGCCCGGCGGAATGGATGCCAAGCAACTCCTGAGCGCGGAAGGAAAGGCCGACGTACAATGGCAAAATACGGAAACGGGAGGAGATCGCTTGGTGACGAATTCCGGGCCCCAGTCCCAGTCCAAAGTCGCGCGCCGATGGACGGTGATCGCTTCAGGGCTGCTTCTTCTGGCGCTGGCGCTGGTCGTGATCTATACCGGGCCGAATGCTTTTCTCAGCCCCGTCGCTTTGGTCGTGGTGGCCGCGATCGGGCTGGCCGCGCTGCTGCTCCAGGTTTGGTTTCGCCGGGACCTTCCGAACATTCATTCTCCCCTCTGGCTTAACATCATCGGCATTCTCTGTGCCATGGTAGCGCTGTTCGCAGATTACCTCCGGATGACGCGCCGAATGCTGGATCTGGTGGCCTTTGCCGCCGTGGTCTGCTTCGGCATCAGCGGATCGCTCATCCTGCACGCGCTGCGACGCCGGCTGCGAACGCGGCAATCGACTGCGACCGAGTAGAAAAAAGACCAAGTCGCGGGGCTTTCAATTTTGTCCACTGCGTTTCCATTTACAATGCCCCTATGCGCATAACGCTATTTGGAGCATCGGGGTTGCTGGGCCACGATCTGGTTCCGGCGCTGAGCGGTGAGCAGCTCACCGCGTTTTCGGTCGAAGACGCGGACCTGCGAGACCACGCGCGCGTTCGCGGCATGGTCCGCGATTCCCGTCCCGAATGGATTCTCCTTTTAGCCGCCTACACCGACGTGGATGGCTGCGAGTCCAACCGCGACCTGGCCTTTGCGGTGAATTGCGAGGGCGCCGTCAACGTGGCGCAGGCTGCCCGCGAAGCTGGATCGCGATTGCTCTTCGTGAGCACGGACTACGTTTTCGATGGCAGTAAAACGTCGCCTTACCAAACCAGCGATGCCAGAAATCCGGCCAGCGTTTATGGCGAGAGCAAAGCCCGCGCCGAGAAGCGGCTGCTTGAGATCCTGCCCGAGGTCTGCATCGCGCGGACTTCGTGGCTGTTTGGCCACGGAGGCAAGTGTTTTCCGGCAACGATTCTGCGGCTGGCGTCCACCCGTCCTGAGGTTTCCGTCGTGAACGATCAGCGTGGCAGCCCGACATACACCTGCGATCTAGCATCCGCGCTGGTCAAACTTTGCCGTGCGTCAGCTCGCGGCATCGTGCACGTCACCAATTCCGGCAACTGCACGTGGTGCGAGTTTGCCACCGAAATCGTGCGCGCATCCGGGATGCCCGCCAAAGTCAAACCGGTCACTACAGCCGAATTCCCGCGCCCGGCGCGACGCCCCGCCTACTCCGTTCTGTCGCCCGACAGCCTGCACGCCTACAACATCCACATGCCGGAATGGCAGCACGCATTGCGGCGCTATCTCGCGAGCGCGCCCGCCGCTGCTGCTTCCGTAGTCCCGTAGCGCCGGCGCCTTCATCGATGCACTGCCTATAGCGCTGGTGCAGGAGCATTGCTCACTGCGAACCGAGGTGGCAGATCGAAGTGTCACCTTGCAAAGTGCAGTCACTGGGAGGACAATTCTCGGCGGAGGTAATCCCCATGAGTCCCAAGACTCCTACCCCAATCAGACCCAAACCACCCGATGCCGAAGTTGAAGAACGAATCCGCCAACGTGCGTATCGCCTGTATGAAGAACGTGGCCGCTTGGATGGAAACGCAATGGATGACTGGCTGACAGCCGAAGCAGAAGTGTTGGGTTCCAGACAAGCCAAAGCAGCCACGGCATAGTCCTAACCGGATTCTCGTGTTCTTTTCGCCGCCCGCCCAGCCCGGGCGTTTTCCTTTGCGCCGTGTCCGCGAAGAAAGAAAACGTTCTTGGCTCACTTCTCCGAGAAGCCGACCCACCGACAGCCTGTCCCAACAAAGTTCCTCTCAGACCCCTTTTAGATCCCAACCACTGTTCCGATGTCAGACGAACCATGTTGGTCTATCCCGCTCGCGGGCATACGGCGCTATGTTTAACGTAAGCGTTTGGCGCAGTCGTGTCAGCGCCTGTGAGCCCCGAGTCGCGTTTATGAATCGGGTGTTGTGAGGAGAGCGAGCTCGAGTCCCTTTCGAAGGCCGCTCCTGGAGACGCCTGATGGCACGTTATCTCTGTGTCCATTGTCACTTTTACCAGCCGCCGCGCGAAAATCCCTGGCTGGAGGCGGTCGAGCTGCAGGATAGCGCCTCTCCCTACCATGACTGGAACGAGCGCGTTGCCGCCGAGTGTTATCTGCCCAATGGCGCCGCGCGGATTCTCGACGAAGCGGGCCGGATCGCAAAGATCGTCAACAACTACTCCCGCATCAGCTTCAACTTTGGGCCGACGCTGCTGTCGTGGATGGAGCACAACGCGCCGCACGCCTATGAGCGGGTGCTGGAGGCCGACCGCCAGAGCCAGCAATCGTTCTCGGGTCATGGAGCCGCATTAGCTCAGGCGTACAACCACATGATCCTCCCGCTGGCAAACTCGCGCGATAGGGCCACGCAGATCGTCTGGGGCATGCGCGATTTCCAGCACCGTTTCCGACGAGACCCGGAGGGCATGTGGCTGCCGGAAACGGCAGTGGATCTGGAGACACTCGAACTCCTCAGTTCGGTCGGCCTCAAGTTCACCATTCTGGCCCAGCACCAGGCCCGCCGGATGCGCCACCAGCCCTGGGAGCAATGGCTCCACCTCGAGGGTGCTGGCATCGATCCCACGCGCGCCTACGCCTGCCACCTTCCGTCCGGCCGCAGCATCGGTTTGTTTTTTTACGACGGCCCCATCTCGCACGCGGTCGCGTTCGAAAAATTGCTCTTCAACGGACAGAACTTTGCCAACCGCCTGCTCAGCGGCTTCAATGACAACCGCCCTTGGGCGCAATTGGTCCACATCGCTACCGACGGCGAGACCTATGGTCATCATCATGCCCACGGCGACATGGCACTTGCCTATGCGCTCGACTACATTGAGCGCAACCAACTGGCAACTATCACCAACTACGGTGAATACCTGGCCAAGCACCCGCCATCTCATGAAGTGGAAATCATCGAGAAGAGCTCGTGGAGTTGCATGCATGGGGTGGAGCGCTGGAAGAACGATTGCGGCTGCAACTCCGGCGGATGCGGCTCCTGGCGCCAGCATTGGCGGCGGCCTCTGCGGGAGGCAATGGACTGGCTGCGCGACGATCTCGCCAAGTTTTATGAACTCAGCGCGCAGGAACTTCTGCGGGATGCCTGGGCCGCGCGCAACGATTACATCGACGTCGTGCTGGATCGCTCGCCCAGCAATGTGGACGCATTTCTTGCCCGCCACGCCGTGCGGGACCTTTCCCTCGAACAACAAGTGCGCACTTTAAGACTGCTCGAAGCGCAGCGCCATCTCATGCTGATGTACACCAGTTGCGGCTGGTTCTTCGACGAACTGACCGGGCCGGAGACGGTGCACGTCCTCCAGTACGCCGGCCGCGCCGTGCAACTTAGCGAGCAGCTCTGCGGCGAAAACCGGGAGGAGGAATTCTTGCACCGCCTGGAAGCGGCTTGGAGCAATATCCCCGATTACGGGAACGGACGCCACGTTTACGAGCGCTTCGTCCGGCCCGCTATGTTGGACCTGTGGGGGGTGGGCGCGCATTATGCCATCAGCTCGCTGTTCAACGGCTATCGGGGCTGGAACTCGATTTACAGCTACTCTGTGGACTTGCACGAAGCGCGCGAATTGGAGTCCGGTAAAGCAAAACTTGCTCTCGGCCGCGCCCGCATTGTCTCGAACATCACACACGCGCGCTTGACCGTCGGCTTCGCCGTGCTACATTTCGGCGATCACAACCTGAGCGCCGGGGTTCGCCCCTTCCAGAGCAAGAATGCGTTCCGCGTGCTGGTTGAAGAAGCGAGCCAGGCCTTTTCCAGTGCTGACTTGCCGGAGTGCCTACGGGTGATCGATCGCCATTTTCGGGGCGCGACCTACTCGCTGAAGTCCCTGTTCCGCGATGAGCAACGGCGCATTCTCAGTCAAATCGTCCACTCCACCACGGACGAGGCCGAGGCCATGTACCGCCAGGTATACGAACACCACGCCCCATTCATGCGCTTCTTGTCCGAACTTCACATGCCTCCGCCGCCCATCCTGCGCACCACCGCCGAGTTCGTGTTGGGCAACGCGCTGCAGCGGGCGTTGATGGACCAGGAATTGGACCTGGATCGTATCAGGATGCTACTCGATGCCGCCCGGCACGATGGCATCAATCTGGACATATCCTGTCTGGAGTCGGCTCTGCGCCAACGGTTGAACGCGGAGGTGGAGCAGTGGGCGCGGAAACCCGGTGATACTGAGGCGCTGGAGATGGTGGAGGCTCTGGTTTCGCTGAGCCGCGTCCCGCCCCTCGAAGTGGACCTTTGGAAGCCGCAGAACGTTTACTACCAGCTGGTCGAAGCGCTTTCCGGAGCCAACCAGACGCGCATGAGCGGCGCGTGGTTTGACCACTTCCGCGGCTTGGGAAAATGGCTGGGCGTGGCCGTTCCTCAACAGTCCCCGGAATTACCCTGCAGGCCGCAAGACCAAATCGCGTGACCGCATTCTCCAGTTCTTTGCGGGACTACGCGGAAGTTTGTCGGTGACCTTCGAAGAAGGAACCTGCGCCGTCTGGTTGCACGACGTGCTCAACCCTGCACTTATACCGTTGTCATCCTCGCCTCCCGGGATTGTGCCTGGATCACGGCAACCCGGAAACTGATCCACTGCCCGATAGCGACTGCGCTGTCCAATCGCCGCCGCCGTGGTTTATCCTTGCCTGTTTTCGAGGATCAACCGTGAATAAGCGACCCTGTTGGATTCCGCTCGCCTGGCTCTGTGTTTTGCTTTTTCCTTTCGCGCTTTCCGCCCAGCCGTATGACCCGGCGATGTACAAGGAACTTCACTGGCGCATGATCGGCCCGTTTCGCGGCGGCCGCACCGTGGCGATTTCCGGTGTTCCGGGCCAGCCGAATGTCTTCTACATGGCGCCGAACAACGGCGGGGTTTGGAAGACGACGGATTCCGGCCGCACCTGGAATCCGATCTTCGATGGTCAGCCCAAGGATGACCACCCCTCCGGTTCGATTGGAGCGCTGGCGGTCGCACCGTCGAATCCGAATACGATCTATGTCGGTAGTGGTGAAGGCCTGCGTCGTCCCGATCTTTCTGTAGGCGACGGTATCTACAAGTCCAACGACGCGGGCCTCACCTGGCAGCATCTGGGTCAACGGGATGGCGCGCTGCGCGACGCACAGCAGATTGGATCGATCCTGGTCGATCCCAAGGATGCGAACCGCGTGTTTGTCGCCGCCCTTGGGCATCCTTATGGCCCGAATTCCGAGCGCGGCGTTTACCGCTCGCTCGACGGTGGCCAGACGTGGCAAAAGATTCTTTATAAAGATGAAAACGTAGGTGCGATTGATCTGGCGTTCGATCCGCGAAACTCGCAGATCATCTTTGCCGACATGTGGGCCTCGCGCCGTCCGCCGTGGACGAACATGGACGAATATAACGGCCCGGGGAGCGGTCTCTACAAATCGACCGACGGCGGCGACCACTGGCGGCAAATCACAAAGGGACTGCCGAGTGAGGCCGAGAAGCTGGGCCGCATCGGCTTCGCCGTTTCACCGAGCGACCCCGATCGCATGTACGCCTTGGTAGACGCGCAGAAGAACGTCGGCGTTTATCGCTCCGACGATGCTGGCGAAAGCTGGCAGCTCGTGAATACCGAGGAGCGCGTCTCGGGACGCGGCTCCGATTTCGCCTGCGTCCGCGTCGATCCGCGAAATAAAGATGTTATTTATGTCGCCAACACTACGACCTACCGCTCCGATGACGCGGGCAAGAATTTCACCGCCATCAAAGGCGCGCCTGGCGGCGACGACTACCACACCATCTGGATCAATCCCGAAAATCCAGACATCATCGCGCTTGGCGTCGATCAGGGCGCGACCATCAGCGTGAATGGTGGCCAGACCTGGAGTTCCTGGTACAACCAGCCCACCGCGCAGTTCTATCACGTCATCACCGACAACGAGTTTCCTTACTGGGTCTATGGCGGCCAGCAGGAGAGCGGATCGATCGGCACCAGCAGCCGCAGCGACTTCGGCGAAATCACTTTTCGCGACTGGACCACGGTCGGCGTCGAAGAATACGGCTACGTCGCGCCCGATCCGCTGCATCCCAATCTAATCTACGGCGGCAAGGTCACGGTGTTCGACCGCAATACCGGCCAGACGCGCGATGTTTCGCCGGTGTCTGCGCACCGGGCAGTATCGTTTCAATCGCACCGCGCCGTTGATCTTCTCGGCCGCCGATCCGCACGTGCTGTATCTCGGATCGAATGTGCTGTTTGCCACGCGCGACGGCGACAACAGTTGGCAGATCATCAGCCCCGACCTGACGCGCGAAGATCCCGGCTCTCCCGCGACGCTCGGGCCGTTTGTCGAGGCCGATCCCGCGAAGGGCAAGCATCGCGGCGTGATCTATTCGATTGCTCCGTCGCCGATTGACGCCAACCTGATCTGGGCCGGAACCGACGATGGCCTGATTCACGTGACCCGCGACGGCGGCAAGAACTGGCAGAACGTGACGCCTCCCGAATTGACGCCCTGGAGCAAGCTCGCTCAAATGGACGCCTCGCACTTCGACACTGCGACCGCGTACGCCGCGGTGAATCGCTTCCGGCTCGACGATCTGCATCCTTATATCTACCGCACGCACGATGGCGGAAAGTCGTGGCAGAAAATCGTAGGCGGCCTGCCCGATAACGAGCCCGTCAACACCGTGCGCGAAGATCAGGAACGCAAGGGATTGCTTTTTGCCGGTACCGAACGCAGCGTGTATGTCTCGTGGGACGACGGCGACCATTGGCAGTCGCTGCAGATGAATCTGCCGCCGACTTCGATCCGCGATCTCGTCGTGCATCATGACGACGTTGTCGTCGGCACTCACGGCCGGTCGTTCTGGATCTTGGATAACATCACGCCGCTGCGGCAGTTCAGCCCGGAAGTTGCAAACGCGGCTGCGTATCTCTTCGCTCCGCAGTTGACCTATCGCGTGCGCCGCAACAACAACACCGACACGCCGTTGCCGCCCGAAGAGCCTGCAGGACAGAATCCTCCCGATGGCGCGATGATCGACTACTGGCTGAAAAATGCCCCATCCGGACCCGTTACTCTCGAAATCACCGACACATCGTCCGGCCAGGTTGTGCGGCGGTTCTCGAGCGACGACAAGCCCGAGCCGGTCAATGCCAAAGAACTGGATGTCCCGACCTACTGGGTGCGTCCAGCACGAACCCTGTCGGCCGCGCCCGGAATGCATCGCTTCCTTTGGGATCTGGCCTATCCTGAGCCCGACGTGCTCGAACATTTTTACCCGATCTCGGCCATTTATCACGACACGCCGCGCGGGCCGCTCGGCGCCACCGTGCTCCCCGGAAAATACGCAGTCTTGCTGGAAGTCGTATTGCCCTCAGGTGCCATAAAGGTCGCCGTGAGCTATGTGCAGCCGCTCGAAATACGGATGGACCCGCGCGTGAAGACTTCGCAGGAAGATCTGCGTCGGCAATTCGAACTCGACCGGAAGATTGCCGACGCTCTTCACAAAGACTACGAAGCCCTGCAACAGGTGCGCAGCCTGCGATCGCAGTTGAAAGCGCTCGAAGGCAACGGGACTAATACAAGCCAAGCCGCGAAAAATGCCGCGAAGAATAAAAAGCTCGCAGCCATCGCCGCAGTCATAGCAAAGACGGCGGATGAGCTGGAGGAGAAAGCCGCGCCCATCGAGGGCGAAGAAGGCGACTACGCCACGCGCTACTTGAGCACGCCCGAAGGCCGCAGCCTGGCTCGTCTGAACGGCGGCCTCAACGCGCTCGTCAGCGCTCTCGATAGCGCCGACGCCGCGCCGACGACACAGCAAATCGCGGTGTTCGGGGAATTAACGAAGGCGCTGGAAGAGCAGTTGTCGGCGTGGTCTCAGCTCAAGGCAAAAGATATTCCGGAGCTGAATGACAAACTAAAGAAAGCGGGATTGCCGCCGATCGATCTGCAAAAACCCGTTCTGGGCGCGACAGACGCGGCCCAGACCACTACGCAGGACAAGGATAGGGACGTGGAATAGATTGTGCGGTTTGTGTGGCGCGGGCGCGGCCGCCCGCGTGCGCCGGAGCTAAGTACCGTAGCTTATCTCCCATTGCCTCTCTCTATGTTTACTTGGAAGGTACGGCACCCCCCCTCCCCCTCGGTCTAATGGAATCAGGGGGTTAGATGGCTTTTTTCATTTGGTCTTTGAAAAGAAAAGACTTAATGGAAAGTATTCCGGAATAAGGACTTAGGGGAGAAATGCTCTATTTTCGTCCCGATTCGGGAGGGTGATGCCTGCTCAGCGGATCGATTTACATTGTCAAAGAGCTGAAAATGGTTGGGGCGGCTTCGCAGACCGTCTCTGGAGACGGACACAGCTCTGCACCGCCCTAATCAGAGAAGATTGTCTCACTGGTCGGGCTGGGAGTCTGTGATGCCATACACAGGCTGGTTGTGATGAAAAAGGTCAGGGCTTAGATCGCGGAAGTGAAGACGCCCGCGGCATCCCACGTCTCGAAGACCGCGAGACGTGGGGCACCCGGCTTTCGTGACAGCATACCTCGACCGTTCCCATTCGGCATTCAAGAAAACCATTCCGGAGCTGGCATGGAATTCCTTCGTGTGGTTTGCCGCCGAGCCGGAACATCTGATAATTCTTCATCGCGGGAAGGAGACAACGGTAGAAAGCCTTGCGCAGTGGCTCTAGACAAGTCATTCGAAGTTACGCCGGAAATTCGCGCAGCACAAACTCCATCGCGGCTTCGCGCGATGTTAGTCGGCCCTCCAGTTGGGCGTCTTCGATTGCGGTTAGGATTTCTTTGAAGCGTGGACCGGGTTCGTAGCCTGCTTCAATCAAATCTTGGCCAGTAATCAGCGGAGTGGGTCGAATCGCTTCGGGCGGCAATGAACGCAACTGCTCGCGTGAGTACTCGTACGAGTCGAGTTGGCCGTGGCTGGAAAGACAGTCGATGCGGTGCAACTCCAGATGCTCGTCAAAGGCCGGCAGGCGAAGAAACTTCTTCAGCGTGGATTGCTTCATGCGCTGCACGTCGGCGAAGCGCATGTGATTCGCGACCAGCGCCAGAATCCGATTGGTCTCGTAGTTGGAGAAGCGCAGGCGGCGGCAGATTTCGGCAGCCATCTTCACGCCGACTTCTACGTGGCCATCGAAGCGGATGCGGTCGGGCGCGACGCGGAAGGTCGGCGGCTTGCCCACATCGTGCAGCAGCGCGCCCCAGGCGAGCGTTTTCGATCCGCCGGCCTGCAACTTATCGAGCAGAAGCAGCGTGTGCACGAACACGTCGCCTTCGGGATGGAATTGTGGCGGCTGCTCCACTCCCTTCATGGCGGCGATTTCGGGCAGCACTTCTGGCAAGAGGCCGGTCGTATCGAGTAACTCGAAAGCTCGGCGGGCGCGGCCTTCGGTGAGCATCTTCGTCAGTTCTTCACGCACGCGCTCGCAGGAAACCTGGCGAATTTGAGGCGCTAACTTTTGTATCGCCTCCATTGTCGCCGGATCGATTTTGTAATCGAAGCGCGCCGCAAAACGCACGGCGCGGAGCATGCGCAGTTTGTCTTCCGCAAAACGGCGTTCGGGATCGCCGATGGCGCGCACGATTCCGGCCTTCAGATCGTCGCGTCCGCCGACAAAATCCAAAACCTCGTTGGTTGCCGGATCGAGCATCATGCCGTTGATGGTGAAGTCGCGGCGCTCGACGTCTTCGCGCGGATCTTTGCTGAAGCGAACCTTGTCGGGATGACGGCCATCGGAGTAGCCCACATCGGAGCGAAAAGTCGCGACTTCGACGACGTGACGGGCGAGGAAAGGTGTGGTGACGGGGCTTTGCCCCGTCCCGGCGGAGCGGAGCTCCGCCACCACACAACTCTGTCCATTGGAGACTGTCTCGGGCACGAGCACGACTCCGAATTGCTCGCCGACGGCGAACGTCTGCGGGAAGATTTGCATGACCTGTTGCGGAGTCGCGTCGGTCGAAACGTCATAGTCGGCGGCCTCGCGGCCCAGCAGCAGGTCGCGGACGCATCCGCCGGCGAAGTAGGCCTGGTGTCCGCGTTCGCGAAGGGCGCGAACGATTTCGGCGGCGTGTTGTTTAGCGCTAGACATCGGCGGTCAGTCAGCGGTCGCGTAAACTATAACTGGTCTCACAAACAGTTTTCCGGGACGCGAGATCCGGCCCTCAGGGGCTAAAGCCCCGATTTAAGTGGCTCGAAACGGCGCGGCTGAAGCCGCGCCCCTTCAAAGAATTATGAAGCATGCTGCAGAAAGTAAACAGCTAAGAGCCATGAGCCACGAGCTAATTATGCCTGACGCGCACATACTCGGCATTGAGAGTTCCTGCGATGAGACGGGCGCGGCCGTGGTGCGGTCGGGGGAGCAGGTTTTGTCGAACGTGGTGGCCTCGCAGATGGCCACGCACCAGCCTTATGGCGGAGTGGTTCCGGAACTCGCCTCGCGCGAGCACTTGCGGGCGATTGTTCCGGTGGTGCGGCAAGCCCTGGCCGAAGCGGGACAGACTTACGAATCCGTCGATGCCATCGCGGTCACGCAAGGGCCGGGACTGGCGGGCGCCCTGCTCGTGGGCATCAGCTTTGCCAAGGCGCTGGCCTTCGCGCTCGGGAAGCCGCTGATCGCCGTGAACCATCTTGAGGGACACATCCATGCCGTGTTGCTCGAGCAGCGGCGAAGCGAAAATGGCGGCCTGCATTTCCCGGTGCTAGCGCTGGTGGTTTCGGGCGGCCACACGCATCTTTATCTTGCGCAGTTGCGGGAAAATCTCTGGACCTACAGGAACATCGGCCACACTCGCGACGATGCTGCGGGAGAGGCGTTCGATAAAGTCGCGAAGCTGCTGGCGCTCGGTTATCCCGGAGGACCGATCATCGACCGGCTGGCGCCGCACGGCGATCCGCAGGCGGTCAGGTTCCAGACTTCGCAGATCAAGCACGCGGACCGGCGCGATCACAAGCAACTGCCTACGGAAGAAGATGGGCCGCACTTCGATTTTTCCTACAGCGGAATCAAGACGGCGGTTTTGCGATACGTCGAGACGCAGGGCTTCAAACCTGCGATTGAGGCTCGCCGCCACGCGCTCGCGGACATGGAGAAAGACAAGCCTACTTTCGAAGATTGTTTCCGCCTCTGCGACCGGCAAACCCTCAACCTGGTGGCTTCTTTCCAGCGTTCGATGGTCAACGATCTCGTGATGAAAACGCTGGCGGCGGCGCGCGAGTACGACGTTCGAACTCTTTTCGTGAGCGGCGGCGTTGCCGCCAACCGGGAATTGCGGGCCACGTTTGAGCGCGAAGCGGGAATGCAGGGCCTTCCCGTTTTCTTTCCGTCGCGCGCGCTTTCCACGGACAATGCGGCGATGATTGCTGCCGCGGCCTTCCCGAAATTTCTGCGCGGGGAATTTGTCTCCATGGATTTTTGCGCCGATGCCGGGATGGCGCTGCGTTGACGCAGCTCTAGCAGGCCGCGGAAAAGGTATTTTCCGCGTCGCAGTCTGACCTCAGCGGCTAAAGCCGCACTCAAAATAATGCAGTTACCGCAGCGGTGAACCGCTGCAACTCCTGACATCGTAACAAGAAAACGCGTTACTGGCGTTATCTTTCAATCACTTAGCACCCGTAGCGTTCTACAGGTGAAAGTGAATTCGTAAAGTTAAGTGAAAGTCAGGAGACGCGAAATGCCAACCGAAGCGACCGCCGTCGCAGTCGAAGTACCGCCACCGCCCGTTATCAAGCTGCGCCGCCGCCGTCGCGAAGTTCCGAAAGTGAACGTCTACTCCCGGCACACGAGCGACTGCAAGTGGTCGGGTAAGGATAGAAAAATCGGCTGCCCTTGCCCGAAGCAATTGGTTTGGTATCGCGACGGCAAATTGTACCGCGTCAGCGCCGACACGTGCGACGGGGAAGTTGCCGAAGGAAAGGCCCGTGAGATGGCGAATGGATTCGCCGCCGCCGCGAAGGGCGAGCCGACCGCCGCGCCGGTCGCGAAGGAGTCCTACTTAATCGACGACTTGGTCGCCGCGTTCGTTGGGAAAAAGAGCGCCGACAGTGTCCGCCGCTCAACGGTTCGACAATGGAAATTCGAGTTGACCAACTTCGCGACGTTTCTCCGTGGCCGTGGCCTGGTCAACATCGGTGATGTGAAGGCGGACGACGTGCAGGTCTGGCGCGACGGTCTCGAAGGTGCAGCCGCTGGCCGTCGCAAACGAGTGATGTTCGTCATGGCTTTTTTCAACTACTGCGTGGACTTCGGCAAGCTGGTGAAGTCGCCCGCCATCAAGAGCCAATTACGCATCAAGCGTTCTGGTGTGCAGACTCCGCGAGCACTCGACAATGACCAGTTTACGAAACTGCTCGCAACGCTCCCCAAGCTGAACGGACGCACGACCGACGCCGAAAGAGCGAAGCTGAAGTCACTCGCCATCCTCATGCGGATGACTGGTCTAGCGCTGAAAGATGCGGTTTGCTGCGAGCGCAACGTTTTCGAGCCGATGCCCAACGGTACTTTCAGAATGTACCTACGTCGAGCGAAAACCGGGAAGCCGGTTCACAACTACCTGAGCGCCGAAACGATGGCCGCAGTGCTTGCTGGCGCCAAACCGAACGGGAAATATCTTTTCATCGACTCGCTGCCCACCAAAGAGAACGAACTGAAGAACGCCGTCGAGTACTTCGGTGGACGGTTCGTGAAGCTTGGCGAACTGGCTGACATCAGGGATGAGCACGATGCCAAAATCAAAGTCGGCTCGCACGGGTTGGGGCGTCACTCCTTCGTGCTGATGTGCCTCAACGCCGACATGCCGACGCACGACATCGCCACCCTCATCGGTGATACTCCTTCGGTCGTCGAGCAGCATTACAGCGAGTGGATACGGGCTCGCGCCGCCCGACTTGAAAGCCGAATGATGGCGGTGCTTGCCGCGAACCCGATGAGGTGGTGACACTCAAGGTAACCATCATTCTGTGACTAAGGTCGTATTGTGATGCTGCCTGCCTGGTGATATTCTCTGCTCGTGATACGGTTCCTCCATTCCGACAAGCACGCTAGCCATAGCGCAGCCTTATCATCCTCTCCGTAGTTTTTTCTTGCTACACCCTGATCCCAATTCAACGTTTTGAAGTGGGAGAAAAGGTGTATCCGTGGAGCAAGCACTAAGCCCCATCGAGTATCTGACCATTCCTGAAATCCGCGAGCAGGTTCTTCCGCTCGACCGGCACACTCTTCAAAACTTTTTTCATCAATCAACCCGGCGTTCTAGTCGTCGGACGCCGCGAGACCGTCGACCCTCGCAAGGTTGGAGACGGGCGGCCTTGGCGGAAGCATCGAAGGCTACTTGTGCCGCGTGCCATTGTCGAACGCGTGAAGCGTGAAATGCTCGTGACTTCAGGAAAGGGAAAATCTAAGTGTTGACGAACGAAAAATTAATCGTCGGTGAAGAGCGCCAGCATTGCAATGCTGTTTACCACCTCATGCGGTCACTTCGTGTGGTTATCTTGGTACCTATACCCAATGCTGATTGTGGGTTCTGAAGTTGATGGAAGTAGCACAGCGCAGGGGGTAACAGCGTGACGAAACTCATCGACAAGAAGGCTCCACGCGGCAAGTTTCGAGTCATTGCCAATAACTTCGGGCAGTGGCGCACGAAGCACAGCGACATTCTGGTCGGCGACTTCGATACCATCGACCAGGCTCGAACCCGAGCCCAACCCGCGCGGAGTCGCCCATGGTTCGAGCACTGGTCGGTGATCATCTGCGACGACAAAGGAATCATCGTATGACCGAAGACCGACAAGGCGGCGCTGCTGGCACCACTCCGCGAAGAGTTCGCCTTCGTCGAGTTTCGCGATGACCTGATGGACTCGGGGCACGCGGAAGCCATTAAGAGAGAAAGAATCGGGTCGCCTGTTTGGGAATCGGAAGCTTGCGCCCAAAGCGCGAGACCGGAACAAAGATATGCCGCGATCGCGAGCAGCATGACTTGGCTCAAACACGCTGCACGGGAGGGTCGAGGACGGCCGTCGTTCCATCCACGGTAAACGCGTGCAGATCGCCCATGTCCATCCCGTTCGGAGATATTT
>Ga0208563_1001535_pt1 | contig 15370 bp, 8 predicted proteins | sample June2015DPH_17_1_2_FD_184717 | JGI IMG/M metagenome (GOLD analysis project Ga0208563, IMG submission 184717) | Peatland microbial communities from SPRUCE experiment site at the Marcell Experimental Forest, Minnesota, USA - June2015DPH_17_150... | ecosystem: Environmental > Terrestrial > Soil >... | reverse complement strand
TCCTGCTTCTCCTCGTCCGAGTCTTCAGGGAGAAGAGGGTTACACATGGTGTGGGGTGGTATGAAACCTGCTTGGGCAGTTAGTTTTTCAACAGCCTGTAAAGATTTGACCCCATAGCCCCCCATAGCCCCCTGCTTGACCCCATAGCCCCCTGCTAAGAGCTGGTACCTTTGCTAAGTGGGCGGCATTATTAGGTTATAAGATTTTGCTTGACAGGGGAGGAATATAGGATGTCCCTGAGTCAGTCCCGTAAAGATTTGACCCTCCTTCCAGCCTTTGGAATGAGTTCAGCGAGCGGATCGCATGAAAAAGGGTGCTTACTTCTCAGGAATCAGTTTTGAAGAGCGTCCCTATTGACCCAAAATCTCAATAAAAAATGGCCTTCGAGCCACCGGTAAAGATAGTTACTGAAACCGCGATGGGGCTCTACCACGCGGAATAATAATGCTTCTGCAATCTTGTGAAACATAGAAAGCCTGCCCCTCATGAGACATTCGAGCGTTTTCCCAGTCATAGCCTTGTAGCGGGTCGGCGGAAAATCGTATTTCCAGATCTCCCTAAGAAAATTGGCAGCGACAAGGATATGCGAGGCCATATCTGCCTGCGGTCCGCCTAGAACGCTTACTATTTTAGAAAACCGCTGCCCTTCTTCGTCGCTCTCATCCCTTGCCGCAGCCAGCAGGACGTTAGCATCAATCGAGATGAACGTCATTCCTGTCTCTATCATGCGAGTAACGGCGTTGCAGTAGTCTTCCATCGACATCAGATTCCGGTCTACACCGATCATCAGTACCGGTTGGAGCCAGGACGTTCTTCCCTCCACCTCCCGTCGGGTAAGCATCCGGTACGCTCGGTCATCGGTGAGCAGGAGCGTCCCCGAGCCCTGTGCGGCAAGTACCGTATCGAAGAAACCTCTGTCCATTTTGTCGGCGATTTTTCTGAGTTCCGGTGAGAGGTCTCGTGCACCCTCCGCGGGAACGATCGGGCAGTGGTCGGCGATGAAGGCAAGGTCGTCGTCAAGTTCGGCGACTGCGGCCTGCAGCTGTTCGTCTGTCACTTCTTGCCGATAATATTGACCGTCTTGCCAATAAACTGACATGGAGGGCTTGCCGATTCGGGAGTGTAACTCTTCCCTCCGGCTGCGTAACACGTCTACGGAGGTTTCGGTGATGCCGATTTTGCCACACACCCGGGCAACCGTCTCCTCGATCTTGAACCGCCTCATTATGTAGAATGTGACGGTATCGACTACGCAACCCCTTTCTTCGTTCTGTATAATGGCGTTTAGCGCTGCCTGCCTTTCTTCTATCGTTCCAATGCTGACCGGAAATTTGCGTCCACTGCTTATTATGCCGTGAAAAACTTGAATTGCGTCCCCTCCAAAACCATGAATGAGACATTCGAGAGGAACTGGAGTCCGTTCATATTGTTGAAGTCCCCTTTCGATGGAATCGTGGCGTTGCTTTACGAGTCTGAAAATGCTTTCAAGGGAGTCGGGGCCAATAGCCTTATCTACAACAATCTTCGACAGGCCTCTTTCTGTCGGGAATTGCCGCTCAAACCGATCCATGGAGCTATGCAATGCTTCTATGTACTTGTGCTTTACCGATATTATGCGCCATTCTATAGGCTGTCCAGCCTCTTCAATAGTAAAGCTGTCACCCGGTTTGAGACCCATAACCTTTTTTGCCAGGGAATGGTCGGGGTCGATGTACCTCTCGTCGATGTGATGGCTGTCTTTTGCTTCGATCAAAAAGGTATCCCGTTCACCCCTTATGCTTTCCATTACGAAAACGGAATCGACCGAAACGTGCGTCATCTCCAAACTATCGTCGTCTTGTCGGCCGGGATTCAACAATAAGCCAACATACTGCAGGTGGACCTGCGGATCCTTTCGGTTCTTCAAAAAAACTTCATACGCGAGTTTTAGTGCACGGTCAGCGAACCCAAAATATTCAAGGAACAAAGCAAGGTGCATCCGGTCGGAAGCGTTCCCCTTAAGGCTTTCCACCTGCCCTTCAAGAAAAAGCTTCACCTCGTCCTGCCGGTTGGTTCGCAAAAGCAGGTCGATCCACCGCAGCCGCATGGCGAGGTCTTCCGGACAAAGCCCTACATAACTCGCGACTGCCTGTTCGGCACCTTTATAGTCACCGCGGATCACGTGCAAGATTGTCTTCATCCGAAGGTAGAATGGCAGGTTCGAGACCGCATCAGGTAAAGCTTTCAGTACTTCATGGGCTTGTTTCCTTCGGTCGCTGTTAATGAGAGACAGTAGAAAGATCTGCAAAGCAGGGGTATCTCGAAAATAATCAACCTTTCCATCGAGTACCTCAACGACCTCGTCGTAACGGCCTTTTCTACCTAAAGCATCCGCTACGATGAATCTGTCATGAAAGGCTGCCTCCGGTTTCAGTAAGTTCTTCGCGCGCGTCAGAGTCTCGTCGGCGCTGGCTTCGTCGCCATTTTCCTTCAGCCGAAACAAAGCAATAACCGGTTCAACCTTTTCGGGATATTTTTTTATGAGTGCATCGAGCTCGGTTCGCGCGTCTTCTGTCCTTTTCTCGGTCAAATAGGTTTCAACGGTTAAGACGGAACAAGAGACCTGCAGCTCTTCGTCATCTGTAGCTCGTACCTTGCTCAACGCTTTACGAGCCGAGGCCGGATCTTTTTTTAGCAGGGCTTCGGCCGTCATGATCAGTGCTGTATTGTCTTCCCCTCCCTTCTGCTGCAAGAGCTTCAACGCCTCGTCGTCTTCGTTCATCACGATATGTACTGCTGCTCTCAGGGTGACGAAGTCCGCTGTGTCGGGCTTCTTTTCGATGGCCTCATCAAGGACTGTGGCCGCGCGGTCGTACTTGCCCAAAGCTCGCCAGGCAATAGCAATGTTGTGCGGCAAGGCGGAGTCGAGAAGAGGGCTTTCGGTATGCTTCGTGCTGTCCCAGATCGATTGGAGAGTCTCTGCCGATTCCCGCAGATTCTCAATTCCGTCTTGATGTGGAGATGACTCACCCAGAAGGAACCATTTTGCCTCCAAAATGACCGCGAGCTGGGCTTCGGCTGCAAAGCGCTTTAGTTCCCCTCTATCCGGGAAGAGGTTGACCGCATCCATGGCGGCAGTCCGCCATTCTTTCATGTTCCGTTTTCTTAGGAAAAGGATGGCCGCCGCTCTTACCACGGCGGTGTCACGGAGGCCGGCAGGCACAAGGCTTAGCGGATCTGCAACGGACACGTCGTCAATATGGGCCTGTATAAGGTAGGATGCGGCGTCTTGGTTAGTAATATCTTGCATCAGGGCGGCTTTGCCCACCGCTATCGCCTCATCCTCTCTGCCCAACAGCATATTCGCTAAAACCTCGTTCGCCATACCGGTTTTGTCGATCGGATCGTGTTCCCTGGCCGCCAGGAACTCTATAGCTGCACCTTTCTCGTCCCCAAGCTGCAATTTCGCTGCTCCAATGTTTGTCTTTATACGAAATCGAACACGTGGGGACGCCTTCTCCCAGCACCGGTTTTTGAGCTTTTCGAGTAGCCCCATCGCGGTTCGTGGACGGCCTTCCTTGATGAGATCTCGATAGGCATCTATTTCGGCGTGGAGGTGTTGGTCGACCGCCTCGATCTCTTTTGTCGAATCGTCGCTTCTGATGGAGGACACTGGCTGCAGTTGCGTGGCGATTTTGAGCAGCACGCCCTGTGTGGCCTCCGAGACTGTCTTTATCTCCTCAATGTCGCTTAGGATTCGGTCGGTGAAAGGCGTAACGTCCGGATGAAACGACTTTAGGGCGTCGGAATAACGAATGATTTCTGCCTGAATCGTGCCCCATCCCCAGACGGAGACCGACATTGGTTTGCCGGCTTTTTCATTTTCCTGAGTAATAGTCCGTGCCACTTCCTGGATTTTCGCGTCGTCCGGCGCAGTAGTAGCGAGGATGAATTCCGAAATGGGTGGCTGAAATTTGCGGGCTTTGGCTACCTCAGCCCTGAGCTCGGTTTCTGAGACGGCGGAAGGATAATCGGCATTTTTGCCTTTGCATTGAATGCCAACCCAACGTGTGCCTTCTCCGCCTCGTCTGCCCCAAATATCCACCCCGTGCTGGGGCTGGCCCTGTCGGCCGTTTAGCTGGGTGTTGGGATCATTCAGAATGCATGCAAAGAGAACGCGACAGTTCCGTTCAAAATCTTGCCAGTTTAGAGGTTGTGGTATTGAAACGGCAGAAAAGTCAGTCATGAGGTACGTACTTCAGTGAAAGTCTCATTCATCGTAATGGATTTGCGATTGTAAGAATACAAGTATTAAGGTCATTTTATTTTGTCTCGAATGTGATCACCTCGACGTACGGCGCAATAATCTCGCTAGGTATGGCATATGACATCGGCTGAGGGATACCATTGGTGTGGACGCATGAAGTTATCATACCCATTACCTTCCCTGTATTTGGATCGAATATAGCTCCACCACTCATCCCACCAGCGCTTGGAACGCTCACCTGAATGATTCTCGTCTCATGAGGCTTGGTGGCAGGTAAGATCGCGCTAATAAGACCCCGATAGAAGGTCGGCTGTATTATGCCTCTGTTCGATTGTGTGAATTTAAACATCTCGGTTCCATGAGGATAGCCACAAACGAAAACGTGATCGCCTACCCCTAATTCGCCTGAATCCCCCCAGGAAACGCTCGGAATCGCATAGGGGATACGTTCGGTGGTCTTAGCAGGAACAATCAACACTGTAAGGTCTACACCTGCGTTAACCTTATTCGTTCTTGGGTCAACATACCTAAGTGCTTTTACAATCGGGTAAGGCACATATTCAATCGTGTTATTGCGAAAAATCCTGGAAAGAATGTATCCCTTGGCGTTTCGCTGAAAGAGTGCTTCAACGACATGGGTACACGTAACCAGTTTACCTTTGCCAGCCTGGATAGCGGTACCAACGATGTTCATTAGGTACTGCTCCGCGCCTCTGTCTCTCATAGATATGGCGGGTATTGCATCGCCGTCATACGGGATTGGTTCGAACGGGAGTAGGCCAACTGGAACTATACTTTTGCCAACAAGCGAAGATGTTGTTTCTTTCCCCAAGTAGTTCCACCGAATATTCCTTGTTATTTCTTGATATCTTCCCATTCCCCACCACGCGTTGCCTTGACCTGCTGTCTTCCGGCCTTGCGTATCAGATGCAACGCATCGTCAGCTTTCAGTCTCTGCAACACCGTATTTGGCTTTTAACTCGTCAAAATCAAAAATCCTAATTTGCACAGGTATATTGGTTTTAAGAGCAATGCCTATAAGCGCCAATTTTTCTGTTTCACGTTGTTCATCGGTCCAACCATCAGCCACGATGGCCAATAGGAAGATGGTTTCGCTCTTGATTGATTGTGGCATGTTAGAGAATTTATCAAGCTCACTTTTTATAATCGTCTTCGCATGCATCGGAACCTTCGAATACTTGATTTCGACGGCCATCGACTTCCCCTGATACGGGAAAACCCCGTCCAGGCCGTAATCACCAACAATTGCAACCTGCCGGCGAACTGTTACGCCGAATTCTCTTTCTATTTCACGAAGCGCAAGCTCTTCGGCCAAGACGTAAGCATGCCTCGTCGAAATAGTTTTCAGAATACCGACGCCCTCCATTCCATCCGAAACGACGTCATTCCTCCATGCTGCTGTAAGCCTAGAAACCGTCGTGGCATTCTCTTCTTCAATACTCTTGATTTCTTGATCCAACTTCAGCCTTTGCTCAAGTGGAGAGAGGGCCCGAAAAAACCCCTCCTTATCTTGAAAATCATTTGGTGCATATAGCTTTACGTGATGATGCGAGACCAGTCGATAGAAGGCTAACAGCACAATGATTGGGAAAAAGACCAGGAAGTATATGAGCGGCAGTCTTTCGTTTGGCTGGAGATGGTTGGATGAAACTCCTAGGACTAAAGCCGCTATCCCATACACAAGGACAATGAACAGGGCAATGATGCCCAGGGGGTTTCTGGATAGCTTCTGGGCTGCCTTACTAACCTCAGCCAGCGAGGGATTCACGCTACTCCGCCCTATGCTCAACAATCAAAATAGACAGCCTTTCGTAGAACCCAATATTTAGTTTTACAGTCTCAAACAAGAATTACCTTCCTATTGTTTACCATTGACCGCTCCGTATTTCAAGAAAAACAAGGCATGAAGGGCTTGCCAAGAGAAGCGATAGCGGAAAAATAAAACAGCAGCGAATGGTACCGGCGACATCTCGCGCCCCTTCGTTTGCCCGGCCGGGGCCGCCTCTCGCGTTCCGGTGGTAATGCTTGAAGACAGTGGCCCACCATATGTGAAACATGCAGACTAGATAAGCAAAAGCCCTTTTTGCGGCCGGAGGAAATTTTGATGGATTTTTCGTTGCTTTGCGAAAGCGCGCGCCGGAGGCGTACTGTTGGTGTACGTCGAGGACGCCGCGCCGAGCAAACGACGGAAAAGGCGCGAAATTAACCCGGCCGCAGGGAGACTCAACGCCTAACCGGCGTTGACGTCTGCAATCATCTATGGTATCACCTACTTAAGTGCACATCCTCGTCGTGGAAGATGAGAAGAAGGTGGCCCTCTTCCTGAAGAAGGGCCTCCAGGAAGAGGGCTACGCCGTCGACCTGGCCCATAACGGGGAGGACGGGCTTTCCATGGCCCTGGATAACGACTACGACCTCGTCATCCTCGATATCTACCTCCCCAGGCTCGACGGCATCCAAGTGCTTAAGAGGCTCCGTGAAGGGAGAGTCCATACCCCGGTCCTGCTCCTTACGATCAGGGCCACCATTGAAGACAAAGTCCTCGGCCTCAACTCCGGCGCAGACGACTACCTCACCAAGCCCTTTGCTTTCGATGAGCTTATCGCGAGGGTGAGAGCCCTCCTCAGGCGCCGCAGCCATCTCGACCCGGCAGTACTCAGGTTCTCAGACCTCGTCCTCGACCCCGTCCGGCATACCGTCTCCAGGGGCTCGCGCAGGATCGACCTTACCCTCAAGGAATTCTTACTTCTGGAATATCTGATGAGGAACACGGACCGGGTTGTGACGAGAGCCATGATCACCGACCACGTATGGAGGCATGATTTCGACAGCGGCACTAACGTGGTCGACGTTTACGTGAACTATCTGCGAAAGAAGATCGACGGAGAATCCGAACCCAGGCTCATCCACACGGTGCGCGGCGTAGGCTATGTAATGAAGGTGGATTGATGCCGTCCAGCTCCATAAGGACCAGGCTGACCCTTTGGTATTCCGGTCTTCTGGCTCTCACTTTCGTGATTCTAGGCATCGCCGCTTATCTGCTCGTGGGCTACACCCTCGAGAAAGAGACTGACTCCGCCCTCCGCGGTGTGGCCGAGGCGCTCGCCGAGAGGAGCCTGACGGAGGCGCACCGCCGCCTGCCGGCCGAAGTCGATGAGATCTTCCGACGCTTTTTCGGAGCCGTACCCATGGCCCCCTATTTCGAATGGCTCAACCCGGGCCCAGATGCCGATAGGGAAGTCCCGGGGCGGGAGCTATCTGCCCTCAGCCCTAGGGCGCGGGTCAATGCTGCTAAAGGAATAGCTACCTTCGAGACCGTGACTGACGGCGGCCAACACCCCGTGAGGGTCCTCACATGGCCCGTCATCGACTCCGGAAGGCTGATAGGCGTCGTCCGGGTCGGTATGTCGCGGATGAACATTGCCAGGACACTATCCCATTTTCTCCTCATCATGGCCGCCCTCTTCCCCATTGCGCTGGCCCTCGCCGCAGCCGGCGGCTGGTTCGTCGCAGACCGGGCGCTCCGCCCCGTAGCAAGGATGACGCAAACCGCGCGAAGCATAAAGGCCGGCCAGCTTCACGACAGGGTGCAGAAAACCGGTGCGGGCGACGAGCTGGACGGACTGGCCGACACGCTCAACGAAATGCTTGGCCGCCTGCAAACCGCTTTCACCGAGATGCGCCAGTTCACCGCCGACGCCTCCCACGAGCTGCAGACGCCCCTCACCATCCTGAGGGGCGAGATCGAGGTTGCCCTTCGCTCGACGAGGAGCCCTGACGAGTACAAGGAATTACTGAGAAGCGCGCTCGAGGAGATACAGAGAATATCGGTCCTGGTGGAAGGACTTCTCCTGCTCGCCAGGTCGGATGCGGGTATGCTTAAAATGGACCGGGTGCCCGTAGACCTCGTTTCTGTCGCCGAGGAGGTCTTTGGCCGGCTCGGGTCCTTTGCTGCCGAGAGGCAGGTGGACCTCAGGCTCGAGCAGATAGAGCCGCTGGAGGTCCTCGGAGACCACGTACACCTCGGACGCCTTCTCTTCAATCTCGTGGATAATGCGATAAAGTATACCCCTCCCCATGGAAAGGTCGAGGTCGCTATCGGGCGGTCCGGCGGCTCTGCCGTAATCGCTGTCACAGACACGGGGATAGGCATTCCTGCTGAAGAACGGGAAAAGGTATTTCAGCGGTTTTACCGGTCGGCCGAAGCCAGGTCGCAGGCGCAGGGCGGCTCCGACCTGGGGCTTTCGATTGCGAGGTCCATCGCCGAGGCACACGGCGGGCGGATCGAGGTCGAGGCCGAGCCCGGCCGGGGCAGCGCCTTCAGGGTCTACCTTCCCCTCCTTTCGCCGACAGCTCTACCGGGCTAGAAATAGGGTGTCCTCGTCGTCGCCGGGTGCAGATTGCCTCCCGGGCTTGCCAACCCACGCCTCTACCGGTAAGCAGACTCTCATGTCCGAAGTCTATCGATTGCGCTTACCCGTGGTTCACTGTGGTACCCACGCAGGCAGGGTGGTCTGCCACGGGTGCCCAGCTTAAGGTATACAGCATACCCCAACAGTAGTGCACTTCCATTATAGGCCCTGCCCTCGTCGTCGCCGGGTGTAAGTTGTCTCCCTGTCCCACCTCAGCACCGAGAAAAGCTACGCTCCTTTATTCCGTCGAGCGCTCCCCCCCATCCCCCCACCACTCCGGGAGCCGTAGCGCTCGATGCTTCTCGCGCATGCTTCACAGCTCCCTCCGTTCCGGGTGGTATTTTACCTCGCCGGAAGTCGTCGCCTGCTTTTCTAAGCTGTCCTTTCACATGGACGAGTCGACAACCCACACCCGACGCCTCCCCGAAGGCCAAGCAGTGGTTTTTCTTGAAAGAAGTTTCTTTACCCCGGACGGGAGGACCTTTTCTTACCGCGAACATTCGCGGGAGGACTCGGGTACCCGATTGGGTAGGGGGGAGCGGTGCACTTCCATAGAAGAAACAAAACAATAGTGGGGCGGGCCTGGGGTTAGATAGTAAAGTATGCTGCGGCTATGAAAGCCTGCTATTCGATAAGTGTGTGCGTTGGCGGGCCCGGGGGGCCACAGATTCGACGTGTCTGAGCAGGGGCGGGCTTTGTGACGAGAGATAGGTTATTCCTGTACAGATGCTCCATGCACCACTATACAAACGAGATACCCACATGGGTTGCGAGTTGAGAATCTGAGCGGAAGGAGACCGGGGCACCCGCGCCGGAGGCGTGGGTCGGCGGGTGAGTCCGGGAGCGAGGAGCGGAAGAATAAGGTGCGAGCGGCCGGGGGGTAGTTAAGAGAAGTTTTTAACCGGAGTAAGACAAACACTTCGAGCCGGCGAAGCCCCACTACGGGTAAGGCCGGTTGCCACCCGCCTGTGGACGGCGGGTACCCGGCACCATTGGGAGCGAAAGAAAGGTGCGGGGGGTCAGGGGATTTAGGTTTTTCCGCCGCAAGGTGAGAACTTTCTAATCTTCCCCTAATCATGTTTTAATGCTCATCGGATATAATATAGTTCGAAGCGGAGGGTCTTCCGGCAAGGCCCTCGAGAATACCCGGAAAGGAGGAATCGAAAAACATGGATAAATCCAATAGTCACATGAAAGAGGCGGGCTTCAGGTACGGGGCGCTCGCCCTGGGAGCGTTGATATTTCTGTTGGCCGGCATGCTCATCGCCTCATCGTTCGGCCATCCGGCGCAGGCCGAGCCTCGCCAGGCCACGGCCGGGGTCCCACCCCAGTATCTTCCGGACCTTGTGGAGGCGCTCGGACCTTCGGTAGTCAACGTAAAGATCACAAAGGTCGAGAAGACGCAATTCCCCTCCGGTATGCCCTGGGCAGAGGAGGGGCCCTTCGGCGATATGTTCAAGCACTTCTTCGGCGATATGCCCCGGCCCCCGCGAACGTTCAAGAGCAGAGGGGCGGGGTCGGGCGTTATCATCAACAGCGACGGTACCATTCTTACCAATAACCACGTCGTCGACGGGGCGCAAGAGATTACCGTGACCATGAGCGACAAGCGTGAATTTAAGGCACGGGTCGTCGGCAGAGACTCTAAGACGGACCTCGCCGTAATCAAGATCGATGCTAAAGAGGATTTTGTGGCGGCGAAATTGGGCGACTCCGGTGCGCTCCGCGTGGGTGAATGGATTCTTGCCGTCGGCAACCCCTTCGGTCTGAGCAATACGGTCACTTCAGGTATCGTGAGCGCAAAGGGAAGGATCATCGGTGCCGGGCCGTACGACGATTTCATCCAGACCGATGCGCCTATCAACCCGGGGAACTCGGGCGGCCCCCTGTTCAATATGAGGGGAGAGGTGGTAGGCATAGCGACGGCCATTGTCCCGAACGGCCAGGGAATCGGGTTCGCCATTCCGATAAACACAGCGAAGGCGCTTCTACCGGAGCTTGTTACGAGAGGCAGCGTGACGCGGGGGTATCTGGGAATCAATATCCAGAATCTCACGGAGGATCTCGCTGCATCGCTCAATATCAAGGGAACTAAAGGTGCCCTGGTGAGCGACGTTCTTAAGGAAAGCCCGGCTGAGAAAGCCGGCGTGAAGCGGGGGGACGTGGTTGTGGCATTTGACGGGAAGGAGATCAAGGAGAGTCACGATTTGCCGTCCGTCGTCGCGGCAACTCCGGTAGGCGAGAAAGTCCCGTTGAAGGTCATAAGGGATGGGAAGGAACTCACATTGAAGGTCAAGGTCGGTAAGCTCGAATCCAAGGAAGAAGAGGCGGGAAAAGCAGAGGCCGTGCAGGAGGGGAAGTGGGGCCTTCAGCTCGAGGAGCTCACACCTGAACGCAGCCGTCAGTTGGGCCTCAAGCCGGAGCGCGGCGTCCTGGTTGTGGATGTGCGGCCCGGAAGTCCGGCAGACGAAGCCTCCGTCCAAAGGGACGATGTGGTGCTCGAAGTGAATCGCCAGGAAGTGAAAAGCGTGGACGATATGAAAGAGAAAATGGCGCGGGCGGCTGCCGGGAAGGAAGGGGTACTTCTCCTGATCCAACGGGGCAAGACCACCATATATGCAGTACTCAAAGGATAGAGCAATTTGCAAAATTATCGATTCGAGGCTTCACCATATCCTTCTCTTGCTGGCGCTCTCGTCTCTCACCCGCCCTAGCGCCTCCCTTCCGCTGGCCTCGGAACTCGGACCGGCCGCTGCCGGCGGCCTGGCCCTCAGACAGCCTCGGCCTGCGCGGCCCGCGCACCGCTTCTTCCGGCGCAAGGCAACAATGCGGGGTGCCCGCCGTCCACAGGCGGGTCGCAACCGAGAGACTTCCGCGATGCTGCGCTCAGGACATGGTTGCGCCTCTCGAAGCAAGCGGGAATTATTTCTGCAAAATTATATAGTGCAATCCGGCCTATCGGTTTACCGGGACCGCTCGGTCTGAAAGATCGGGCGGTCCTCCGTAAGGAGCGAGTAAAGGATCCCGTCCATCCTGTCTATTAGCGTTTTGAACAGGCCGCCGTGGCTCTTCGACCTCGAAAATAGCCGCTCTCGCATAGCAGTGATGCGGGAATCGCTGCTTTCCTCAAAAGTAAGCCGCTCCCTGCCCATGGCCTGTCTTTCCAGTATAAGGAGAAGGCGCGCCTCATCGACAAAGGGGAGGAGGATCTCCTTCACCTTTGCCAAGGCCTCCTCGGTTCGGGCCGCGCGTCCTTTACCAGGCGCACCGCCGGCCTGTTCGGGGTCTTCCCCTCTCGCCGAAATTAGCTCCGCGATTTCATCCATCAGAACTTTGAGCGACCAGTATTCCAGGCCCCTCACGCCCCTTCTCCACTGGAGCATGAAGGGGTTGCGGGGAAACCAGAGGAAGTTTCTCACGCCCAGCTCGATAAGGCCGTCGACCGCCTCCTTCATCCCTTCAAGCAACGGCGGGAGGGTCTGACGGACCGCGACAAGGGAAACCGGATCTTCCGGCCCTCCGGCCTCTTCCCGGTCGAGGGCGTAACCGAAAGAATGGACGGTCTCCTCCCACATATTGCGCAGCACTCTTCTCCCATTCGGATCGCCCGGCGAGTCGAAATGGACGAGGGAGAGGAGGACAGTCCCGTGCCCGAAGCGGCCCCTGACTACCGCCGGGTCGCCCTCCATGCGGGCAGGATCAAGGTTGATCCCGTAGTAAGCCTCTAATTCCTTCCACCCGCCGGCAGCAGACGTGTCGCCCACGTTCAGGTCCGAGCTGAAGGCGCCCGGGAGGGCCTGTCCGTAAGCGGCAAGGACGGAGACGTCCCGGCCGACGCTGAGCTGGGACGGCCACCACGCGTGGAAAACCGGGTCGTCGATGCCCTTCCAGAGCGGGTCGTCATTCGTAACGAGGCGTACGGGTCCGCTGAAGCTTGGGACCCGCTCGGGCGTGGGTTTTCTTGCCGCATTTATAAGGGCCAGCCCTTCACCGGTCGCCATGCCCGCCCCGCCGCAAAAACCGATATAGGCGCCCCCGTTGGCGACGAAATCCCGTATACGGGCAGCCCCATCCCGGCCGACGGCCCTCATCTTGTTCGAGGCCCAGCCGCCCGGAACGAAAAGCGCGGGGTATTCGCCGGACAGCCCTGCTTTCAGCTCCCGGGCCCGAAGCAGCGCAAAGGGCAGACCCGCTTCTTTCAGCGCCCTGTATGCTGTGACCCCCCAGATGAACGACTCGTCCCAGAGGAGCGCCATCGCTCCTTTTTTCGTCCGGCCCACCGGATTCACCATTGCCCCTTGTTCTCGTATCCTCTGGGTGTGATCATCACGCCGTTCCACACGGTCGTTTTCGAGTTTCCTACGATCACCGTCGTCTGCATGTCTATGTCGTCGAAGGGTATGTTGCCGAGGTCGGTGATGGTCACCCGCTCGCCCGGCCGCATGGCCGCCCTGACGATGCCTACTGGCGTGGCGGGCTTCCTGTGCCTGAGGATGACGGCCTGTGCCCTCCTGATGTGGCCCGCCCGGCCGCGCGACCTGGGGTTGTAGAGCACTATGACAAAGTCGGCGCCGGCCGCCGCGTCGAGGCGCCTTTCGATGGTCTGCCAGGGCGTAAGCCGGTCGGAAAGGCTGATGGAGGCGAAATCGTGCATGAGCGGCGCGCCGAGCTTAGCCGCACACGCGCTGAGGGCGGATATGCCGGGAATGACCTCTACCTTGCACCTCTCCGCGATGGGGCTCTCTCTCAGCAGCTCCAGCAAAGGCCCGGCCATGGCGTAAATGCCCGGGTCCCCGCCGCTGACAACGGAAACGGTCCGTCCCCCGGCAGAAAGCTCGATCGCCTTTTCGCAGCGCTCGATCTCCCTGGACATCCCGGTGGCCACTTTCTCCTTTCCACTGATGAGGCCGCCCAAGAGGTCGAGATAGGGACCATAGCCGACGATAACGTCGGAGGCGCCGATCGCGGCCGATGCGGCAGGCGTAAGATGGTCCGGGTCACCCGGCCCGGTGCCTACAATATAAAGCGTACCCGCTGCGCCCTCTTTTCGGCCCTTTCCATTCGCCGCCCCGGGAGGCGCGTCCTCGGCCACCGCGATGGTCACATTGGCCGTCTTCTGTTTGGGGACCAACAAATTGCCGCCCCGAGCAGCCAAGATTGCCGAAGGTTCGGCGACGGCGCGCGCCCCTGTCGCCCTCCATGCCGGGGCGGAAAGGGCCACTCCTGAAACCCGGTTCAGGTCACCGGGGGGGAACGTAATGAGGCCCAGCCCGTTCCTTTCGGCGAATGCGCAAAGCCCGGGTTCCCTTCCCTTCCTGTCGACAGTCGCCACCGCGCGGACGGAGAGGAAGGAAAGGTTGTGCTCGTCCAGGGTCTTGCGCACGGCCCCTTCGATCTCCCCAGCCGATGTCCCGCTGTTGCACCCGATCCCTGCGACGAGGTTCTTCGGCCGCAGGATAAGGGCGCCGGGCAGGAGACGGGAGGCCGGAGACTTCTTGTTCGTGACTATGATCTCCGCTATGCCGGGCCTCTCGACTTTTTGAAAGGCCGGCGGCGTCTCCAGGAGAACGTCCGAGAAAATCCGGAGGGATTTCCGCTTCAGCAGCTTCGTCCCCACCCTCGGAAGGCGGCCCGGCTCTTCGATGACGAGGTTCTGCCTTTCGGCCCAGAGGTCCAGGGCAGGAAGTCCGTTCACGTCAGAGGCCGTTGTGATGACTGCCTTGCCGCCTGTGAGTCCGGCGATCTCGGATGCCAGTGCGTTCGCGCCCGCCAGGTGGCCGCCCACAAGGCTGATCACGTGGCTGCCTTTTTCATCGAGGAGCACTACGGCCGGATCGGTCCTCTTGTCCCTGAGGTACGGCGCGATGGCGCGCACCACTATGCCTGCCGCCATGATAAACACGAGCCTTGCCCCTTTTTCCCAGTACCGGCCGACCTCAGCCTTGGAAAAGCGCAGGGCGGCAGCGTCGGGGTAGGACCGGCATAGCTTCTGTGCCAGTCCGCGCCCCTTTTCCGTGACATAGAAGAGAACGGTCCTATTTCCGGAACCCATGTTTGAACTTCCTGTCATAGAGCCTCGACTCCTTCCCGAGGTTCGCCGCGGACGCCCTCATGGAATCCCCTACGTAGATAAGGGCGGTCTTCTCGATGCCCGCTTCCCTTGCAATGGCGGCAATCTCTTTGAGGCTGCCCCTTACTATCCTCTGCGTCGGCCATGAGGCCTTTTCCACGACGACGCACGGGGTCTCCCCCGGATAGCCCGCGAGCAGCTTCTCCACGACCTTCTCTATCATTCCGGCGGAGAGAAAGATGACCATGGTAGCCCTGTGACCGGCGAGAGCGGCGAGGTTTTCACCCTCCGGCACAGGCGTGCGACCGCCGAGCCTGGTGAAAATGACGGTCTGGCTTATCTCCGGTATGGTAAGCTCCTGGCCGAGGGCGGCCGCCCCCGCCATTGCCGACGAGACGCCGGGGACCACCTCGTAGGCGATCCCATGGCCTCGCAGCCTTTCTATCTGCTCCGATATGGCGCTGTAAAACGCGGTGTCCCCCGTGTGGAGCCGCGCAACGATCAGCCCTTTTTCTGCCGCACCTTTCATGATGCCGACTATCTCGTCGAGGCTCATGGGAGCGGAATCGTATATTTTAGCCTTTAACCCCTCGAGGACCGCCGGGTTGACGAGACTCCCCG
>Ga0208563_1001533_pt1 | contig 15392 bp, 12 predicted proteins | sample June2015DPH_17_1_2_FD_184717 | JGI IMG/M metagenome (GOLD analysis project Ga0208563, IMG submission 184717) | Peatland microbial communities from SPRUCE experiment site at the Marcell Experimental Forest, Minnesota, USA - June2015DPH_17_150... | ecosystem: Environmental > Terrestrial > Soil >... | reverse complement strand
CCACCACTCACATTCAAACGCGTGTTTTACTCCATGAATCTCATCTGCAAAACTGCATGAACGCTCTTCTCTTCTCAGAGCTTCAAGCAACCCTACTTCATTTAGTTTATCTTCAATCTTGTCGTAATAAGAAAACAGCATAGAATTTGAAGGGGCCGAGAATTCATGTGCCAAGTAGAGGCTTATTGGATAACCTACACACCGAGGATCCTCGCAGACGCTGGTTAAGGGTGAAAGTAACTCAACAATATCTTGTTGGGTAAGGTAATCCATTATATCGCAACGGAAAACATGCTGGCTTTCAGCGCATAGCTTTACAATAGCGATATCTCCATACAAACTTCTGTCTTTGTCTGCCTTCCGCACGGGATAATAAACCCAGATTGGATGAGAGGTCATGGTGTACGTAGTAGCGACTAAGTCTCTGCCTTTCTCATCATGCATTGAAGGAGAATTCTTGCTGATCGCTAAAAGTCTAACACCATTTTTCTTGCATTCCTCATAAAGAGATACCCTAAACTTTCGTTCACCACCAAAGTAGCCACCACCATCTAGAAGAAGGTACATACTACGTACATCCCCATGTACGTGGTAAGGCTTACTTAGTTGTTCTTTAAGCATTTGTAGAGCAACTTGGCTTTCTAATTCAATCCTAAAGTCCTGCAGGTAACTCCTACGTACATGCGAGTCTCCTACAACAGTGCAAATTCTCTCTGAATAGCTCCAATCAACTGTGCGCTCTCTAACTGAAGCGCATGAGGCACGCATTAAATATATGCCCCAATTATTTGCTCGCTTTAAAGTACGGGTAGAACAGTCAACCGCAATAAAACTGCCCATGTACGTGGTAACTTTCTTTAGAGGCTTCATTAGAGAAGCATCAGGTTTTACCGTTATTAATGGTTCTTCTTTTACTTGACTTCCAAGAGCTATTCTGCCTTTATCGATATAGAATTTAAGTTTATGTTCCATTTCAGTGAAGTCTACTTCAATATTTTTATCCAAGTGTACTCTACCCTAAGCGCTCGCGGAATTAATCCTTAGTCATACTAAATTTAGTTTTATGCTTTGCGTCAATTAGCAGTTTAAGTTACTTTATGCGTTGCTTTATGGCCGCTTGAGCAATGTTGGACGCAGTTTTATACTTCAAATTGTTTTGTCCGCCAGTCCTTAAAAGCATACCTTTGCCTGCCATCCTTGAAAGATAAGTGGAAACTGTACTTAGGCTAATTGGCTCTTTAAGTTCCTGCTCATAAATCGACTGGATTTCCTTTGAAGAAAACCAAATCAATGGAAAACTCTTCTGAACAACCAACTGAACCTTTTCAAATCGGGAAAGAATGCGATTCGGTAAAGAAGTTCCTATACCCATAGTGGGACCTTCACTTGGTGCACCGCCTAGCAATTCTACAAGATCTAAGAGGCGTAGAGCTTTGTCGCGGGTTACTTGGCCCTCGAAAGCAATAGTATATCGATTACCATCGTTATCGAACAGCTCCACGCGTATTTTACGAGCTGGCATTAGGTGTACACCTTAAGGGTTGTTCACAGTTTTACACTTCACAACTTATAGCTGTTATGGTGAAAGAGATAAACTAAAAAAAGCAGCAGATAGCTTATTTTAAAGAAAGCGGTAAAATTTTCATTCTATTTAGCATAACCAACTTCACATTAAATCGAAATAGCTGGAAAATTACAATTATTGCTTGGTTTCCCTTTTCCAGTAGAAGCATAGGGGTGCCTTATTCACAGGAAAAAGACAAGAAATAGGTAATCTGAAAGAAAAGGAAGCTAATTAAGCGACAAATTTAATGCTATTTCACATGTATTCACAATTTTGTGAACGAAAATTTAGAAAAATGGGGTGATAAAATTTTAAAAGATTACCTAACTCAGAATCGGACGAGATTACGGTTAGAACCATTTGGTTACTGTTTATATTAAGATAATTTACCATGGAAAAATGTTTGAAGAGGCACCCCTATGTTTCCTCTCGAAGCTTTCAGGTTAAAAAGAAGTTAAGAAAACTCTGAAAAAATATTTGCAGAATTTTTATCTAAAAACTTGGATAGCAATTATTAATATATAAAACTGTTTCATAACTATCAGAGTATATATTAACCAATATACTTTAATGACTTTTCTTTAATTCAAGAATTTTTTCCAGTAGAAACTTTGGGGTGTGTCTCGTTCTTGATTTACTAGGTTGCTATCTGGTGCTTTCATTGTCTTTTAGGATTGTTGTGTGGTAAAACCAGTTTTTTGTACTGCATCCTTTATCTGTTCCACACGAAATAACGGTGGTGCCTCTGAAAAACGAGGGGACGGGCACGTGGGAAATCCAAGCGTATTAGATGATGTATTCGAAAGTTTCGTTAATGGAGTTCGATTGTTTAAGGACAGAGAGGTTCTGAGGCACGATTATCTTCCTGAAAAATTACCCCACAGAGAAGAACAAATAAGATTATTAGGACAAACTGTCGCGCCAGTCCTAAAGGATGCAAGATGCTCTAACATTTTTATTTATGGACAAACCGGAACCGGAAAGACGGCAGTAACCAAATACGTGTTGAGCCATCTAGAATCTAAGGCGAAAGAATATGGTGCATCAGTAAAATTTTGCTACATAAATTGCCGAATGACTGGTTCGGAATACCGCGTTTTCGCAAATCTAAGCCAAAACCTTGGTGTGGCTATACCTTTTACAGGTTTGTCTGTTGGTGAAGTTTTTGATAGGTTTAGAGCAGGTTTAGATTCTTCCAGAATAATTTTTATCATAGTTCTCGATGAAATTGATGCCTTGATTAAAGACCGAGGAGACGCTTTTATGTATGAGCTAACAAGGATAAATGAAACTCTACATAAGAGCAAGGTTTCGATAATCGGCATATCAAACGACCTTCGATTGAAGGAATTTTTGGATCCTAGAGTTTTTAGTTCTCTTAGCGAGGAAGAACTGGTTTTTAGGCCGTACGATGCTGGCGAACTTCGAAACATTCTTCTTGAACGATCAAAATTATCCTTTCAAGAGGGCGTTTTGTCTGATTCAGCATTAAGTATTTGTTCAGCTTTGGCTGCTGCTGAGCATGGGGATGCGAGACGAGCTCTGGATTTGTTGCGTGTTGCCGGAGAAGTTGCTGAGCGCCAAGGCGCTAAGGTAATTACGGAAGAGCATGTGCGCCAGGCGGAGAAGAATATTGAGCATAACCGAGTGGTTGAAGCTCTCAAAAATTTAACGCTACATTCCACATTAGTACTTCTCAGCGTTTACCACTTGAACAAGTCAAGTGCTACTACAGGCGAAATATACGATGTTTACAACGAACTTTGTGGCGAATTGGGTGCTGGGCTTCTGACACAACGCCGTTTAGGCACTTTAATTAACGAGCTTGATTCCATGGGTCTTGTAAATGCGAAAGTTGTAAGTATGGGTCGGTATGGCAGAACGAAAAAAATCAGGCTTGAAATTTCCCGAAGCCTTATTAAGGATGTATTTGGCGGTGATAGCCGATTTGGTCGTTTAATTGACTATTCTCCGCAAGTTTCTCATAAGGGTTCAAAATGATGCTAGCTGAAGCCTGCTGGAAAAGCTTTAGTTAAATGAGAGAACGGTTGTTTCTAGTGTTTGTAAGTTCACCACTGGAACTTTTCCTGGCGTGGGGACTAACCCCAGTTTTTCCATGTAATCGGTCTGTTCCTGCCAACCGCCTGAATTTACCACCAGCACTCCACGATAATTGCAGTAACCTAATACGTGAATGTGCCCCGCGTGGAAGATGTCTGGCACTCTGTCTATTACTAGGTAGTCTCGGTTTTCGGGTGATAACATAGTTTTGCCGCCGTACACTGGGGCTAAATGACGGCTTTGCATAAGTAGCTTCATTGCCTTTTCTGGGTGTTCATGGTCCATTCCTGGTATAACAGCGATTATGTCGTCTAAGCTCCGACCATGGTACATTAAAACTTCCACACCGTGTAAGCTTAATAGGCATGGGCTTCCAACTGAGTGAATGTTTTTACCTTGAAGTCCAGTCAAATAATCTTGTGGTATGGCAGGTTGGGGTAAGGCCTTGCGTGAGGCATCATGGTTGCCAGGGGAAATTATTATTTCGATGTACTCTGGGATTTTTTCCATGTACTTGGCAGCAAAGTTGTATTGTTTATGTACGTCTCGTATAGCTAGTTCTTTTGCTTGGTTGGGGTAAATTCCAACCCCGTCGACGATGTCGCCTGCGATTAGTAGATATTTTACTCTGCTTGCTATTTCCTTCATTTGCTCGTTTCCATATTTGCCATTAAGCCAGAGTATGAATCGTTTGAATGCTTCTTTTTGGAATTTAGTGCTGCCAATGTGAAGGTCTGACGTTAAGACAGCGTAAACTGGTTCTTGGGCTCTTTGTTGGGTTTTCCTGCCTATTTCTGGAAAAATTATGTCTTCAGCTAGGAAAAGGTTGCTTCTTGTTTTTATTACTGCCAAGCAAATTACTTGGTCAAGCAAAAGCAGGAGGGCTTTTTTGCGGACTTCTTCTGGTGCTTTTTGAGGCACTAAGACAGTTGCGCTTCCTTGCAAGTCTTCAACTGATAGTATCATTTGGTTTTTTGATTCTCTTTTTTCTGTTACCATACAGATTATTTTGAGTTTTGTTTTAGCCGGTGACTTGAGCGCTTCTAGTATCGATGTTGCAGCTTTAACGTCGATTCTTTGCCTTAGCAAGCGTTCGATTCGTTTAAACCTGTCTTGAAAATATTGCAGGTAATCTTCGAGGGTGCCGTTGGAACTAAGCTTGTCTGTGGAATCTTCCAGAATGTTAATGCTTGCTTTTATGTCCTTGGCGTATGGATAAAAAGTGCTTTCAAACACGCTTGTTTGCTGTTTTATTGGTTGTTCTAGGGCGTTTTGTTGTTGCTGAGGCTGCGTTTTTGGCATGGGCGCTGTTAGCTGCTGTAGTAAGGTTTCTAAGAAAACTTTGTCGATGAAGATTGGTTTTTCCTGTAAATCTTGTATCTTCTGGAGTGCTAAATTCATAATGCCGACTGGATCTGCCATGTCTGAGTTTTGGCTTAAGAATTCAAAGGCTTCGCTGTTTAGTTGGTATCCTGCTGCGATTGTTGCTTCGATTGCTTTTTGTAGTTTTTCTTTTCCGCTCATTTTGATCTTGTTCTTGCGAACTAGTGAGTTTAGTCCTAACTTTTATGTTTAGGTTCTTATGCTTTTGAGTTATTTACTGTTTTTTGTTTGCAGGATACTTTTTGAAGTTAAGGATTATTTGCTTTTACTTTAGTGAAACATACATAGCGTTTGTTGCCCTGACCTTACTTATGTATTAACCGTTAATTATTCAAAATCAATTTAGTTTATATAAGCGCTGCATAGTTTAGATATGTTATATCTCGCTTGGGGTATCATTATGGGTGATTTGCGCAAGGTTCAACAAACGCCAACGGGCACTTTTTTTGTTTGTGTGCCTAGAGCTTGGGCTCAACAGAACGGTTTAAAAAAGGGCAATTTGGTGAATTTGGATGTAACTAGTGACGGCAAGCTTGTCGTAGATTCAAAATACGATGCTGAGCAGCAGCCTAGAATTGCTTCTTTAAGCGTTGGTCCTTACTTGGGTCGGGAGATTATTGGTCGCTATCTACTTGGTTATGACGTGATTCGCATTGAGGCAAAGGATCGCATTGCTTATGATGTTAGAAACATTGTTAAGTCGACTGTTAGTTCTCTGATTGGGTTAGAGATTGTCGAAGAGACTTCTTCAGCGATAGTTTTGCAGTGCTTGTTGGAGCCGTCTGGGTTTTTGCCTGAAAAAATTTTGCGGCGCAATTATGCAATTGTTGCTGGGATGACTCGTGATGTTGCTACCTCTTTTATTAGTGGTGATTTGCAGTTGGCTAAGAGCGTTGTTGCCAGAGATGATGAGAGTAACAGGTTATATTTTTTGTTGGTTAGAATTTTGCGAACAATAATTCAAAATCCACGTTTGAGCGAGAAGCTTAGGATTACTCCGATAGAATGTTTGGATTACCGTTTGGCTGCAAGCTTAATTGAAGGTATAGGTGACGCGTGCGTTCAGGTGGCTGCTAAAACTATAGCGCTCAACGGAGTGAAGTTGTCCGGGGAACTGCAGAAGTTGGTGGTTGATTTGCAAACCATCTGCTGTGAAGCTCATGAGCAAGCGTTGAAATCCTTTGTGACCAAAGACATCACTTTGGCAGAAAATGTACGTAGCCTGCGAGGAAAAATCGACGCAACTTATTCAAGCATTGAACGGGTCGCAAAAGACTCTTCTTTAGATTTGATGCCTCACCTTTTGGCGGCGGTGTCTTTCCTTAGGCAGATTTATGAACGCAGTGTAGACATGGCAGACTTAGTTGTTTAACTTACTTTCAAGTTTGACCTATAGTGCTCACACAAAACTATAGCTTGAAGCATATTAATACTCGGAAAGGTCTTCCTCTTTTTAGGTTAAATTGAGAGGTGGGCCTCTTTTTGTGTTGGTAAAGGGTTAAATTTGCTGGTTTACATTCACATCAGGAATAATTCAAATGTCAAGTATCACCGATAAAGTGGCTAACGCTCTTTACTTGTCTGGATGCTTAAAGTTTGGAAGCTTTAAAATTAAGTCTGGAGCAATCAGCCCATACTACATTGACCTTGCCCGTTTGCTTTCTAATCCACAACAGCTTTGCGCTATAGCTGAAGTTGCCGCTGAACAGGTTAGGCGGATAATGGTTTCTGATGGAATAGACAAATTGGCTTCTATTGAGCTTAAGGGCGCGCTGATAGTACCAAGTATCGCCTGCAAAGTAAACTTGCCCTGTGTCGTCGTCAGGAAAGAGGAAAAAGCCTACGGTATTACAGGCAGAATCGCGGGCGCAGACGTATCAAAAGGCGATAACATCCTTTTCTTCGATGACGTCGTAAGTGAAGGCTTATCCAAAGTTGAAGGAATAAAACCTCTGCAAGAGCTAGGCGCTAACGTTAAGCACTTGCTGGTGGTTGTAAACCGGGAGCAAGGTGGCAAAGAGAACCTTGAGAAACTCGGCTTCAGAGTGCATGCTTTAGCTAAAATTTCTGAAATTGTTAATTCGCTGTATCAGAATAAGCACATTTCGAAAGAGCAGGCTGACAAAGTTTTAGGTTATGTGAAACAATTTCAACGTGACTAAGAATACTAAGAAGAATACCACTTGACGATTTCTTTTGTCGCGTTACTGGAATAGCCACTCTTTAAGAGTGACTTCTTAAGGTCCTTTGGCGTGTCAGTCTCCAATTTCTATCCCCAAATTACTTTAGCAGGTAGAATATAAAGTTAATCGAACATCGCAATAACTCAATCAAGTTACCGCGCAAAATAGATATCCCTATTTTTATTGGGGTACCTGTTCACAAGAGTGTACGCTTTAAGGAAGAAACATAACAATGCACGCCCAAAAACAAGTGGCCGAAGCCCTACTGAAACCTGAAGCTTACCCTGAAGACCCAGGCAAAATTGAACTAATCCAAACCCACATTTCATTTGTCTTCTTAACTAAAAATTTTGTTTACAAAGTTAAAAAAGAGGTAAACTTTGGATTTCTCGACTTTTCCACACTTGAAAAGAGACGCTTCTTCTGTGAAAAAGAGTTAGAGCTCAATAGGCGACTTTGCCCAGACATGTACCTTGAAGTTGCACCAATCAACAAATCAAAAATTATCAAGATAAAAGGCGGTGGCGAAACCGTTGAATATGCCTTAAAAATGAAGCGCATGCCGCAAGAAAAAATCATGACACGTCTCCTTAAAGAGAACAAAGTGAATGATAAAACGATTGATGAGCTAGCAAGAATAATTGCGCAATTCCATTCCAAAGCACAAACGAGCAGAGAAATAAACGAGTATGGTTCCCTGAAAATAGTTAAGACTAACTGGGATGAAAATTTCGCGCAAACCCTAAAATTCATCAACCAAACAATCTCACAGGCAAAGTTCCAATTAATTGAGACTAAAGTTACCAACTTCATGGAGAAGAGTAAGCCGCTTTTTGAAAGCAGGATAAAAGACAGCAAAATTAGAGACTGCCACGGGGATATTCATTCAGGAAACATCTTTATCACAGACAAAATCTACATTTTTGACGCAATAGAATTCAACGACCGCTTCAGGTACTCCGACGTAGCCTCAGACGTGGCATTTTTAGCCATGGACCTAGACTTTCAACAAAGGCCTGACCTATCAGCTTACCTTATAGATAGATACATAGCGTACTCTAAAGACCAACAGTTAACAATGATTCTTCCATTCTATAAGTGCTACAGGGCGTATGTACGTGGTAAAGTAATCAGCTTTAAACTAGATGACCCCAACGTGAACAGCGAGGAAAAGGAAGCCGCGACCAAAGAAGCGCAAGCCTACTTCAACCTAGCTGCCGACTACGCGAAAAACCTGTAACCAAGATTTTCTTACTATGTAAACTTAATCACAAAGAGGCGCTTTCCTTCGTATATTTCATGTAATTGTATTCGTCCACTAGTTTAGCCAACGTTTTCCCATTACACTTCTCACAAATATATTTAATCGCGTCTTCTCGTTTTATTTTTCTTTCTTCTATACACGTCTCAATAGCTTCTCTCAATTCTGATTGCATCTTCGGCAAAAACTTGATAGCATAAACCGCTCCATTGCTCCCCCCTCGGACTATTCCTTGCTTTATACGGTCATCCCACATCACAAAAAAGTGGGGAATAATGGTGTGAAGAATCTTCGATGCGTCAGTAGATTCATATCTGTCTATTATTGTGCAGTTTGCTATTTTATCAAAGGTATTCCTAATTTCTATAGTTATTTCATTTGTGAACATCATGTCTTCTATTTTTTTATTTTTTAATTTTTCCAATGTGGGCAATACGTCAGGGTAGATTTCCCTGAAATTGTCAACGTCGCCTTGAAAGAAGCGATCCCACCTTTTTATAAAGTTGAATAATTTTCTTATCTCATCAATTGGTAGATCTGAGTTAACCCAGAGCGCCCAATCTTTACATTTCATATAACCATCGTAATTAAACGCTCGACATTCGCCTTCGTAAAACAGCTTATGACCCTCAATAAGTTTCTTGTAATCCAAGGAATACCCTGCTTGCAAATCTTATTTTGAATATTTCCTATTAATATCGATTTTGAAAAAATAGCTTTTGCGGTAAATAAATACTTAAAAACCGAATTGTTTAGCTACGCGCTCTGGAATTTGAACCGTGCCCATAACGATTGGTTTTTGGTGGCAGTCGCTTCCGCCCGTCATCATTAACCCATGTTTCCTCGCGAACCCTACATAGTGGTTTGTTGTTTCAGCCGTGTTTCTTGAGTGCCAACATTCAACGCCATCAATGTAAGGTAACATTTTTTCTTGAATAATTTGCGTTTGTTCTGGTAACGATTTAGTTAATGCTACTAGCGAAGTTCCATGAGGGTCGTTGGGATGAGCCAAAACCAATTTTCCCCCAGCTTCCCTGACAAGTTTTGATGCTTCTTCCAAGTAAAGTGGATACTTGGGGGCGTCGCACTTTACAAGGTATTTATCAAAGGCTTCCTGGCGCGTTTTAACGATGTTCTTCTTCACCAAATAATCTGCAATGTGAGGCCTGCCAAGCACTCCATCAACCGACTCCTCAATCTGCCTCAAATCATCCTTAGTTAATGCTGCAATGTGTTCTTTTTTAAATTCCGCGTTAAGGTTGTCTAGGATTTTTTTAGCTCTTTCCTCTCGATATTTCGCCATTGTCTCAAGCTTGCTTTCTAGCGCTTTATTATTGACATCAAATTGGTAGCCTAAGAAATCCAGCGAAACCGCTTTGTTCTCGTGGTACTTTGGGTGGGAGAAGGTTACGTTTAACTCGACCCCAGAAACATATCGAATATTCTCTATTTTAGCAAGCGCTAGGGCTTGGGTTTGGCAGCCAATAGAATCGTGATCCGTAATCGACATGAAGCCGATGTTTCGGTTGTTTGCTTCTTTGAAAATTTCTTGAACAGTCAGTTTTCCATCTGAAGCTTTGGAGTGAATATGCAAGTCGATTATCATTATGAAACGGTGTCCCGTTATTTTTTTTCCATTCCTATAACGTACCAGCCCTCAGGGTTATCGCGGCAAGTATCAACTGTTAAATGCATTATCTTGAGCGTTGGATAATTTTTCTTTAGGTCCTCAATGTCCACCGGTTCAAACTTGCTCTTGTTAGCAAGGTACGCTTCTACCGTTAAAGCGTTTGACTCATACTTCTCTTTAGTACGCCTCTGAATCCTAGCGATAGACACTTCTTCAGGACAGCTGGTTTGCAAAATAGTGAACGTCATGTTATGCTTCGCTGCAATTTCTGCTGCGCGCCGCCTTAAATCTTGAGTGACAAAGGTTGCGTCTAAAATAATGCCAGGAACGTTTTTTCCAGCCAGATCGTCTGCCCTTCGAAAGACTTCATCATAGACAGACATGCGTTTACTCATGTTTCCTGCAACTTTTACGTCAAACACATTCTCGTTCTTCAGAACTTCTAAGCGGATTAAATCGCTTCTGAGACTTTGATACCCTTTTATTTTTGAGACTTCCTCTGAGGTTTCTGTTTTCCAAGTTCCAGGCAATCCGCATGTAATTAGTAACGTTTTGGGTCCTAGATTGGCTTTAATAAATTTGGCAAAAGGTTCCTTCAATCCTACACCCTTCTAACACTTAGCTTTAGGTGAGTTGTAATTAAACTTTTTCCAGCCCATAAACTGCCCTTAACGTGAAGCAAATTCTAAATAGGTAGAAGACACACTCTTCCTAAAAAAGAAGGAATATTCATGGAAGAATTCAAAGTTAAAGATAAAAGCTTAGCACCGCAAGGTCATTTACAGATCGAATGGGCATCACGCCATATGCCCGTACTAAACCTAATCAAAAACAGGTTCGAAAAAGAAAAACCCCTAAAAGGCTTTACACTGGGCGCGTGTCTCCACGTAACTAAAGAAACAGCCGTTCTAGTTGACGCATTAATTGCTGGAGGCGCCAAAATCGCACTGTGCGGTTCCAACCCGCTCTCAACCCAAGATGACGTAGCTGCAGCATTAGCGGATAAAGGCGTTCACGTTTTTGCTTGGAGAGGACAAAACACTGAAGAATACTACAAGTGCATAGACAACGTGCTAGATTACAAGCCTTCTATAACCCTTGACGACGGCGCAGATTTAGTCGGTACCTTACACAGCAAACGCCAAGCTGAACTAAAAAACGTTAAAGGTGGAACAGAGGAAACCACTACAGGAGTAATCCGCTTAAGGGCGATGGAGAGGGACGGTTGCCTAAAATATCCCATCGTAGCCGTTAACGATGCCTATACGAAATACCTCTTTGATAATCGCTATGGAACAGGACAAAGCACAATCGACGGCATCCTAAGAGCCACAAACACATTGATAGCGGGCAAAGCCTTCGTAGTCTGCGGGTACGGCTGGTGCTCAAGAGGCATAGCCATGCGAGCTCAAGGCTTAGGCGCCAACGTCATAGTAACAGAAGTCCAACCCATCCGCGCATTGGAAGCAGTAATGAACGGCTTACGTGTCATGCCAATAGCCGAAGCCGCAGCCATAGGCGACATATTCGTAACAGCAACAGGAGACATCAACGTGATACGGAAAGAGCACATGCAAAAAATGAAGGACGGCGCCATAATGGCAAACAGTGGGCACTTCAACGTGGAAATAAACATAAAAGATTTAGAATCACTGTCAACCGCTAAAAGAACCATGCGCCCCAACCTAGAAGAGTACACACTAAAAGACGGCAGAAAACTTTACCTTTTAGCCGAAGGAAGGCTTGTCAATTTAGCCGCGGCAGAAGGGCACCCATCCGAAGTCATGGACATGTCATTCGCTAACCAAGCATTGTGCGCGGAATACATAGCAAAAACAGCAAAGTTAACGCCAAAAGTCTTCACAGTTCCAAAAGAAATCGATGAGAAGGTCGCTGAACTAAAACTGAAAACGATGGGCGCAAAAATCGACGAGCTCACTGCTGAACAGAAAAAGTACCTATCAACCTGGGAAATGGGAACAACATAAACAAAAGCACACTTAAAAGCATGACAAACTTTAAATTGCTTGAGATTATACATGGCTATAAAGTGGTGACTTAAATGGTTAGCAAAGATCAAGCAATAGGTGGAGCAATACTACTAGTCTGCGTAGTCGTCGCCGTAGTTTACTTAGTTGCACTATTCGGTTATGGACAATTAATCCAACCATGGCTTAACATAGGCTCAGTAGCAGGTGTCAGATTCTGGCTCATTGCTGTACCGGTATTTGTAGCCTTCGTAGCCATACTATTCATAGGAGCATGGATCGGCTGGACAATGGCAACAACACCGCCCCCAAAACCAATCGAAGAAATTACAACTGAGATCGAAGAGAAAAAGGAAGAACCAAAAGTAGAAACGCCAGAGCCAGTCAAACCGGCTGAAGTGCCTGCCACCGAAGAAAAAGCAACAACAAAGAAAAAGAAATAACTTTCTTCAATTTTTCCTATCTTTCACTTCTTCAGTTTTTTTAATTATAATTATCTTGGCAAAAATATTCTAAATTTATTAAAAATTACATTCTCATTTTTTGAAGCATGCATTCAACAATATCCTTGCAAACGATGCATTCGTCAGGAATTTGCTCTTTCTGTTTCCGTTCACTTAAGTAGCCAAGGTGGTAGTGGCAGGCGGGTGGTTTTTCTTTATTTTTAGTTGGCTTTTCTTTAGGAAGAACTGTTTCAACTTGGGTTTTCTCTGGTTCATTATCGGCCTCCATTTGCGCTTCGGTTATTTTTGTTAAACAGTACGGGCAGGCGGCATATGGCTCTGCTGAATCCTGCTGTAAATTTAAGGTTTTAAGTGGCTTAGTGAAATCTTTCCTACATGAAGGGTTCGGGCAGGTAAACGTTCTTTTTCCCTCGTTTTCTCTTTAACCAACGATAAACTGGGTCTCTCTTTAAGGAATGGGGGTTATTGGCTTATAGTGTTAATGAATCTGAAATAAAGATGCTGACTATTCGACATTGCACGCTTGGGTTGGAGAAGCAAGCTTCTTTAGGTCATCAGCACCTTCAGCGTATCCTGAAGCAATCAATACGTCGCCTGCTTGGATTTTTGAGTCTGCTCGAGGGCGCACACATTTTTCTGCTCTTTTAATTACTAAAACCCACATGCCGGTTTCTTCATGCACACGCGCTTCTTTTAGAGTCTTGTTTACAAGCGGAGAATCCGCAGTAACACAAGCTTGGGCAACCGTTTCCTCTGCTTCTTTAATTGTCAGCTTCAAAATTGGGTGCGGTTCAATACCTCTTAGAACAACCTCAGATATATCTGCAGCTGCATCGGCGATTTTTTCTGTCGCTACACCTAACCGAATTAAACCTAGAAAACCTGAGGCTTCTTCTTTTTTGAAGTCGCTGGTTAAAGCAAGCAGTTCGAAATCAGTGTGCATTTGATCCATGCGTTCTTCAAGGCGCTGGACTTCTTCAGCTAGTTCCTTACTGTTTAACATAAGGGAAGAATAAGCTAAATCCAACATTAACTCGGATGTGTCCTTGAGTTCAACGAATCTTGAAACGATTTCCTCGAATTTCACGCGTTTTTCAACGTCTAATTTTGCAAGTTCTCCCTCAGCTAAATCTTTAAACTCTTCAATGCCTGATGGCGCTCCACGAGTAATTAGGACGTCCCCTTGGAAGACTCTTTCTGTATCCTCGGGGTTGAGTATCCAATCGTTATTTCGGCGGATGGCAATAATATCAACGCCCATTCTTGCTGCTAAATCAAGTTCATCTATCCTTTTTTTGACAATCGCTGAATTGGCTTTAACGGTTACTTTCATTAAGCGTTCTTCTACTTTTTCAAAGATTTCGCCAACTATGGGGTGGATGCCAATATTGCGCGTTACTATGGCTGCTATGTCGGCGGCGGCATCTGAAATTTTTTCTGTGGAAGAAGCCACTTTGGAAATGCCAACCATTGCCTCTGCGTCTTTTGGGTCTCTTGTAGCAACCATTATTACCATGTCTAAAAGGTATGCTAACGTGTCTACCCGACTTTCAAGCGCAAGAACGTCTTCAGCAAGGTCTTTATCATTATACAACGCTGAGGAATAGGCTAAATCAATCATTAGTTCAGATAGATTTTTCATTTCAAGTAAAAGCTCGCGGACTGGGATAGGTTTGTACTCTATCTTTTCAAATTTAGGCATACCCTAGAGGTCGCACTCCACAATAACATATTGCTCTGAATTATTTTAATCATGCTCCTCGGTTACCTGATTAGAAGTAAAGCTAACAGTAAAGCTGTTGAGGTTACTATAGTTGCGAATGAGGTTTCAACTGGGATGACAAAATTATCAGGATCCAAGCCTCTTTTGAATGTTAATATCGAGACCCCGTAAGATAAGAGCGCTATGCCGATGACAGCTATTACATTGGATAACCAAATTATCACCATAAAGTTAAGCACACTTGATAGTGAAAACACACGGTTAACTGCTAGAGATATGAGGGCTAAAACGGTGAACATTAAAAACGAGGCTACCCAGGCGCTGGTAATGTTTTTAGTATGATTTTTTATTGAGGAGAAAGAGGGCGTAAGTAAACCTAAAGCAAGTTTAGTGTTGGCGGTGGAGCCTACAACTGAGCCTACATTGCTTACCATGTTAATTAAGGCTGGATAAATTGTGTAAATTTCTTTTCGGTTTTCTGCGAAGTTACTTATTCCTTTGAAAATGGTTCCGGTTAGGGTTACCATTATGGATACAAACAGCAGCATAATCAGAGATTCGCTTATAGTTTTTAGGAATTCAGGTTCTTGCTTGTCTCGCGATATCAAGTATAGAACGAGAAACACGTGCGTAAAGCCGATGGCGAGAATTGCTAATCTGCCGAGATAGGGCAAAAAGAAAAACAGATTTAGCACTCCAATGTAACAGAGTGTTATGAAAATGCTGACTGCTGTAGATATTATTGGATATACTACGATGTCAGGGTCTAATCCTCGTTTGAAAGAAACAAAGGCAACTTTAATTGTTACTAAAGAAAAAAGCAAACCTATTGCTAATGTTGCAACCATTACTGATACTATTGCTGAGAAATCAGCCAGGGTTATGCCCCAAAGCAAGTAACCGAAAAATAAGGAAATTAAGCTAACCGTTAAGCTTGTTACTAAAGTTAACACAATTATGGCATCGATTAATTTATAGAAGCTTTTTGTGTTTCCAGAAAATCGAGGATAAATAGTGCCAAGATGCAAGGCAGTGCTTAAGCGGCCACTAAGTAAACCGCTAATTACTCTTGTACTTATAAGTGTTGGATAAAGAGCCAAGGCCCAGGGTGAGAGCCTGAAAACACCAAGTTGGT
>Ga0208563_1001527_pt1 | contig 15419 bp, 12 predicted proteins | sample June2015DPH_17_1_2_FD_184717 | JGI IMG/M metagenome (GOLD analysis project Ga0208563, IMG submission 184717) | Peatland microbial communities from SPRUCE experiment site at the Marcell Experimental Forest, Minnesota, USA - June2015DPH_17_150... | ecosystem: Environmental > Terrestrial > Soil >... | reverse complement strand
GGAGCGCGCCTCGTAGGGGCGAATCAGGGAAGTGAGGTAGATCCTCGAATAGTTGGATGCCAGCCTCTTGATGAGAAGGGAGTGATGACACAGGAGGACATGCTTTTAGTCAGTCATAGTTGTTGTTGTGGACTTCGCCTCCGAGCCTGATGTCCCGAACGTGGGTCGTGTTCCTGTCCTTGAGCATCGAATACCACTCCTTGCGGCTAGCGGTCTCGAAGTTGTGCGCCCCGTCGCTGATGAGGACTTTCGGCCTCTTCCCCGCTCTCTGCTCCGCCTCCCTGAACATGGGCCGCACGTCAGAAACCCACTTGCGCTCCGAGACCTGCTGGGCAATCCAGAAGCGGGTCTCGTTGCGCTTCATCAGTTCGGCTTTCACTCTCCAGCCGCAACCTTCCTATTCCTGTTCGGAGCGCTCTATCTTGTTCCTCTGTTCGTTCTTGACCAATTCTACTTCACGTTGCTCCTCAGGTCAGTCAATCGGGCGTGGGAAATCGAGGACACGGAGCCGTTCAAGGGGAAGTTGCAAATCACGCACCGACTGACCACGGGTTGGCTGTCGAAAATCCATAGATGGACTGCAATCGTGCTGTATGTCCTACTGATGGCAGTGGGAATCTACCTCGCGGGCTTTGCGCAAACTTGGTGGCCGTAGAAACTCACCCAACGACTTTTGACAGAGGATTAGGAATCGCCCGTCAGTTCCGACCCAACGGAGACTTTACAGAACCTGCAGGCGGAAGCTGTAAATCTCGCTGGCCCTTCAACACATATCGATGAAGCGGATAGTGTGGATTACTTTGGTGGTGGCACTCGTGGCAGGTTCACTCTTCTTCTTTGCGCCCATCATCTATTCCCCAATCTCAGCGTGGGACTGCGCCCCTTCCCAGCGTTGCCGAATATCGATTGCCGCCTATGAATCACCAAGTTGCGCACTTATCGGCGCGGGTTGGGGTATCGATGGGAGGACACTAACGGGTCTACACACATATCCAAATGGAACTGTCGGGGTAGTGACTACCCAGACGCCGTGGTCTTACTACTTGGGTTGCCCCCCGAAGTCCATCTCGCCTCCCGCCAGATAGTGAAGTAACAGACGTTTGTGTCGCCCATGAGCCGACGCTTGACGGAGAAGTCGGTGAGCCGCTATCTTGACAGTTCCAGTCAGCGAGAGGTTAAGAAGTCGTAGCCTTTCAACCGTTGCTAATTGCCGAGATGCCCCAAATGCGGTTCTACCAGTTTCAAGGCCAAGGACATAGACGAGCGCACCGTCCAAATCGTATGCGCGGGATGCGGATGGACGCCCCCTGCCGTGAAGATAGACGAAGAAATCCCGGACAAGGACGCCTTGAGGTGAAGCCCCCGCCGTGTCCCGACAGTTAATGGCCTGCCAGCGAACGCCCGTGTCCCAAAGAGTTAGGAGAACCTGGCCGAGGGGCGAGTTCGAAAAACACGGCAGTGTGAACCTGGCGAATCAAAAGAGGATGGGAGGAGAGGGGCAGCCCCAGATGAATCCCACGTTGTTCGTTTCGTAGGTATCTCCAACTCCAAAGAACATGCAACCGGCAGACCTGTACATGGACCAAGAAGGGGAGCCAACAAAACTGCTTTGGACGGAGGTGTAGAAGAAGACGGGCGCACAGAAGAAGAACACAACCAGGCAGGCGGCGATGGCTACTATCACGAAGCCCTTCGTTCTCCTCTTCATCCCATCAGGGTATCAGAGGTCCGAGACATTAGTCTACTCAGCAGAACACCAGCAACCGACGCTTAACAGCAAGACGAATCCGAGCCAGCAACCGTCAACTTAACAGAGCCGGTTCTCATGAAGAGGGTCTACCCACCCGGCGGGCGAAGCGAGGGGGGAAGGGTCCTCTTGTGGGTCGATTTTCTGTTCATCTCCAGGACCCGATGCACGACCGTGCGGCTCACAGCCGCTTCCGTAGCGGCGCGGGGCACTGAATCTCCAGCATCGAAGAGGGAGTGCATGACGACGTCGAGTTTCTGGTAGCCGGCAGGCAGCTCCTCCTCGGCGGTGTGTCCGGGCCAGAGCTGCGGGGACGCCGGCTTGTCGACTATGTCGGAGGAGATGCCCAGATGCTTGCCCATCAGCCGGACCTGAGTCTTGTAGAGGTGTGCAATCGGAAGGAAGTCAGCACCGCCGTCTCCGAACTTGGTGAAGAATCCGAGAAGCTCTTCCGACCTGTCCCCGGTCCCGACGACTAGCAGGTCCCGCGAGTTCGCCAGGTAGTACAGTATTGTCATCCTGATCCGCGCTTGCACGTTGGCGCGCGCGAGCTTCGCGGCATCGGAACGGGTCGCAGAGACCAGGGCATCAACTAGTGGAGAAATGGCTACGCTGACCCTGTTGACCCCCCACTCGTCGGCCAGCCGGGCCGCGTCTTCTGTGTCGCTCAGTGGAGTGTGTTTCGAAGGGAGAAGCGCTGCAAGGACACCATCTCTGCCCAGGGCCCTGACGCAAAGCGCGAAGACCACCGCACTATCTACTCCTCCGCTGAGGCCGACAACTACGCCTCTCGCACCTGACTTCGCGACCACCCGTTTGATGAACGCAGTAATTCTTCTTTCTTCCCTCTCCAGGTCGATTGCTGGAAGAAGCTTCGCCATCTCCCTGGCAGAAGAGGGAGGGAGCCTTAACTCCTTTTGCGGCCGCTTAGAGGAGAGCCACTCTGCCCGAGCGCAGACCGACGACCCGGACCTTGCGGGCCCCGAGAGACCGCGCCAACTCTCGGTCAGCCGTGGCAACCATCGCATCCATCGTAATGGCTGCCGACACTATCTCCTCGTCAGTTCTCGCTCCACCACACGACACACGGGAAAACTTCTCAGCGAGCTCAAGCGCGACCTGGGCCGCTCGGCCCTTCCTTCCATCGCCCGAGGCAAGTCGCCCAAGTTCGGCCAGAACGCATTCGAGGGCCACCGGTTCGAATCTTCCGATCTTCTCCGTTATGTCTTCGAACCAGGTCGTCGGGTGCTCGACCACCGCCATGAGGAAGCTGCTGTCGAAGATGACCTTGGTCAAGGCCTACTTGAGAACGCCCGAGCCTATCAGGCGCCATCTTTCGGCAATCCTTCGACTCAGCGCTGCCCGCATGCCCGTCTCGACCGCTACCGGCTTCTTGAGGTCGACCTCAATGATGTCTCCCCTCGCCGATGTGACGACGGCCTGGGTCGATGCCGTGCCCAAGTTGAGCCTTAGGTTCTCGCCCGGCCTCACCTTCTCTACGCTGACCAGCTCAGCCAATCCGACGGCAGTCTCGAGCAGGTCCACGTCGAGGACTATGTGTTCCAGGTTCGGAGGAAGGGTCCCGGGCCTTCCGATTACACTACCGACCATCTGGTCTCCCTTGATGTAAGTGGGGTCAAGGTAGGTCCCGACGGCGACTAGACCCCCCGGCCCGACCTTATCGGTCTGTCCGGCACTCGTCTGCAGCCCTGAGATCTTGGTCACGACGGGGACATACTTTCCGCTTCTCTCCTCCACCATTCCCGGCCTTAGCTCGATCTCTTCCCCGACCTTCAACTCCCCCCTGGTGAGGCTGCCCCCCAGAACCCCGCCGGAGAGGTCTCCTATCTCGGCCCCCGGCCTGTTGACGTCAAAGCTGCGGACGACGTACATCAGCGGGTCGGCCTTCGCATCTCGCGGGGGGGTGGGGATGAACTCCTCAATCGCCTCGATGAGCGCGTCGATGTTCGTCCTCTGCTGCGCAGAGATAGGAACTATCGGGGCATCCGCGGCGACGGTCTTCTCCACGAACTTCTCGATCCCCTCGCAATTCTTCTTTGCCTCCTGGTCGCTGACCAGGTCTATCTTGTTCTGCGCTATCACGATCTTCTTCATGCCCAACATCTGAAGCGCCTGCAGGTGCTCCCTCGTCTGTGGCTTGGGGACCGGCTCGTTCGCGGCTATTACTAGGAGGGCCCCGTCCATCAGAAAGGCGCCTGCGAGCATATTGGTCATCAGGCTCTCGTGGCCCGGGCAGTCGACGAAACTCACAGCCCTCAGGAGGCGCGTCTCTCTGCCGCAGACCGGACACTTCGGGCTCGTAGAGAAGGCCGCCGGCGCAGGCGTCTGGGGGCATCTGTAGAATGCCGCGTCTGCGTACCCGACCTTGATTGTGATCCCCCTCTTGAGCTCCTCGCTGTGCGCGCTGGCCCAGACACCAGTGATGGCTTGGGTGACAGTCGTCTTGCCGTGGTCCACATGGCCGCTGGTTCCGATGTTCACCTCCGGCTGCTTCGGGAGGAGGTTGGGGGCCGGCGTCTGCTGAGCAAGCTGCCCTGACAAGAGGAATCCGCTCGACGTTTCCCCCTTTTTAAGAGTAGAGAGGCGATTATGAGGCGTGGGTTGTCTATCGGCCTACGCGACCCGGGGAAACCCTGTTCTGCCTAGTGGAATGGCTTGTTCTCATGTGTAGACTTAAGTCACATGGGCACTGCACTTCTAGTGATTCGAGATGAAGTCGGGCATATCAGCACCTACGGTCGTCTTCTTGGTCTTGATCATGGTCAGCTCTGCAGCGATTGGAGTCTTCTCCATGGTCGGGACATCGGCCCATCAGGCAGGCACGGAGATCACCAAACCGGGCTCAGTGGTCGTCGGGTCGACAAGCGGTCTGAACCTCAGCCTGTCGCTGGGTTCGACCCTGGTCAGCCCTGGTCATACGGTTTCCGTCGGTATTGACGAATGGAATACTCTCACCACAGAGAACGTTGTTTCTTCCGCCAGCGACTGGCCTCTTCATGGTCTGGCTCTTGGTCCCTGCGGGACCCTCAACCTTCCGATTGGAATCGAGATCGTCCGAGGATTCTACACGTCCTCCAACGTATCGAGCGCACGGGCCCTCCAACTGAGCGCGCCCGGGACATACTACTGCCCTGAGATCCTTTCCAGCATCAGTTCCTACGCCTTTGAGCCGAAAAGCGATTTGGCCGGGGTCGTGGGAAGCTGCGGCTCTGACCCGTGCTTCACCGAGAGTGTCAACTCGATGACAAATGTCACGGGCTACTGGACGGCCACTTCCTCGTTCAGCAACTTCACTCTGGGCAAATACACCGTGGTTGGGGGAGACGAGTGGGGAGCCCTGGCGATACTTCACCTCACCGTTGCCGTGGAGAACTCGACCGCCTCGGTCATCTTGCCTGCCGGCACCACCTTCAAGGTCGCTTCAAGCTACGATTGCGTGGCGGGCCACTTCTCGTTGAACTTCAGCGTGCCTGAACGGTCCACGCTCACCGGCGGATTCAGCGCCGGGACACCCGGCGTGACGGCGTACGTCGCCACGGCTCAGCAGGCGTCCTCCACATTCCAGGGTCACCCCTCGGCCTGGGTCTTTTCAACGGGGCTCGTGAACTCCTCGCACTTCGCAGCCGTCCTTGCTCCTGGCTCGTACGTGGTCTGGATTGAGGGCGCCGACGAGAACTGCGGCTCGCCGATAATGCCGCTGGAGATGCTGACTCGAGTCACCGTCACGGAAGGCTTCACGCTCACCAACCAGTCTGCGGAGAGCCCGCTGGTGCGATTGGAGCTAAATGGTTCGAGAATAGCCTCAGGAGCCACGCTCGGGATCATCGTGAGCGATTACAACCCGTCGACCACGGAGCTGAACCTCTCGAAGGAGTCCGCTTGGGCCTTGGACGGTCTCTCGACGGGAGGGTGCCCTTCGCTCTACTACCCCTTCGGGATCGCCGTCTTCCAGGGGAGGTACACCAGCGCGAACGTATCTCAGGCCGTGCCACTTCAAATCTTTCCGGTGGTTCCCTGCCCCCTGCTTGTCAGGTACATCACCGGATACCTGTTCCAGCCGATGAGTGATAACGCGACTGTCCTTCCAGGAACGGGAGAAGTTCCAATGGAGACCTGGGTCTCGGTTGGCGGGACGTACGGCACAGGTGGAAATCAGTCGAACGGGCTGACGCCCTTCGCGCCCGGGAACTACACGGTCGCAGCCGGTGACGAGTGGGGAAACCTGGCGTTCACCTATTTCGCTGTAGTCGCCCCGTCATAGAAGGTGGTCCGCAGAGACGGGGCATGCGACAACCCTTGACGGGTTCCAGGGATGGGAGTGCCATTCAACTCCTGGGAGCCCTATGATTCATTCCATACTTCAGTTTCATGGTCAACAGCAGAATCAGAAGAACGGTGTTCGCGCCGTTCCAAACGATTAAGGACATCAGTCCCAGGAACAGACCGTAGGCCAGCCAGAGTATCGATCCGACTAGAGATAGAAGATTGAATGACAGGCTTATCTCTTGGGCACTCCTGAGTCTCCAGACACGCACGATCTGGGGAACATATCCGAGCGCCACGAACATGCCTGCCACCAGACCAAGTATCTCAACTTCCGGCATTCTCTCTTCGAAGAAGTAAGTCCCTCAAAAAACCTTGGGGTCGTTGCTTGGCCTACTCGACAGGGGACCGGCCCTCATCAAGTATCTCGAAACGTATCCGGGCTCGCAGCGTGACAGTGGTTGTCACTGGAAACTCGACCCGGCCGCTCATCGTTGTCTCCGCTAAGCGATCGGCTCGTGCGCTACCGCGTGTGGTTCCCCGCCTCGGCCGATGCTCCGTTCGCCGACTCTACCCTGACTTCGCGCGCCGAGTAGAGAATCATCGCGGCCACCGCGAACGGAACTACTGAAGCCAAGAACGGAGCGACTGGTGAGACCCCCGAATACAGGTAGCCTGCTGCCACCTGAGACGGGAGGGAGACCAGCGCAGGAAGCAGACTGAACATCGAAAGGATTCTTCCTCTGTCGGCAGGTGGAATGGTTTCTGCTTGCATAGATGCCAGCGAAGGTGTCTGGAGCGCCGTCGCGATGGATCCAGTAACTCCCCACTCCATCAGTCCGCCAGTCGTCTTTGCTTGCGAGAAGATTATGTTGCTGACGGGGGCGGCCGCTGACGCGACTAGCACGCTTCTCCTCGCCCCGATTCGTTGAATCAGGACCACCACAGCGAGCATCAGAGCTACGGTAGCCAGTCCCGTGAAATCCACCAGATGCTGTAGTCGACCGGGCTTATTCGCAGGTAATTGACGGCGTAGATCGAAACAAATGGAGAGGCAAGTCCCGTGCCTATTCCGGCCAGAGTCACGTAGAGCAGCAGCTTCTTCACCGTCTGATTCGACCTTCTCGCAGCTCCAACTCCCGACGTGAGGGACCCACGAAGGTGTGCCAGTAGCGACTGGGTCTTAGGTGGCGCAACTAAGTAGGTTTCTTCCAGCCACTTCATCCTCAGCGAGACCCCGATGACGCCGAACAGAGCGCTTGCCAGGAAGGCAATCTTGAGGCCGTCGAGGACCCCTAGTCGGCCCATTAGCAGGCCTCCAATGGTCGGTGCGAAGATGGAGGGGGTCGTGTTCACCGCATTGAAGACCGAGAACCCACGGATCCTGTCAGAGGGCTCGATTTCGTCCATCATCAGCGAATTGAACGCAGGGCCGTACATGTTGGACACGGAAGCCAGGGTCAGAGGCACGACGAGGAGGTAGTAGGAATTGACAAGAGCAAACATCAGGGCACTCGCCACCGAGACCCAGCTGAAGACAACGATGACTCTTCTCCTTCCCCACGTATCTGCGACATAGCCTCCGACCAATAGCGAGAGAACTGTGATGCCTGTGCCGTAGGCTATCAGAAGCCCTACTGTAAAGGGCTGGGCTCCGAGAGCCGAGAAGTAAAGGGTCTGGTATGGGTTGGCTGTCGCGGCCCCGATTGACCAGACCGCGGACGTCGAGGTGAGAACCCACGCGTTCCGTGGAAGGTAGAAGAATCGTCTAATGCTGGGTTGGTGATCCACTTTCGCTGCCTTCGACGCCTCTCAAATGGCTTACATTACTGTTGTCCGGTCAGAAGAACCGCACCGCATTGCACTACGGTCGTTCTTGATGATCGCAGCTAGCAGTGTACGATTCTTGGAAGCGAGGTCCTGTCCGAGCGGCCCCCTAGAAACCGGAGTCTAAGACCTGGCGCCCTGAAGTTCAATCAAAGAGCTCCAAGGGAAACCGCTCAGCGACTATGATGGGGCCTTGCTGAGGTATCGCTTGAGATCTGCCCTGGTGAAGTAGTAGAAGAGGAGGTTCACGATTCCCACTAGGGTCAAGGGCCATGGACCCAAGATCCCAAGAATCACGTAGACCACACCGGCCCACAGGCCCAAGAGCCATGCCCACGGCCTCGCCTTCCACAGTCCGTAACCCACGGCTACAGAAAGCAAGCCGATAATGGCGAAGATTGCACTGACCGCGTACCACTCAGTGGCGCTAGTGTGAGGACCGACTCCCGAAACGAGGCCCTGAATCCCGATGATTATCACTACGATTCCCACGATGAAGTCGACCAGTATGAGGATTCTAGTACCGCGCGGTCGGGTCATGCCAGACCCGGGTGAGGGAGGAGGGGTTTGGTCAGCCTGTCTGGGCTGCTGAAAGGCCATCGGAGCCGCACAGTTTGGACAGAATTTCGCCCCAGCAGGCACCTCTTTCCCGCAGTTGGAGCAGTAGGCCAACCGACATGATTCGTCCATCAGCTTAGTTAAGCATATCCTGCCACAGTTCTGTCGGATTAGGGATCTTCCCGCAATTGCCTTGCTGTAAGGCCTCTGGATTCGTGGTCGCAGTTTTCACCCCATGACAGAGGAGGAATTCCGAGCCCGGCTCATGAAATTCATCAAATGTGGGCTCGAGAATCAGTTTCGATGAAGATTTGGAACTCTCGGAGTTATCGGTGCCGCGCTAGGACTCAGAATATGGAATCCGGGTTCATTTCTCGCACCGTCAGACGACAAAAGGCCTCACTCTTCCCCTGAATTTGACTGAGAGCACGCTTCCTCCCTCGATTGGGGAGATTGTGGACAATTTGTCCACCAGGGTTAAATACAGATTCACGGAGCCTTCTTATGAAAATAACAATGTATACGCAATCTAATGCGTATGTACGAAAACTAAGCTCAGGAATAACACTAGCACTTCTATTACTCTCAGCAATCGTCTTGCTCATCCCTGTCGCCAACGTCCACGCTGCAATATCGGGGACGCCTACCTTGGGGGCAGTGGATACGGTCCCAACCCCCACAACGTACACACAGGCTTCAACAAACATCAACATAACCGCCGGTGGTAAAACAGTCTCAGCCATCAACGGTGTCGCCCATACAGGGCTGTTCGCAATCAACTTCACTGGAGTGACATTCTCCGGTGCGCAGTTCTACCTGACAATATCGCCAGATGGGCTGAACAACATCAACACATCTGCCGGTGACGTCAGGTATGCCGGTCCATTCACAAAGTCCAACTTTGCCTCCGCCTCTTGTGCGGGAACTTTGTGCAAAGAGACCTTCGGTGGAAACGACTACTACATCGGCACCACCAGTGGTGGAGTCCCTGTGATTGAAGGTCCGATTCCCGTTAACATTTCGTCCGCCTTCAATTACATCAAGGTGTACGACGGTTCATGCGGAACTAACCCTGCCTTCTGCGGCGCAGGCGTCGCAGTAGCCGCCGGGTTTGTACAAGTTCAGCCTGGCCTCACCCTGAAGTACTACTCGGGGTACGCGGGAATACTGGAGACTGTCTACGGAGGTGGTTTCCCAGTTAGCACCTTGATCAACTTGAACTACTCATTCACATACACATCATTCGCCAACCCAGTCGTTTATACTACGATGGTAGGAAACTGGACTGGCATGATTGGCGTCAACACCGGAAGGGGTTACTTCTCGCAGTCGGCCAGCATGATTGACACCAAACAGGTGATCAATCCCCCGCCGATTCCACCAATTGCATCAGTGAACATATCAATCACTGCTACTCGCTACAATGGCGCATCAACAGTGGTGTACGCCCACACGACGTTCGCTGAAGACAGCCGGTTCATCAGTGAAGTCCTGGCATTCGATAGCGGTGGTCACAGGCTCAGTACCAGTAATCCATTCACTTTGGGCATGGCGTACGGCAACTTCAATGGATCAGCAACTATGACCTGTACAGACGACTTCGAAGTGTGTCCCCTCTTTACACAAGATGCCGTTTCTAATGGAACTCTAATCATCGCCGGCAACGAGTCGCTGGTGAACTCGGCAGTCACCTTCTTTGTCGGCTCTAACCAATATGGCGGTGCATTCATTTCGATCGGCAGCACGACTTCCAATGGGAATGGCAATTTCAATGGCACAGCGACGCTTCCTGCCCTTGCAATCGGCCTCCACCTAGTAGAGGTGAGGAACAACGGCGTCATCTACTGGTTCCAAATCTTCATCCAGCCATCGTTGGTGCTCACTCCATCGGGTGGCCCGGTTCACCAGCTGGTCAAAGTCACGGGATACGGATTCCCAGCCGGTGCCAACATCTACCTGTACTGGTATGAAATATCATACGACGGCATCTACTACAACCTCAACACCACATCAGGTGTATTGATCAACATCACTGTGCCAGCAGACGGCCACTTCAGTGGAGTTCAATTCTACGCACTCCACTCATGGGGTGGGTATCACGAAGTTGTCGCGTCGACTGGCTTCGTGAGGGATCCGGACTACGTACCAGCACTCCAAATTGCCACCACGTCATTCGACCTAACGCCACAAATAGCAGTCTCGCAGATCTCGATCAATTCAAACGTAAAGGGATGGCTTAATCTAACAGGAACAGGATTCAATCCTGAAGAAGCCTATTACGTTAGCATCGACAACGCCTTGTTCGGTGCAGGCTATCCTGGTTTCATTTCGGCAGAAAACGGAAACCTCTTCCTCAACTTCACCTCGACCGGATACCAACCGGGTTGGCACCAGGTCGAAATCTTTGTGAACTGTGACTGGGAGGAGGATGTATGCTACTCCTCTGCAGGGAGCTACGCTCCAGTCGCCTACGCCTACTTCAACGTCACAACGACAGGTTCCTACATCGGTAGCGGCAGCGGCGGCCTACCAGCCTCCGTAATCACCGACATCACCAACATCAACAACAACGTGAACACCATCCTCGGATGGCAAGCAACGATCTATGGCATGAACACCAACATCGGCACCATCAACACCAACGTGGCCACCATCCTCGGATGGGGTCCCACGATCACTGACATCAGCACTCACGTGAACACCATCCTCGGATGGCAAATCAACGCTACCACGATCAGCAGCATCAACACCAACCTGAATGGCATTAAGGCCACTCTCGCTACAATAACGGGCACTCTGCAAACCATAATCAACGACATCACTGCGGCGACAACCGCAGCCAATGGAGCAAAGACCTCAGCAGACGCGGCAAGCACTGCAGCAACCAACGCCAAGAGTTCCGTCTCGGACACAGAAACGTACGTGCTTGTTGTCGCGGTTCTCGCGGCAATAACCCTAGTCCTAGAGCTAGCAATATTAGTAAGAAAGCTGGACTAAACAGACAGCTTTCTTTCCCCTTTTGTTTTTCCAAAATCCCACTGCTTACTCCGCACCCGGACCCGACGCCGCGTGACCTGTCCAGGACTCTCAACGTTATCTAGGGCCTCGACCAAGGGTGGGGTAGGCGAGGCGCGATAGAATGAAGGCTATCATCCTGAGCGGCGGTCAGGCTCTCCGGCTGCGCCCTCTTACTGAGGACATCCCCAAGGCCCTCATCGAGGTCAAAGGGAGACCGATATCGGAGTATCAGATCGAATGGCTGGTGAAGCAGGGCGGCGTCGACTCCGTCACCTTCGCCTGCGGCTACAAGTGGCAGAAGCTGAAAGACCACTTCGGCACCAGCTACAACGGAACCGCAGTGGATTACTCGCCCGAGGAGGTGCCACTCGGGACCGGCGGGGCGATAAAGCGCGCTCTTGCCGGGCACGAGTCCGAGGACCTGTGCATCGTGGCCAACGGCGACATCGTGACCGATCTGCCACTGGCGCAGATGGTCAAGGCCCACAAGCAGGCGGGCGAGATCACGGCTTCGATGCTGGTGGTTCCCTATCGGTCCCGCTTCGGTGTCGTGAAGATCGACAAGCTTAGGATGGTCAGGGGCTTCGAGGAGAAGCCTGCGTTCCCCGACGTCTGGATCAACGGAGGCATATATGTGCTGAACCCAAGGAAAGCGATGAAGTACCTTCCAGAAAAGGGCGACATCGAAAGGGAGTCCTTCCCAAGACTCGTCAGCCATGGAGAGCTCCTCTCTTACCCGCACTACGGTGAATGGTGGTTCGTCGACTCTCTCAAGGACCTGAAGGAAGTCGAGGAGTCGATGCAGTCTGCAGAGTAGACGAAGAGTTTAATCCGAACTCGACTCCCGATCTGCCCATGAGCGAATTTGTGAAGACCGTCGAGGCTTCCAAGATTCAGCCAGACGCAATGATGACAGTCGAGGTCGGTGGCGAGGAGGTCCTCATCGCCAACGTCGACGGCAAGTACTATGCGATGGGAGCCCTCTGCACTCACGAGCTGTGGGACCTGTCAGAAGGGACCCTCGCAGACACCACGGTCACCTGCGCGGGGCACGGCACCGTCTGGGACCTAAGGACGGGAAAGGGAATCTTCGACGAGCCACTCAAAGACGAGCCTCTCTACGAGGTCAAGGTCGAAGGCGGCTTCATCCACGTGAAGAAGCGCTGAACCCCCAAATTCCGATTCATTCTCCGCATTCTTCTTATAGGCTAGACAGAGGGCCCGAATATTGAAAACGTCAGCCGGGGCGGCTGGCTCAACTCCCTTCAGGAAGCTAGGGAGCTTTGTCTACAGGCGAAGGAAGTACATCATCTTCGCCTGGATCATCGCCCTGGTGGCAGTCATGCCCATAGTCGTGAACGTCGGGAAGTCGACCTCTCTGCAGCTAGGCTCCGCTAGCGGGAGCCAACTCGAATCCGCGAAGGCTGATGCCCTAATCTCGAGCCAGTTCGCGAGGACTGTCCCGAACAGCACACTCCTTGTCGTAATCACAGGACAAAACGTCTCCTCGCTGGCGACACAGGCATTGGTTCAAAATATTCTAGACTCGGTGAAATCCGATGAGAGTGTCAAGGGTCTGATACAGAACGACAGTGAAAGCGTCTACTCGGTTCTTTACTCCACAATCATCTCCGTCAACAGGGCCGTCTACGCAACAATCGAGGGCGCCAACTCCAGCGGCGAATACCATGGTCCACAGGCGGCTGCCCAGCTCGACAGGTTCGCCGTCGGATACATCGCGAATGCCATGTCTTTCGGCGTCCGGTTCGTCAACGCGACCTTCTATCTAGGGCAAGTCCGTGGCAACTTGTCTGCGCAACAGCAACAGCGACTCTACACTCTCGCTGGCGAAATGGTGTGGAATCCGAGCGGATTCGGAGTGGGCCCGAGTCTGTCGACACTCATCGACTCCCTCGTCTCGCCTGCACGCACTCTGACTATCGTCTCCCTCGGGCTGAACCAATCCTCAGACCAGAATCTCCTTGCTATCAGAGCGATAGCCAAGACGGCACTTTCTTCGGCTGGTCCCGCGTCAGGGGTCCAATCAATACAGGTAACGGGCCAAGACGCCATTTCGTACGACTTCGGCAACTCCATTCAGGGAGACATAACGATCATCTTCGTGGCTGCAATCGTCCTGCTCATTGTCGCGACCGGGCTCTTCTTCCGCTCTATCCTCACACCTTTCATCACGCTCGGGACCATAGGAGTAGCGCTGGGAATCTCCCAGGTGTTCATCGTCGCAGTGTCGACTTTTGTGGCAAAGGTCGACTTCACCGGCCCCGCCATCCTTCTCACTATCTTGATCGGGGTGGGGACCGACTACAGCGTCTTCATAATCGCAAGGTACAGGGAGGAGAGGGTCAAGGGGTACCCGGTCCAGGAAGCAATCGAGACCTCGGTCACCTGGGCAGGCGAGAGCATAACGACCAGCGGCGCCACCGTGATAATCTCATTCCTGGCCCTTGCCGTGACCTCGGTCGTACTGCTGAGGTCCATGGGGTTCATAGTAGGGCTGGGTGTCCTCGTCGCACTTGCAGTCGCCCTTACGTTGGTCCCTGCGATCATAGGTGTCGTGGGGGCGTGGGCCTTCTGGCCCACCTCAGGAGACAGGTTCTCGCGTTACTCGGCTTCAGCGCTGTCGAAGCTGAAGAGCAAGCGGGGCTACTTCTCCCGAAGTGGCACCTTCGCAGTGAAGAGGGCGAAGCTCCTGATCATTCTGGTACTCCTGGTTTCGGTGCCTGCTCTCTACGTGTATTCGACGACCACCCCGACGTATGATTTCCTCTCTGCTGCTCCCAGCAGCCTAGAATCAATCTCGGCGTCGAACAGCCTGGCGGGGGCCTTCGGAAGCGGGAGGCTCTACCCGACCTACGTGGTCGTCACCTTCGACCACCCGCTGGTGACAGGGGATTCGTTCAACTCGACCGAGATGGGGACCATCAGCGCCATCTCCGCCTACGTGGACAGTTATCGGGACGTCCGCAACGTCACCGGGCCGACCCGGCCCTTCGGGAACCCTATCTCCTATGAAGGCCTCAACGTCTCCAGCCCGTCCGGCGCCCTGGCCTTCTCTGCAATCATGCAACAGGTCGGGCACGACAACAAGACGGCGCTGATCACAGTCAACTTCGGGATCAGCCCCCTTCAGACAGCCGCGATTTCAGACGCCCAGGCGATGCGGCAGTACCTCCACGCCAACTTCGGCCCCGCCACCGGCGTGACTGGCGTCTATGTTGGCGGTGCGTCGGGTTCCATGCTCGACACAAAGAGTACCTTTGACTCCGAGTTCGATTCGATTGTTCCATTTGTTGCCGTAGGCGTCGCACTCGTCCTCCTTCTGGTCCTCGGATCTCTCTTCCTTCCCATCTTTGCGGTCTTGTCGATACTGATGAGTGTAGTCTGGACGCTCGTCGTCACCAAACTGGTCTTCGAGGCATACTTCAACTACCAGATCCTGTTCGTCCTTCCGTTCTTCCTCTTTGTGACGCTCCTGGGCCTCGGCATGGACTACAACATATTCATCCTGACGAGAATCAGAGAGGAGGCGACGAAGGGAGGCGGCCTCAACGACGCGATCATCAGGGCCATCGAGCAGACAGGCGGCATCATTACAGCTGCCGCGATCATTCTCGCCGGGTCGCTGGGGTCTCTAATGCTGTCTAGCGACCTCCTGCTTAAACAGATGGGCTTCGCATTCGCCTTCTCGATTCTCATCGACGCTCTGGTGGTCAGGACCTACCTCGTCCCTGCGGTCATGTCGACGGTGGGCAGATGGAACTGGTTCAGTCCGATTCCGTATCTGAACAGGTCGCATTCCCTGTTCAAGCGGGACGACCAGAAATCTCCCTAGTCCTTTTACCAAACCATGCGAGAAAGCCCACAGGCTTCAGTCGTGGGATGAATCGCATTGGTGCTTAAATAGAAAATCAACCCATGAGGGATGTGGACCTACACGTAGGGCAGGACATGCCCGAACTCAAGC
>Ga0208563_1001519_pt1 | contig 15475 bp, 12 predicted proteins | sample June2015DPH_17_1_2_FD_184717 | JGI IMG/M metagenome (GOLD analysis project Ga0208563, IMG submission 184717) | Peatland microbial communities from SPRUCE experiment site at the Marcell Experimental Forest, Minnesota, USA - June2015DPH_17_150... | ecosystem: Environmental > Terrestrial > Soil >... | reverse complement strand
CTAGAGAAAGGGGTTGCCCGCTGGACAGACAATGGATTGCACTTAAAAGTTTCAAAAGATCAACTTCACATGTACCTAAGACCAGTAGTTAAGACTTAATTGGGAAGTTTGCTATGAACACGTGGTTGACGATTGCTATTATTATTGTGATCAAAATACTCTGAAAAGTCAAAGTTGAAGAATAAGCGATAGCGTAGCTTAAGCTTCTGTAGCAGTTGGGGTACACTAACAAACTCTCATTTTTCAAATCTTAAGTTGTTAAAGATTATGAACAGGCATTCATTGGAGGTGAACTAAGAAAGTGAAGAATAAATTTGCTTATTGGGGATATATCCTAGCGTTAATAGGCGGAATACTCATCATCATCTTCGGCTTCCTAGGTCTTATAGGAAATTCTTTAGGAAGCGCTTACTCGCCAGCTGGTTACTACATAAGCAGAGCAATGTACAGTATAGTGGCAATAATAATAGGCGCAATTTGCGTAATTGGGTCAAAGTCCGTTGGAATCTTAGTATGGGCGATAGTGCTGTTAGTGCTTGGAATCGTTTCAGGCGGAATCGGAGGAGTCCTAGTTATTCTCGGAGCCCTTCTGGGATTAGTATCAATATTCGTCAAGTCATAGCCAAGATAGACGAGGTCAGATTCAAACGAGAAAAAAGGAGATCTAAAAAAGAGACGATCCAAACTAGAAACATGTTTGGGGATTCTTGAGACCTTGGCTAGCCATGGACCAAGGATAAGGATTGAACTAGCCAGCCCACACAGTATTTGTCGCCGTTTTTTCATAAAGTCGCATCCAAACCACAAACCAAGGCGCTCATAACGTGGCGTGAACGCCGCCCACCTTTAACACTTCCCATACCATCATTTTAGGGACAAAGCAGCGCGCCAACTTAGACATTCTGCTAAAGGGTGTGTGGTTTTTTTTCCATAGGTCAACCCCTTCCACAGAAAATTAGAATAAAAAAGAAAAGAAGTTTAGGTTAGTTCATGGCTTTTTAGATGTTTTTTGTTTAACTACTTTAACCAAGATAAACGAGCATGTAGCAATCGCCACGGTCAGCAACAGAATAGACAAAGTTAATTCAGGGACTGTTGGAGTCGGTGTGGATGTTGATGTTGGACTTGAAGTTGATGTTGATTTCGGTGTGGATGTTGATGTTGGACTTGAAGTTGAAGTCGGTGTTGGAGTTGGAGTTGGCGTAGTTGTTGAAATTGGTGATATGATGGTATTAGACTGTAAAGTAACTGCGCTTTGTGCCAATGCTATACCATTCAATGTTGCACCAGTAGTTAGTGCAATTGTTGTTTTGTCAAGAATAATTCCATTAAAGGCAGAGTGTGTTCCAAGTGTCGTTTGTCCAGCGACCACCCAGAAGATGTTACTTGCCTGTGCGCCGCCACTCAAGATAACTTGTACGTTAGAACTGACAGTGAGAGTTCCTGCTATCTGGAATACCCATTCATCGCTTGAACTTCCTGAGAGAGTGACAGCTGATGGTATTATCACATTGGTACTCCACTTGTAAATGCCAGCAGTTATAGTTAATCCACCGATGTTTCCTGCACCTAATGCAGTGACGGGAGCAGGAGTGGTTAGTCCAGCCACAGTAGTATATGCTGTTTGCATATCGCTTATAGCTGTAGTCATCATAGTTGGAGTAGGTGTTGCATAGTTAGCTGCGTATACTTTTCCAATCACCAGAGAGGATGTTGAGAATGTGTTTGACTTATCCATTATCAACCCGAAGCCTGTTATGTATGTAGCGGCAGCTGGGCTTACTCCAATATTTCCAGTGATTGAAGTAGTTCCAGTGGTTGAGATTCCTGTTTTTGCTAAAATAGCAAAATTTCCTGCTGTACCAAGAACATTACTTGGTAATGTGTTTGCTGATACATTAGAGATCTGTATGATACCTAATAATGCTATGAAACAGAAGAAAGTGAAAAGTACGCTTAATCGAGTCCTAGTCTTTTTCTTCATTCTAATCACCACCTTATACCTTGTTTTTCTGCTTCCTAGCGCGCGCTGAGTCACGGAATCGATTATTTTGGAGCATCAGACGCATTAGGAGCATTAGTGGTACCAGCATAGCCAGTTGAAAACGGTGCTTGAAATTTGCCAATGTTCTCTCTGATGAGTCCGTAGGCTTTTTCTGCTTCGGAGTTAGGCAAATCGCCCAATGCTAGCGGCTCTCCGCCGAGCCTAAGTGTACATTTGATTGTTGACCGCAATACGCCTTTGTCCAACACCACGTTTGCTATGTCCCGGTAATTGTAATCGGTGTAATCCTTCTTTAAACCGAGTGCGTGAGGGTGTCGCAGAATTATACGTTCGTTTGTAAAGACTACAGAGTCAATGTTAATCTGAGGATGGTAGATTTTCTGCTTAATATATAACTCAACCTTCTCGTTTGGACTAAGAATTTTCGCTATGTCATCAGGAGCATCCATAACTCTCAACCTTAAAAGAGCATTCTTAACTGTACAATTATGACCAGGTGAGGGGATAAATAGCTATGTGACTGCGAGGCTACAGATACAAGCGGACTGTAAATTATTTCGTTACCAAATGCAGGCATGCGCACCTAAACGGCCTTTTTGCTATCGTCTAATTTTCCCTGCTCCATCACATTTTGAGCAGCGTTTTCTAGAATCCCCAGTACCTATTGTACCCTTACCATGGCATTCAGGACACGTGACTAGCCAATCTTCATCACGCTCATAATACCTTCCGGACATGAATTCACCCTGTTTAATAGTCCTCTGGACCAACACTTTCCAATTTCTCTTTATCTATTTCCTAATATTTAGCTATTCCCCGCATGCTTAAATTTTTTGCAAGTTTGTTAGGTTTATAGCCTTCTTTTGCACGTTATCGAAATAGGAATCCTTTTTAAACTGAAATATGCGCTAGCAAGATATTTCGATTTGTTCTCGGCTTCTAGAAAAAGAGTTAAATTACTTGTATGTTAAAGCAGAATAAGGTATTTTGATGAGTGGTCTTGAAAACCGATTGATCCGCCTGCTGAGAAGCGATTCGTACCTCGCGCCGTTTTCTGAACAGATTCAACAACGGTTGGAGCGTATCGAAGAGACAGAGCAGCGTCTCACACAGGGGAAAATGAGCCTTGCAGAGTTTGCGTCTGGCCACGAATATTTCGGTCTACATTTTCAACGAGGCGAATGGGTTTTCCGTGAATGGGCGCCAAATGCAACGGCGATTTACCTTATAGGAGACATGAGTAAATGGCAAGAGCAAAGAGAATTTGAGCTGGAAAAGATTAACGACTACGGTGTCTGGGAAATTCACCTGACCGCCGACAAATTGGCGCATGGTAATCTGTTTCGACTCCGCATTCATTGGGCAGGGGGCGAAGGTGATCGCATTCCAGCCTATGCTCGACGAGTTGTTCAAGATCCCAAAACTTTGATTTTCAACGCCCAAGTATGGTCACCACCAGAGTCGTATCAGTGGAAAACCGATTTCAAACGACCTAAAGAAGCTCCATTAATCTATGAAGCGCATATCGGTATGGCACAGGAAGAAGAAAAAATCGGTTCCTTCCGTGAATTTACTCTTGGAGTGCTTCCGCGAATCGCCAATGCCGGTTACAACACGTTACAGTTAATGGCCATTCAAGAACATCCCTACTACGGATCATTTGGATATCAGGTATCAAGCTTTTTCGCCCCTTCATCGCGATACGGGACGCCCGAGGATTTGAAACTCCTGATTGACACGGCTCACGCCCAAGGACTCACCGTTTTCATGGATCTGACCCATTCCCACTCCGTGTCCAACGAAGTGGAGGGATTGAGCCGCTTCGACGGGACACTATTTCAGTATTTTCATGACGGCCCGCGCGGAAAACACAAGGCATGGGATTCACGTTGCTTCGATTACGACAAACCTCAGGTTTTGCATTTTTTACTTTCCAATTGCCGATACTGGCTAGACGAATTCCACTTTGACGGCTTTCGGTTCGACGGCGTCACCAGCATGCTTTACCTTGAACACGGTCTTAGAAGAGTGTTCACTTCATACAACGATTACTTCGATGGCAGCGTGGATGAAGATGCCTTGACCTATTTGGCTCTGGCCAACCGAGTGATTCATGATATCCGACCTGGCGCCGTCACCATAGCCGAAGATGTCAGCGGCATGCCAGGTTTGGCCGTTTCCCAGTCAGAGGGCGGGTTCGGTTTTGACTATCGCTTTGCAATGGGAGTGCCTGATTACTGGATCCGTCTAATAAAAGATTTCAAAGATGAGGACTGGCCCATCGGTCATCTTTGGTTTGAACTTACCAACCGCAGGACAGATGAGAAAACCATTAGTTACGTCGAATCTCACGACCAGGCGTTAGTGGGAGACCAGACACTTATTTTCCGACTGATCGGTGAAGACATGTACCATCACATGTGGATCGATGATGACAACTCAAAGGTCGCCCGTGGAATAGCGTTGCACAAGATGATCCGTTTGATAACCCTGTGCACGGCCAGCCACGGTTATCTAAACTTTATGGGCAATGAATTCGGCCACCCGGACTGGATAGATTTTCCTCGCGAGGGAAACAACTGGTCATTCAAGCATGCTCGTCGACAATGGCATCTCGCAGACGACGTTCACCTGAAGTATCATTTGCTAGCCCGATTCGACCGCGACATGATTGCACTTGTCAAGACACAGCACCTTCTTGAAGCATCCATCCCACAACTACTGCATGAAGATTCCAAGAAAAAAGTAATCATCTTCAAAAGGGCTGATCTGATTTTTGCCTTCAATTTTAATCCCTATCAATCCTTTACTGATTATCGATTTGAAGCTCCCCCTGGAAAATACCGGATGATCCTAGACTGTGATGCACCAAAGTACGGCGGACACGGTCGGCTGTTACCGCAGCAGACCCACTTCACTATTGTGGACAATACTGGAGCAAAAAGTCAAGATGTGCTCAGCCTCTATCTGCCAGCTCGCTCCGCTTTTGTCCTATGCCCGACCATAGAAGACCCCCAACCATGAACATTCCCCAAACAGAGAAAAAGAGAAGAGCAAAAATCTGGGATTACCTGCAACACCGCAGATTCACTGAGCATGTTAGTAGCATGTAAGAGAGGCTTTATCAGTTAGCAGCTTTACTATTAGCTGAAATATCATCCTCATAGGAAACCGAAAAAGTGGTTGAGCCAGAAGTATACTTGATGAGACAGAAAATTGCCTACTTTTCAATGGAAATTGGGCTGTCGAACAACATTCACACATACAACGGCGGTTTAGGAATTCTCGCAGGAGACACGATAAAATCAAGTGCAGATCTGAAAGTTCCTCTGGTGGGAATAACGTTGGTTAGCAAGAAAGGACATTTCAGGCAAGAGATAACCAGCGATGGAAAACAAGTAGAACATCCCGACCCGTGGGAACCCTCAGAACATATGCAGCTGCTTTCCACAGAGGTGAAAGTGCAAATTCAGAAAAGAGATGTAACAATCAAGCCCTGGCTTTACACGGTGAAGAGCCAAACAGGCGGGGTTGTTTCTGTCTACTTTCTCGACACCGATATTGAAGGAAACAATCCTGAGGACAGGGAGATTACTTCCTTTTTGTATGGCGGGGATGAAAGATACCGCCTCAAGCAAGAGATTGTTCTGGGAATCGGCGGAGTAAGAATACTGGACGCCTTGGGTTTAAACGTTCGAAAATACCACATGAACGAGGGCCATTCCAGCCTCCTTGCTCTTGAGCTGCTGCAAAAAAATGGAATGAACATCGACAAGGTCAGAAGTTTATGCGTGTTCACCACGCACACTCCTATCGACGCAGGGCACGACAAGTTCTCCTACGAGCTGATTCGAGAAGTGCTAGGAGAACCCGTACCCCTCGATGTCCTGAAAAAACTCGGCGGGCAAGAAAGGTTGAACATGACGCTTCTCGCCCTCAACCTAAGCAATTATCATAATGGTGTAGCCAAGAGACACCGAGACTCTGCAAGAGCGATGTTCCCAGGATATGAAATTCGCGCCATCACAAATGGCGTCCATTCGTACACTTGGACCTGCGAGAGCTTCAGGAACCTGTATGACAAATACTTTCCAGGATGGGCAAACGAACCTGACTTGCTTGAAAGAGCAGACGGGATCCTCGATGAAGATGTTTGGCGAGCCCATGGGGAAGGAAAGAAGGTGCTGATTGACCACGTCAACAAGATAACAAATGCCGGTTTGGACTATGACACTTTGACGGTGGGATTTGCGCGAAGAGCAACCGGTTATAAAAGGGCGGATTTATTGTTTTCAGACCTGGAAAAACTGAAAAGGGCAAATGGAAAAGGCAGGATCCAGTTGATCTTTTCTGGAAAAGCCCATCCCAGAGATGACTCTGGCAGGAAACTGATCGAACAGATATTTGGCTGCACGCAGGAGCTGAAGGGCGAGATCAAGATTGTTTATCTGGCGAATTATGACATGGACCTCTCGGCCAAATTGGTTTCGGGGGTTGATGTCTGGCTAAATACTCCTCTGCGGCCCTTAGAGGCCTCGGGCACAAGTGGAATGAAGGCAGCCCACAACGGTGTAATAAACTTCGGCGTCTTGGACGGCTGGTGGATCGAAGGTTGGATCGAGGGCGTTACAGGTTGGGCAATAGGACCACGCCCGAACGAGAATTTTTCAGTGGAAGAATGCCGCAGAAGAGAACTGGATGATCTCTACAATAAGCTAGAAAACGTAATTGTTCCGATGTTCTATAGCAGGAGAAGCGAGTGGATAGAGATGATGAAAAATTCAATTGGGAAAATCGCTTACCACTTTAACAGCCATAGAATGGTGCAAAGTTACGCAACTGAGGCTTACCTATGATTAAAATTGGGGCTAAATCAACACCTTAGCAAACACCCTCGCTATCCCAAAAAGCGATCGATAGTCTTCGGAATCAGTCTTCCCACTCAAATGTCCTCTCTTGCTCCAGTCGCTCTGCCTTGGTTGATGTTTTAAGCATATGAGGCATGGGTCTCGCCTAGCCGAAGAATGTTGCTGCTATTTCGTAGAGCTTAGAATCAACCGTTTTCTGTTTACCGATAACGTCTTTCAAAGGCACGGAGACTATGACGTTTCCTTGGATGGCAACCATCTGGCCGAATCTGCCCTCGTGCACTAGGTCAATCGCAGCGATTCCAAATCGGGTAGCTAAAACTCTGTCAAACGCGTTCGGAGATCCACCGCGTTGAAGATGGCCCAGAACCACTGCCCTAGTTTCAATGTTTTCGAATCTCTTCTCTATTTCCTTTCCTATGTAGTAACCCACGCCGCCAAACCTTACGTGCCCAAACTCGTCTACCCCGCTACTATAAACGATCTCTTCGCCCCCCTTTGGTTTGGCGCCCTCAGCGGCGACAACTATGCTGAAGTTCCTACCGCGTTTTTGCCTCCTTTTGATGCATTCGCAGACTTCTTCAATGTCAAAGGGCTTCTCAGGAATCAGAATGACATCTGCCCCTCCAGCAATCCCTGCCTCCAAGGCGATCCAACCGGTGTATCTGCCCATAACTTCAAGGATTATCACCCTGTGATGCGATTCTGCCGTGGTATGAAGCCTGTCAAGTGCTTCACAGGCAATTGCAACCGCCGTTTGATAACCAAAGGTATAGTCCGTGCCAACTAGGTCGTTGTCGATCGTTTTGGGAACTCCGACGACGGGCAACCCCATTTCGTATAGTTTATAGGCTACGCCAAGCGTATCCTCTCCGCCTATTGCGATAACCGCATCAATGCCGTGCTCGGAAACGTTTCTCAAAATATACTTTGCTCCGTCTTCGCTTTTGAACGGATTAGTCCTCGACGTGCCCAGTATTGACCCTCCCTTGGGAAGCATGCCAACGAGGGCCTCCAAGTCTAACGGGATGAATTCACCTTCGACTAATCCTCTCCAGCCGTCTTTAATGCCTACAGTTTCATATCCGTAGTCTTGAATTGCCTTTCTAACGATGGCTCTCAGGACGGCGTTGATCCCAGGCGCGTCTCCCCCGCCGCTCAATATACCAACTTTTATCTTAACTTCTCCCCCTAGCTACTAGCATTTCTGCCTCTTTAACAAAGTGTAGCTTGCTACTATTATAGATAGGAGTCGCTGGACATTAATTCAATGAGTCATGAGTACGAAAATTGGATTTGAACATTTTTTGGATAATGGGTTCCCGTCAGACCCACCGTAGGCATCTTGTTACTACGAGTAAGTACTTGTCCTCAAAAAATGACGGAATTCACGGGAGAAATAAGCTGGAGTTGGGGTTAATCCTTTCTTTCGAGGAATATTCCCGGAGTATTCACAAGGTTGAAACGGTTATTGATAGATTTTATGCCTGTCACTTGTTTCTTTGCTCACTCTGATTTTTCCTAAACCACCGTTGTGTGCGCTCAACACAAATTGCAGCGTACTTTCCTTGAAAAATTCTCTAAATTGATTTCCACATTTAGTACACTTATACATCTTAACTCGGAATCGCCCAAAGTTCCATTCCTTATCAGGTTCTTTCACATGGGCTGTACAATTTGGACATTTCGGCATAACTTTCAATTTATCAGGCTAAAGGGCAAAATGACTATATATAACCATTTTTAGACGCTAATTCTAAAGCCTCAATTTTCTTCTCAGCGGAAGGTAATTCGAACCTGAGTGACGAATTTAGAGTACAAGCCGTCTTATCCTCTGTTAGGGGCAAATTTGAATTGTCGTCTTTGTTTTTTTCCGCGAGACCTGCGTGGCCCTGTTTCCGTTTCGTTGAGCTTCGCATTTACTTTTTTGTTCTTCTCACCCGTGTATCGTTTCACTTCTTTTACGGGAGATGTTTGGGGCTTTGTTTCTTGCTCTCTAGTCTTCACACTTTCTTTTTCACTTATGTTCTTTCACCTCAGTTATTCGGGTTTTCTATTTTTGGAACAAAATAGTTAGTGAAAATAATGCACTTTTAGAACTGGACCCGTTAAGGCTTTAGTTCTCTATCTTCACTGTAGTCTCTGTCCTCATGGACTTCCTCTTCAGCTTCGTCTTCGTTTTCTTCTTCAGCCTCGCTTGCTTCTTCGCCTTCAGCATTTGCTCTATCTTCAGCTTCACCTTTTGGCGGATAAGCCTTATCCAACCAAACTTCAAACTGTATCTTGCTTTCAGAGCTAGAAAAAGCCCATTCACACAATCCATTAATGACCTTGCTAACGTCAATTTCGTGGTCGTCAGCTAAACGTTTCAAAAACTCTTCCCAATTTGCAGGTAAAGACACTGTAAAACTACCCATGTAAAAACGATCTCCATTATCATGTTACTGCCAAGTTATATTTAAGCTTCAAATGCACTTGAGAATTCTACGCTTAGGACTTTTACTTTAGTCCCCTTTTAATCAGTGATGCCCCAAAGTCTCTAAAAGATCAAAATAAAACTGCTCGAAAAGTCAGCGATGACCTAATTCAATTTACCTTTATTGCCAATTAACGAAGGGACACCAGAAATGTTTCTACCTTTGCTCTTTTAACAATTGCAGCCGGTTGGCAACTTCTTTAGAAATTTTTTCTAAACCTACCGCTAAATCTTCACGGTCGACTTCGTCTAAAGGGTACCATTTTCCTTCCTTATCGATGAACACAAGTTCCAATTTTCTATTAACCATTATTTCCACCTTATTAATCAAATGCTTATTTGTTCACGAACCGCTTAAACTTTTCTTGCCCATTGCCATCAAACGGGTAAACGTAACTTGCTTGGGATGACCATTCTAAAAAGGGACTTTCCAGCTAGATGGCCCATATGACACCTTCCGGAGGGTGTTCGAGGCTAACTGGCTTTCCCTGCGCCTTTTACCTATGCGTTCTTAAAATATTGTTATTGGGATTGAGGAGGGGCGACTTCATTCTTTATTCTTTTTTGTCGATCCATGTTTTAACTGCTTCTTGGACAGCTCGGGATAAGTCGCCTTTTTTACCCCCGAATCTTTCTACGGTTTTTAATCTTAACTGCTTTTCTAGCTCGTCTAATAGATCAACATTGATACGGCCCATTTCAGTCACTTATTTTATTGCACGCTTTGCGTGTCATATATTTTTAAAATAAGCGAATCGCCAATTTCCATATTTCGCGTTTATTTTCGTCGTTTTTTTCGCCTGATTCACTTATTCACATAATATATTATATGCATAGGTACTTATAAGTATATGTGTTTAAGTAGCTAATGATTTAGGTGTGTAAGTTCAGGTGTGTAAGTGTGATCGTGCTTTTTCCAGCTTTAATCTGGTTGTTAGCATAAGTGTTTATAATTTCCTTTTTTTACGTAGGATTGAGGCTTTTAGATTGCCAGTGCTCATGTGAGCTTATCCGATATTGTTTAGTATCGTTTAGCTATTATTTTAGACGATACGATATATTTTTATATCGTTTATTTGATTAATAGGGTGCCATGAATCTCATAGATGAAAAAATTCACCAGAGAATACTTACAAAAAAAACGCAACTAGATAGTCATAGACCTTTGTCAGACGCTGTCCTGAACAGATTACATAGGAACATAGAGATTGAGTACACCTATAACTCGAATGCCATTGAAGGAAACAGGTTAACGTTAAGGGAAACCCAACTTGTTATTAGAGAAGGCATAACAATAAACGGAAAAAGCCTCAGCGACCACTTGGAGGCAAAAAACCACCCCAAAGCAATCGAGTACATAGAGAGTTTAGCAAAGCAAAAGGACATAGCGAGAACTCTTGAGGAAAAAGATATTCTGAAAGTTCATGAACTAATCTTTTCAGGGATACTTGAAAACGCTGGAAACTATAGGAATTGCCAAGTCTACATTGAAGGCTGTGATTATGCACCACCTTCCGCGTGCGAAATACCTGACCTAATGAAGCAACTGCTAGAGTGGTTGAACAAGAATCCAGAAGAACTGCGACCGATAGAACTGGCTGCGGTTTTTCATCATAAACTAGTTTCAATTCATCCTTTTGATGATGGCAATGGACGAGTAAGCAGACTGCTGATGAATCTGCTTCTAATTAACAGCGGTTATACCTTGACGGTGATAAAAAAGGTTGATCGAAAAAAATATTACGACACTCTCCAGAAAGCTGACAACGGCAATCTAAAACCGTTTGTAAATTTCATAGCACGCTGTGTGGAACAATCTCTTGATATCTACTTAAAAGCCATTGAGCCAAGTACGGAAAAAAACCGCCTTATGAGTTTAGCTGAAGCTTCAAAGTTGACTCCATACAGCAAAGAATACTTAAGTCTACTCGCTAGGAAAGGAATGATAAGTGCTACAAAGATCGGAAGAAACTGGCATATAACCCAAGAGGCTTTGGAGCAATACCTGGCGAAGACAAGTTTGAATAAACAAAAAAGGAAGCAGCTTCAGCCTTTATAATATTTTTCTAAAATTTGTTGGCTTTGGTGTGCAGTCACATATCTTTATTTTTGCTTTATGATTTAGGATAGCGTGAGGAATTTCTTTTGGAACAAACTAGCCAAAGTTATGCGCAACAGCAACCCATCGAGGCTAAAACCGCGACCAAGTACGTTTTTCTTTTCCAGGAAGGCAACGGCAAAGACAGGAAGCTTTTGGGTGGAAAAGGAGCTGGACTTTGCGAAATGACCCGTATAGGTTTGCCTGTTCCGCCTGGGTTCGTGATAACTACGCAAACATGCCTTGAATACTTTGACAATGGCTTCAAATTTCCAAAAGGCCTCACCAATCAAGTAAGGCAGGCAGTGACGGAAGTTGAGAGGATCATGAACTTGGGCTTTGGAAAACCGGAGAAACCGCTTCTGGTTTCAGTGCGCAGTGGAGCAGCAATATCGATGCCTGGAATGATGGATACTGTACTGAACCTTGGCATAAACGACAGCGCTGTTAAGGGGCTAATAAAACGTAGTGGTGATGAACGGTTCGGCTGGGATTCTTACAGGCGATTCATCTCGCTTTTCGGCAACATAGTCCTCAACATAAGCGACGAACAATTCCACTTGGCAATGGAGAGGCTTAAGGAAGGACGAAAAGTAACCCAAGACGTCGAGCTGACATCGCAAGACATGCAAGAACTAGTTAACATTTTCAAGCAGATAATCATAGACAACACTGGCAAACCAATCCCGCAAGATCCATATGAGCAGCTTTTTATGGCGATAGAAGCAGTATTCGCATCTTGGAACGGCAAAAGAGCCGTAGATTACCGTCGAGAATTCAAAATCACCCCCAAAATAGCCAATGGTACAGCAGCCAACGTGCAAACCATGGTGTTTGGCAACATGGGAGCAAACTCTGCCACGGGAGTTGCCTTCACAAGAGACCCAAGCACAGGCGAGAACGTGCTTTTCGGCGACTACCTTGACAGGGCACAAGGCGAAGACATAGTAGCAGGAATCAGAACTCCAAAGCCAATTTCGGAGATGAGGCGAACTATGCTGGACATGTACAGGGAGCTTTTGAAGGTGCGCGAAACACTGGAGCATCATTTCAGGGAAGTGCAAGACATGGAGTTCACCATTGAAGAAGGCAAACTCTACATGCTTCAAACGCGCAACGCGAAAATGAACGCTGCAGCAAACATGAAAACTTCAGTTGACATGGTAAACGAAGCCTTAATCACCAAGGAGGAAGCGTTGCTTAGGCTAGATGCGTCACAGCTAACGCGGTTAATGTATTGTCAAATTGATCCAAATAACACCGTTGTACCTGTGGCTGTTGGTTTAGGTGCTTCTCCTGGTGCAGCTTCGGGCGAAGTAGTTTTCGATGCAGACGAAGCTGAGAGGCAAGCCAAAGCGGGGAAAAAGGTCATCTTGCTTAGGGAACAGACAAAGCCTGAAGACATTCACGGCTTCTTTGCTGCTCAGGGCATTTTAACTTCGGTCGGCGGCAAAACCAGCCACGCCGCAGTTGTTGCTAGGGGTATGGGTAAACCGTACGTTTCTGGAGCTGGCGACATCAAAATTAGTCATGTTGAAAACGTCGCTTATGTTGGCGGCAACAGAATTGTGCAGGGTGCAGTCGTCACGATTGATGGCGCTTCTGGCAAGGTTTGGCTTGGCGAAATCCCAATGGTTGAACCAGAAATCTCTGAGAATATGAATAAGATATTAGACTGGGCGGATGAGTTTCGCAGGCTTGGAGTACGAACGAACGCTGATACACCTTTAGATGCTGAGAAAGCGTTAAAGTTTGGCGCCGAAGGCGTAGGCTTGTGCCGTACCGAGCGCATGTTTAATGCTGCTGACCGCATCGGAATGTTCCAGGACATGATTTTGGCAGATAACCCTGAGGAACGGCTTGCTGCTTTGCGCCGTCTCTTGCCGTTGCAGAAGGATGATTTCAAGCAGATTTTACGAGTTATGCAAGGTTTCCCAGTTACGATTCGTTTGCTTGATCCTCCTTTGCATGAGTTTTTGCCTTCTGAGGAAGCGATTGAAAGAGAAATTGAAACTTTGCAGAAGTGTCAGGAAGCGTTAAGCAGCGTGTGCAGGTTGCCTCAGGTGCTCCGCGATATTGACCCTTCGCTTCAGTCGGTTTTAGTTGAGGATGACCATATGCTTTCGAATCTTGCTGAGCTGCAGTCTTCCGAATTAAACAAGAAGTTGGATACTTTGCAGAAAATCCGTACTTTAAGGGAAGTTAACCCGATGCTTGGTCACCGTGGTGTGCGGTTAGGGATTACTTATCCGGAGATTTATGAGATGCAGGTTGAAGCAATTTTGCTTGCGGCTGGCGAACTGATTAAGGAAACTGTTCCTGTGAAGGTGGAGATTATGATTCCGCAGGTTTGCACAAGTCAGGAGCTTAAGCGTGTGTACGGCTTAATCCGTAGGGTTGAACGCAGAGTAAAGGACCGGCTGGGAATAACTATCCCATACACAGTAGGCACCATGATTGAGGTGGTTCGCGCTTGCATGCGTGCTGGAAGGTTAGCTGAGCTGGCTGAATTCTTCAGTTTCGGCACTAACGATTTGACGCAGGCAACGTTTAGTTTTTCAAGAGAAGACGCTGAAAACAAGTTTTTGCCCTTCTATAATGAGCATAAGATTTTGCAGGATAACCCGTTTGAAATTTTGGATGTCAAAGGGGTTGGCAGGTTGATGGCTATCACGGTTGAATGGGGACGCAAAACAAGGCCTGACCTCAAAATAGGAATTTGCGGTGAACATGGAGGAGAACCATCATCAATCGAGTTCTGCCACAGAATAAACTTGGATTATGTCAGTTGCTCGCCCTACAGGGTTCCAGTGGCACGATTGGCGGCTGCACAAGCCAGCATTAAAGAGAAAAAGGGCATGATAAAACCATTCCAATAAGCAAAAAATATCTTCCCTACCTCTTTTTGCAGTGTAAAGCGGGTTCTGTTAACTTGGTGGGAGATTACGGTAAAAGAGTTTTCGGTGTTAACTGTCGGGTCTTCCTGCAAACCCGAAACCGATAAGGCTCCATGCGTGTTAGCCTGCCCGAGTAAAGCAATCAACTGCACATGGAAGCCACAATAATCAAAGGAGCGTCTTTGAGTCATTCAACCGTCACCTTGTACTCGTTTGCTTTCGTGATAAATTCATTCCAGGTGGGTAGTGCTTGGTCTTTTTGTTGTGTGTGGTTTTTTAGGAATTGGAGCATGTCGGTTATTTGCTGCTTGAGTCCGAGTGTTTCTGCTTCTTGCAGTAGGTATGTTTTGTCTATTTGTTGTTCGGTTTTTTTAAGTAGCAAGAGGGCGTAAGTTGTGTACCGCGCGTTGTTAGGTTCTATCAATAATGTGTGTAGTATGGCATCTTCTGGTTTGATGGTTTTCTTGTTTGACGAGTAAAAGTAGATGTCGAATTCTGAGAAAAGTGGAAGGTCGTATTGATGGAATATTGAGGTAGCTGTTTGATGAAAGTTCTCGGATGGTGGTTTGGCGTTCTTGGGGACTCTGATTAGGAACTCCAGGTCTTCTTGCCAGAGCATAACTGAATTATCTGATATTGTGCGCGCGAGCTTGTCGGCATAGAATTTTTGGTATTCGTTTAGGAACTGGATGAGAAGGCTGAATCGTGGGTTAATGGTATTTGTTTGCGTGATTATTCCTCGGGCTTTTAAGTTTTTGAGGTGACGCCAACGAGTGTTTTTTGGAATATAGAGAGTTTTTCCAGATTTGGTTAAAGTTTGAAAGAGAATTTCGATTGCCTTGCCGCTCAGTATGTTTTCCCAGTCGATGTAATCATAAAATGATAGTAGGTCTCTGAATAGGGCAGCGTGTTTTGAATCGTTAAAGTACGCTTGCTTTTTGTATGTTTGTTTGGTTGTTTTGATGAGCCCTTTGTTCTGAAGCTTCTTTAGGTTGTATGACAGAAGTGACGGTTTGATAGAGAGTGCATCTTCTATTGAGGATAACTCGTGTTTTCCTTTGGATAGTTCTTTGAGTATCTGTAATTCTGGTTTGCTAAACGAGTAGTCCAGGCTCACAGTTTTCATAAGGT
>Ga0208563_1001514_pt1 | contig 15498 bp, 13 predicted proteins | sample June2015DPH_17_1_2_FD_184717 | JGI IMG/M metagenome (GOLD analysis project Ga0208563, IMG submission 184717) | Peatland microbial communities from SPRUCE experiment site at the Marcell Experimental Forest, Minnesota, USA - June2015DPH_17_150... | ecosystem: Environmental > Terrestrial > Soil >... | reverse complement strand
CCACTTGCTTAAGTCCTATCGCGCCGACTTTTCCGATGCTCGTTATGAGGGCATAAGCAAGTGGTTCGATATCGATGAGGCGATTGAGCTTTTCCCTGACAAGGAAGACGAACTTCGCGGGCTCATTGAAGGCGACAGCGATCTCACGACGAACGCCGACCGCGAGTATAAGTGGGTCATCACTTCGTCGCAGCGCGTTCGCATCATTGAGCATTGGTATAAGAACCGAGGCAAATGGTGCTGGGCATTCTATGTCTCGACCGTCATCCTCGACCAAGGCGTTTCTCCATTCTTTGACGAGCGCGGCAAGAGCGATCGATCATTCAATATGTTCTCGGTCGCGGTGGACCATGACGGCGACCGCTACGGCTTCGTCCGCAATCTGAAGGGGCCGCAGGACTCGCTCAACCAGAGCAAGTCGAAGCAATTGCATATCGCCAACTCGCGCCGGATCATCGCGGACAAAGGCGCGGTTGATGATGTGGAGAGAACCCGCATCGAAATGGCGCGGACGGACGGCTATATCGAGGTCAATCCCGGCCGCATGCTGAAGCCAGACGACAAGCCGCAGGACGTGGCGGTCTTCGGCGAAATGGCGACCGGCGCCTCGAATGAGATCGACCAGTTTGCCAGCATCAATATGGCGGTCCTCTCCGGCGCGTCCATCGCGAACATATCCGGCCGCGCGATCAAGCTGCTTCAACAGCCTGGGATGGCCGAATTGGGGCCGTTCATTCTCAATTATCGCCAATGGAAGCTGAAACTCTATCGGGCGATTTGGAACGCGGCGCAGCGTCATTGGACTTCGGAAAAGTGGATTCGAATATCCGACGACGAAAACCAAAAGAAGGCGTTCGTTCAACTCAACACAATGTCTCTCGATGAGTTTGGGCGGCCGGTGATTGTCAATGCGCTCGGCGCGTTGGACGTGGACATTGTGCTTGAGGAAGGGCCGGACACGGGGTCTTTGACCGAAGACCTATTCGATATGCTCAAGGGATTGCCGCCTGGCGCGGTCCCGCCCGCCGTGCTCATTGAGCTGTGGCCAGGCCCGCGCGCGGAGAAGCAGCGCCTCATGAAGATGATGCAGCCCCAGCCGACACCGCAGCAAATGGCGATGAAGCAGGCCGCTGATAAGTTGCAGATAGAGCACGCCGCGATCACAAACGCGAAAACTGCCGCTGACGCTCGCAAGTCGGATGCGCTGGCGTCGAAAGCCATCGCGGAAAGCCAACAGGCCGGCGCTCAGACGCAACTCGACGCCACAGAGTTGCAGCACAAGATTTGGACCGAGGCACTGGCATTGTTCCAGCCTCCGCAACAGACAGCCGCGCCAGGCCAAGCGCCTGCGCAGCAATAGGAATCGTCCGAGCCACGATACGGCTCACAAGTTCGGGACTTGAAGTCATCCCGCCGCAAGCGATCCGCGATATGGCGCAACGTCTCACCGGAGCAGACGCAAAAGCCCCGCCGCTTCACAGCGATACAGTGAGAAACCCCAATGACGAAAGCAGATGATATCCTTCGGGATGCGATAATTGGCACGGAACGCGAGGTATTTGGCGACGCCTTCGACAAGGAGGAATTGACGCTCGACGAAACCGGCGACCGATCGATTGAAGCGATGGGCGAAGGTCTCGAAGGGCAGAAAGAACCCGAAGACGAGGACGAGGAAGCCGACGAAGAGTCGGAAGCCAAAGAAGGCGAAGAGGAAAAGTCCGAGGAAACCTCAGAGACGAAAGTCGAAGAGAAGACCGAGGAAGCCGCTCACGAAGCGCAGGGGCGTGTCCCGTCCGGGCGTTTGCGTGAAGAGGCCGAGAAGACGCGCGCGGCGCAAGCCGAACGCGATGCGCTCAAGGCGCAACTCGACGCGGAGAAGACGGCGGCTCAAAGAGCTATTGCCGAACTCAATGCGAAATTCGAGGGCTTCATTGCTTCGCAACGCCAGCAGACGCTTCAACCGAAGCCGGAAGAGGCCACGCCCGACCTTTTCGAAGACCCGACAGCTTTCATCAACCATCTGCAAAAAGGCTTCGACGCCAAACTCGCCGCCGTCAATCAGCAGATCAAGGACCAGCGCATCAACATCAGCATGGAGTTGTCTCGCACACGACACGGCGAGACGTTCGATGCGGCATTTGGCGCCCTGAAGTCGCTCGACGCCAACAACCCAGACAACCGCCAGCTTGTGCAACGCCTCATCGACGCGCCGAACCCCGGCGAGGCCGTAGTGACGTGGCACAAGCGCAATGAGGCCCTTCGCGAAGTCGGCGACGATCCCACGGCCTACAAGGCCAAGATCGCCGAAGACACCCGCAAGGCGCTGATGGCAGACCCGGAATTTCGCAAGCAGCTCGTCGCCGAACTCCGCGGCGAAGCGATGACCGGCGACAACGGCAGGCCCCGCACAACCGTCAAACTCCCGGCGTCCCTGAATCGGGCGGGCGGGAACAACGCGCGCGCTCCGAACGATCTCGAAATTTATGACGGATCGGAAAGCGCGACATTCAGTTCGGCTTGGACAACCTAAGTCGCCTCTATCAAGCGTGTTGGCTGAAAGGCCCTAGCGCCGGCTATGGACGCGACCAAACAGAAAGGACAGGGTTATGGCCGCTTCCGTAACTCAGGCTAATAATAAACTCATCGTATTCCGCAAGCAGATTTTCCGGGAATACGTGCGCGAAAACCTGTTCAGCCCCTACATGGGGACGGACATCAATTCGATCATCCGCGTGATCCCCGATCTCGACAAGGGCGGCAAGAACGGCGGCGAGCAGATCAACGTCCCGCTGATGGCCCGCCTTCAAGCTCAGGCCATTGCGTCCGGGCCGATGGTTGGCAACGAAGAGGCTCTCGACAACTACGGGATGCGTCTTTGGATCGATTGGGCGCGCAACGCCGTCGTCATCAACAACGCGGAAGAGCAGAAATCTTCCATCGATCTCTTCGCCGAAGCGAAGCCGATGCTCGTCGATTGGGGCAAGGAACTCCAGCGCGACGAAATCTGCGACGCCTTCTACGCCATCCCGTCGCAGTCGTCCCCAGCCGGCCTTGGCTCGAACAACGGCCAGCGCGTCAACGGATTGCTGTTCGACGCGGCCACAGCGGCGCAGCGCAACACCTGGATTACGGACAATTCTGACCGCATCCAGATCGGCCACTCCAACACGGCGAACCTCTCAGCGGGCAACTTCACCGCGTCGATGCTGAACATCACCACGGTTACGGACAACATCTCCGGCGCCATTTTGATGACCATGAAGCGTCGCGCGAAGAAGGCCAACCCGCGCATTCGCCCGTTCAAGCTGAAGGAGAATGGGACGGAATGGTTTGTGCTCTTCGTCGGTCAGGAACAGTTCCGCGACTTGGCGAACGATACCGACATCAAGACGGCGAATCAGAACTCCCGCGCTCGCGAGCAACAGGGGTATATGAAGAACCCGATCTTCGTCGATGGCGATTTGCTCTACAACGGCATCATCATCCGCGAAATCCCGGAGCTTTCGCTGCGGCTCCCCGTCTTCTATCAGACGGCGGGCGCCGCCAACGTCCAGGTCGCCCCGGCGTTCCTGTGCGGTCAGCAGGCGCAGGCTTGGTGCTGGGGCAAAATGCCAACCCCGACGTTTAGGAAAGAGGATGATTATCAGTTCCTTCGCGGCGCGGGCCTGAAGATGGCCTACGGCATTGGCAAGCTCGCCAAGCTGACCCCGGCCAACAACTTCCGTGAGTGGGGAGTTTTCACGGGCTTCTTCCCTGCTATCGCGGACGCCTGATAACACATAGTTATCAGAGCATTATGTGACATGCTTCCAGTTCTTTCCGATGTCTATGTAATAGACGGCGGTCTTGGTTATGCCGAATGTGGTGGCGATGGTTGATCTATCAACTCCGTCCGCTCGCATTCGGCGTATCTCTCGCACAATGTCAGGCGTAAGTTTGGCCTTGTGATGCTCAACGCCTTGAACTCGTTTTAGGCTAGGGCAAAGAAACTTGAAGCAATGTTTCATGTTCGCGGAACGTGTGACGAGTTCAAAATTATCTAGGCGGTTGTTATGTTTATCGCCGTCGATATGATTGATCTCGACCCCTTTCGGGATCGTGCCTCGGAAGGCTGACCAAACAATCCTGTGGACATATTCCCTATGGCGCTCATTATCCCGGCTCAAGTCGATGGCGAGATAATTGTTGCGCTGGTGGGGGCGAACTATCCGCCGTAGTTTTTGTGGGTTATCGCCATGTGTTGCGATGCGCCGCACTTCGCCTTCGGCTGAAATCTCGTAAACCCCGACAAATCCAGGGATAGAAGCCCACATTTCGACCATATTCCACCTCCATAGAAACCACCCTAAGGGGAGGTTTTTATGGAGTCAACCTCTCGAAAGGTTAAATCCATGCTGAAAAACTTCCACAAACTCGCGACTGCGCTCGCCATTGCGATGGCGTTTGTCTTCGCGCCGATCATCTCGGCCTACGCCTATACGATCGATCCGCAGGTCTACGCGGGGACCAAGCTCATCCCCTCGCGCTATTGTTCATACACGCAGAACGTCTGCTATACCCGCGTAACGGTGAACTTCAACGACCCAAACATCAAGAACGGTATTTGGTTCGCGTCGATCCCGGCGAGCGCCTACATCCTGGCGATTGATGCGGACACGACCACCGCGTGGAACGCTGCGACGACGAATGTCCTCACGCTTGGCGTAACGCAAGCGAGCGCCAACGAACTCATGGCGGACTGTGGCACGGCAACCGCGTGTGTCAGCAACAACACAACCACTATCGCGACCGGCGTCGTTCACTTGACGACAGCGGCCGGCCTCGGCGTGGCGGTGACAGCGAATACGTCGCTCCAAAAAGCCTACAGTTCGTCGGGGACAAGCGTAGTTCCTGCATATCTTGCCCTCTACGCGAAATATACGCAGACCGGCACGGCGGCGACGACTGGCTCCACGACCTTCGTTATTACTTGGACAAAAGCGGACGACCAGTAAAAATGGCCTGGCCGAAAGGGCGTCCTCGGAAGGCGAGAGTTGATCTCCCGCCTTCCATCACCATTACCGAGGAACCAGATATGCAAGACGATTTCGAGGAATTTGTGACCTATCTCCCCGGTGAAGGCGATCCGGTTAAGACCAAATGGCGGGGGGTCGAATTCATTGCCAACATCCCGACTCGCGTTGCGAACAAAGACCACATCGAGGCGGCGCGCGCCAATCGCTTCTACCGCGTCGGCAATGACGCGCCGCAAGAGAACCCAAACCGAGCGCCGACTGACGCGATGGAATACCGCGGGCATGTCCTCGGATGGATGGAAGGCGTTTCGACGATTGAGCAGCTCGTTAAGAATTGGGCTCAAGATCGCGATCTCCGGCTGAAATGCGAAATCGGCCACGACGACATCTCCTATCTCGGAACTCTGATTGAGCCGAAGCTGCGCCAGATGCGGCTGTCGGAGGGCTTGAGCGATGCCCAGACGGCCGAAATATGGATGCGGTATGGCGTTTTTGAATTGCCCTGGAGGGCCTGATGGTTTCGACGCCGTATTACACAGCGAGCGATCTCGTCACCGAGGCGCTTGCCAATCTCGGCGTCATCGCGGCCGGCCAGACGATTGCACCCGAAGATTTCAATTACGTCAACGACCGCCTCGATGCGATATTCCGCAAACTTGGCGCGTTGGAAATCGTCTACGTCGCGGATCCGGGGAACATTCCGGGCGAGTGGCTGATCGATTTGGCTGCAATTGTCGCCGGGGAGTGCGCGACGAAGTTTGGCGCGAGCGCGGACTTCATTGGGCTGCTCATCTCTGCGGGGTTGGGATCGCCGCCAGGTTCGGGGACGGCTGCGATCTCGCTCAAACAAATGACGCGAGGAAGACCTACCGGGGAAGAACAAAGAACATATTCGTATTGATTTATAAAGAAAATATGCTATAAAAGCGAAGGCCGAAGCAGCGTCAACTGCAACGGCCCTCTAACCACTAACCCGAGGAACCGGGCCAATGGCTGACATCAATTTAGACGATTTACCCCGAATACGCAAAGAAGCGCTGGAGACGGGGAAGAAGCATTATTTCACAGGTAACCCGTGCCCAAATGGTCATATCGCGGCGCGTTTCACACTCAGTCGGAATTGCGTTGTATGCGCTAGGGAAAAAGTTGGAAGGTGCCGTGCTTCAGACCCAGAAAAAGCTCGTCAAAAAGCGCGGGATAAATATGCCGGTTCTCTGGAAAAATCCCGCAAGTATGCGCGGGAATGGCAGATGAAAAATGCCGTAAGGCTCCGAGCAAAGAAGGAATCAGCGCCGGAGAAATATCGTGAGCGTTCGCGCGTCAATGCAAAGGCGTGGCGTGATCGGAACCCCGAAAAATCTATATCATCGACGCGAGCGTGGCAAAAATCTAATCCAGACAAGGTCCGCGCCATTGACCACACCCGCCGCGCACGTAAATTCAATGCGGATGGCGCACACACCGCGAGCGACATCGCCCGCATCCGCGCTGCGCAGAAAGACCGATGCGCTATGCCAGACTGCCGAACGAAACTAGGAGGCAAGGGCCACGTGGATCACATCATCGCGCTCAGTAAGGGAGGCTCGAATTGGCCCCGCAACCTCCAGCTCCTATGCGAGCCGTGCAATCTCTCTAAGAGCGCTCGCGACCCGATTGAATTCGCACAATCGCGTGGGATGCTAATCTAAGATGGGCGTACAGGCTCCCGTCCCGATTCCGTTCCCGCTTTCTAGCTTTCCTGGCTCAAGCCCTCAAGAGTCTGAAGGGCGTTTGATAAACGCCTATGCCGAACAATTAGGCGAGAACGAGCAGAAAAAGTTCAAACTGGTTCGCTCGGCTGGCCTCTCTCTCTTCGCCGCAACGCCTCAGAGCGGCTATCGCGGCGGGATCGCAGTCAACGCCATTTCGTTCGAGTGCTGGTCGGGAAACTGCTCGACGGTTGACGCCAACGGGAACGTGACCTCGCTCGGGGTTCTCCCCGGCACAAGCAAAGTATCTCTCGCGCGCAACCAGGCGGCGCCGGTCCCTGACGTCGTTGTCGTCGATCCCGCCGATGGTGCTTTCGTCATAGGCAGCGCCGCCGTTACGCCGGCAACCGCGACGGTGACGATTGGAGGCTCGGTCTTCACCTCCGGCGATGTAGTCACCCTCGACATCCTCAACCCCTATCTGTCGGCGACGAACGCCAACGGGTTTCCTGTTACGATCAGCCATACGCTCGGAGCTGGCGAGACAGCCGCGACCGTCGCGGCAGCGCTCAACTCGGCGCTCAACCTAAACGCGGTCCTGATCGCGGCGAATGTGTCTTCGACGGTGCTCGGCGCCGTCATCACGGTTGACCATCAAGGATCGGTCGGCAATTCGACGTCCATCGTTGGGGCGGTGACCACGGGAACCGAGACGATCACGCTCTCTCCCGTGTCTGGCAATTTGACTGGCGGGCAAGGAACCTACGGGGCGTTCACCGGAGCGCCAACCGCTTACACCGGGCAAGGCGCGATGGCGCAGCCTAACTCGGTGTGCTTCCAAGACGGGTATTTTTTCTTCACCACGGGCGCGGGACAGGTTTACGCCACGGTGTTGAACGGCCTGATTATGAACGCGCTGACTTACATCACCGTTCAAGCCAAATCCGACGTTGTGCTGTTGCGCAGCATCCCGTTCTCTGGCCTTCTCATGCTGTTCACGACTGGATCATGCGAGGTTTGGCAAGACGCGGCGATACCGTCTCCTAACTTCCCATATTCCCGCCTCGTGGTCCTCGACATCGGGCTCATTCAATCATCGGCTATCGCCGGGTTCGAGACGGGGTTTTCCGAGCTTCTATGGGTGGCGCAAGATTTTGGCGTGCATTGGATGACATCTGGTGCTTTGGCGCACATAAAGGCTTCCCCGCCCGATCTTGACCGGCTGATAGAGAATGCAGTCGTCGCCGGACAAACAATCGACGCCGGCTGCTACATCACGGCAGGAAAGAAGTTCTGGACCATCTCGGCGCCGGGGTGGACGTGGGAATTTAATCTTCAGACGCGGAAATGGACCGAGCGCTGGTCGCTTAATTTGGCTTCAGTTTATGGACGCTGGCGCGCGACGGACGGCCATCCCGCTTTCGGGAAGTGGCTTGTCGGCGATCAACAATCCGGCAACGTGCTTTATGCCGACGACAGCAATCCAACCGAAGTCGGGGGCCCGGAACTGTATCGCATCGAATCAGGGCCCGTGAAGAAGTTCCCTGCACAACAGCGCGTCGCTCGCGCGGATTTTGATTTTGTGGTCGGCGTCGGCCAGGCCGTTGGATCGGTGACAACGAAAGTGCTCGGAACATCGGCGGCGGCAGACGGGGACGTGAAGCTCATCGTGGCATCTACGGCGGGCATGAAAACCGGCGACGTGATCGAGGTTTCCGGCGTTCTCGGAACGACAGAAGCCAATGGCGTCTGGTCGATCAAAGACCTCGACCTGACGCACATCGAACTGGAAGGCAGCGCCTACGCGAACGCCTATGTTTCCGGCGTTCTCGGAACGACAGAAGCCAATGGCGTCTGGTCGATCAAAGACCTCGACCTGACGCACATCGAACTGGAAGGCAGCGCCTACGCGAACGCCTATGTTTCCGGCGGTAGCGCGGTCGATTTGACCTCCCCGCCGAATGAACAAGCCCCGAGCGTGGCGATTTCAATGAGTAAGGACGGCGGATCTAGCTTTGGGAATCCCATAATTCGGCAACTTGGCCGTCAGGCGAATGTTCGAAGAACAAGAGTATCAGTATTAAATCTAGGGTTGTCGGGGCCAATGGGCGTGAGATTTCGCATAGATTGCACAGATGCCGTCTACGTCAGCTTCCTCGGCGCTACCATGTCGTCTGATGTAAGGGCCGTGGGAACATGACGGCAAATCGCAAAGCCAATCTCCCGCCTGTCTCAGCCCCGTGGGCTGACGGGAGCGGCGTGCCGAGCATCCCATTTGGACAGTGGGCGTCAGCTATCGCAGCGAACATCATCGGGCCTCTTCCGGCGGCGGCGAACGATGCGGCGGCGGCCAAGGCCGGCGTGCCGATAAATGCTCTCTATCAGGCTTCCGGCGTCGTCCGAATAAGGATCATCTAGCCATGGCAACGACAGAAATCCAAAAAGCAACCGCAGATTATCGGGTTGAAACAGGACCAGTGAGGTTTGGAGCAGATTGGCCGGGTCTTTTCATTCGAGGTGATGATGCGTTGGCGTTTCAGGTGTGGCTAGACAAAGCTGCAACACTCATTGAAGGTCATGATCCAGAGTCGAAGATGGCAAGGCGTAAACTTTACGAGATTACGAAGGCGATCCATGATATAATCGTTCCTCTCGAAGAGAGAGACGCCAATGGGAGGCCAACATGAGCTTCCTCAGCAATCTCTTCGGCGGCGCGAACACAGCCGCGGCGGACCAAACCCAAGCGATGCTGGCGGCGATTGGCGCTGGCCAGCAGGGCGCGCAAACGGCTGACCAACAATTAGCAGCCGCCACGCAGCAGGGCGTCGCCCCTCTTCAGCAGAATTTGACGACCGCAAACCAAGGCGTCACGGGGCTCGGGAACGCGCTCGGGCTCAACGGCCCGGCTGGCAATCAATCCGCGCTTGCTCAATTGGAGACCACGCCCGGCTATCAGTTCTCGCTTGGACAGGGCAACAACCAGATAAACGCGGCGGGCGCGGCGAACGGGACGCTTAATTCCGGCAACCAAGCCACGGCGCTGGCGAATTACGACTCCGGCCTAGCGCAGCAAAACTATGGGAACTATGTCAGCCAGCTTCAGCCCTATCTGGGAGCGTCCAACCAAGCGGCGCAAGGCATAGCCGGGATGTATCAAAACCTCGGCAACCAACAGGCCGGCGTGCAGAACAATCTCACCAATACCGAGATTTCCGCACTCACTGGCGCGGGCAATGCGAACGCAAACGCGGCTCTCGCCAACCAGAACCAAGCGCAGAGTTTGCTTGGCGGCGCTGGGAAGGCGATAGGTGGGCTATTAGGAACGCCTACAAGTTCGGCGCTTAACCCAACTTATGGGACGAGCCTCCTGACCGGCCTCGGTTCACTCTTCACTGGAAGCGACGAGCGCATAAAGGACGACATCGAACCCGTCGGAGAGCTTTACGACGGGCAGCAGATTTACCGCTACCGCTACAAGGGAGAAGATCGGACCAACATCGGGCTTATGGCTCAAGATGTTGAAAACTTATTCCCCGATGCGGTGAGGGAGTTCTCCGGCTATAAGGCCGTGAACTATAAGGACGCGACTGACTTCGCGGCTCAGCTCGGCGGCCTATTGGAGGCTGCTTGATGGTTGCGCCTTTCGTCGCCGGTCCATCCTACCCGACGCTGGACAACACGCAGCTCGGGACGGCGCTCGGGAACTTGCCGGGAGACTATCGAAAGGCGCAATCCGACCAACTCACGCTGCAACAGCAACAGCAGGAAATCGAGCGACAGAGGATTCTTGCCGAGCAGCAAAAGGCGCAACAAACCGCCTTCGCTGGCGGCCTTCCGATGGCCAATGGCCAATTGGATACGGCCAGTTATATGCAGACGCTCGCTCAGAAGGGCTTGCTCCCCCCGGACCAAGCGGCGAAGCTGGCGGGCCTTCAGCTAGAGCAGCAGCAATACCAGCCGGCGCCCGCCGATCAATTCCTTGGCGGCGGCGGTGGCGCTCCACAGGCAGGCGCTCCGCCATCGGCCGGTGGCGACGCTCTTGGGCGCATTGAGGCCGGAATCGCGCGCGTCGAAAGTGGCGGCGAAAAAGACCCATATCGCGCCATTGGACGGGAGACCGGAAGCGGCGACCGCGCCTATGGCAAATATCAGGTCATGGGCGCCAACATCCCAAAATGGACCGAGGAGGTTCTTGGCCGCAAGATGACGCGGCAGGAATTTCTCAACGATCCACAGGCTCAGGAAGCTGTCGCTAAGGCAAAACTCGGACAATATCTCGAAAAATACGGCGACGCCCCGGACGCGGCTTCAATGTGGTTTACCGGCAAGCCCTTAGCGCAAGGAGCGAACCGCAAAGACGTGAACGGTATGACTGGCTCCCGCTACGCCGAATTGGCGACGGGAACCCAGAATGATGCATCTCCGTCCATCCCCGCCGTCGCGCTGACTGCCGGAAGTTCAATCCCGCGCTCGAATGGTGGCGCGCAGCCGGCGGGCGATACCGGCGGCATCGGTCTTGGCGCGCGCGCGGCAGGCCTGGGACAAGTTGGTGGCGGTCCGCAACCAACGCTCGGCGCGGGTCAGACCGTGGCGAGTCTTGCCCAAGGACTATCTCCGAACCAAGCATCGAACCTTGCGAAGGCCATCGGCGCTCCAAACGTCAACGCGCCTCTAAATCCAGATCAAACCCAAAAGTTGCAGCGCATCATCGCGGGGAACTATGGCGGCGGTCAGGGCCAACAGCCGGCTCAGGGCGGCGCTCAACCGGCCCAATCGCCACAGCAAGGCGGGCAGCCCCTCGTCTATCAGCCGCCGCTTGATCGAGGGTTCAAGACGCAGCAGGAAGAAATTGCGGCGGAAACGAAGAGAATTTCCGAGCTTCGGCAAACGATGAGCAAGCCGGCGCAACAGCGCGCCGACGAGCTTGAAAAGGATCGCGACGCGAGGATCAAGGCAATCTCGCCGCAAACGGTCCATCCCGGCACACAATTCGTTTCGCCAACGGGAGAAACGCTTTTCGAGGCTCCGACGGCCGGCGAACGCACCTTGGCGGAAAGAAAGGACGAAGCGCACGAAATAGCGCAAGGAATTAAAAACGGGACAATTCCGCCAACAGCGGCGATGGGCTACGGAGTTGGGCCGCTAGTTCGGGCTGAACTTGCCAAAGGCGGCGATTACAATCTCACCAAAGCCAACCTCGAATATGAGGCGGCGAAAAAGCAAGTAATGTCGCTTAATGGTCCTCAGATGGTCCGATTTAACGCGCTGGCGGAAAGCGTCGTCAACACGATCGATCGGACGGTTGAGACATCAAAGGAATTGAGACTTTCTGGCATTCCTATCGCGAACAAAGTTGAACTTGGCGCGTGGATGCAGGCGAATGGCAATAGTCCAAAAGGCCAACTTGTCGCCAAATATATGACCGACATCAATACGTTGAAGGAAGAATACGCTAACCTAGCGAACGGCGGCTATGCTCCAACTGAATCGGCGTGGAAGCTGTCGAACATGGTTGTCAACGGCGACTATGGCTCGAAGCAACTTGAGGCGAGTTTGGAAGAGGCGCAGCGCCTTATCAATTTCCGTCGAGCGGCATTTTCCGATCTTTCCACGATGGGGCCGGGGGCTCCTAACCCGTATATGCCGGGACGTGGGGCGGGTGGAGTTGTGCAGCCAGGAGGCGAGAATGTCGGTGCTCCCCAACCAACATCTCCCGCTGGAGGTCTTCCCGCCGGGTGGACTTATAAGGGCTCGAAATGACCGAGTTCACCTTCGCTGGCCCAGATGGAAAAAATCACACCATCGAAGGACCGGAAGGCGCGACGCCAGAGCAAGCCTTCGCCATGCTGCAACAGCACTTAGGCGGCCAAGGAGGCGCTGAAAAAGCGCCTGCAGCCTCGCCTGCAACCGAATTGACGCCAGAACAAAAGAAGCTGCAAAAGGATATGCAGACGTTCGCCGACCGCCAACTGTTAAAATCCGTGGGCGGGGCCGGCCCCGCCTACACAGCCGCTGAGTCCGCCGTCAACACAGCGTTGCTGAACGCCCCTCGCAATATCTCGGCGGCGGCCAGATCGGCGAAGACTGGAAACACATTCGAGCATGAGTATGATTTTCTAAAAAGAATTGACGAAGCTGCCGAGCGGCAGAGCCCGATTGCATCAGGGGTTGGAACGCTTGGCGGCATTGGCGCGCAGATCGGCCTCATGCCGGAAATGGCGGCTGAAAGCGTCCTCGGGAAGGTAGCGCCAAGCTGGCTCGCTAGAGGCGTTCAAGGTTCGGGAATTGGTGGCGTAACAAGCGGAATTTCAGAATTTGCCGACACAAAAGATTTAGGCAAGGCTGGCGAGGCCGCGCTTTATGGAGCGGGTATCGGCGGCTTGCTCGGAATTGCCGGTGGAAAACTGGCAAGCGCCTTCGCGCCTAAGACTCCCGCTGTGAATGAAGTTGCTTCGGCAGCGGAACGTCTCGGCGTTCAGGTTCCAATGGCGGTGTCCACGGAATCAATGCCTGTCCAACGCGCCGCCTCCATAGCGAAAAATGTGCCGTTGGTCGGCGACCCGCTTGTAGAGGGCTCAAGGAAGGCGATTGAAGGCATGGCGGAAGCCAATGCGCGCATCGCTGGCGAGTTTGGGCAAGGCGCGGGCTATAATGTAGCGCATGGCATTGGCGAGCGTCTAAAGGGCGTCGCTGGCGAAGAAATGGCGGCGAATAGACAAGCGGCAGAAGCAGCCACGCAAAAGGCTAGAGCCCAAGCGACATCAGCTGATGAAACTGCGAGAGAAGTCGCACAAACAGCACTGGAATCGCAGAAGCGCGGGGCGCTTGAAAGAGTGTCCGGGATTGAAACAAAGGCATCCGGGCTAGCGGAACGCATATTCGGTCAACGGACCCCGGAAGAATTGGGAACGCTGGTTACAGAGAGACTGAAAACTAGCGAAACCGCAGCCAAAGCCAATAAGGAGGCGCTTTACAAAGAAGCTGGACAGCCGGGGCGAGCATTCGTCGATAGGCCAGTGGTCGAAGGAATTTACAAGAATGTTGTCGGGAAGTTAGAAGAAGTTGGGCGTGTCGTTGATCCAGCCACGACGCCAGCCGCCGCTCAAATGCTCAAGAGATTGGCCGATGTTTCTCGTCTTCGTTTGCAGAATATGGCGTCAAACGCTGGCATACCAGCCAAGGAAGCGATTGTTGGTGTCGATCTAAAAGGTCTCGAAAGTTCTCGCCAAGCATTAAATAATATGGCGCAAGGCGCGTCAAATGATGCTGATCGCGCCGCGTCAAAGATGATAATTCGAGAATTTACCAAGTCACTTGATGATGCTTTCGATGCTAACCTATTCTCTGGCGATCCAAGGGCGCTTGAAGCATATGGCAAGGCGCGAGCCGCTAACCGGGATTGGCGACAGAAATTCGGATTTAACGCCGAGACTGACGCGGACAAGGTTCTAAACAAGATCGCGACTGGCGAGGTTACGCCAAATGAGGTCGCGAATTGGGTTGTTGGCAGTTCTAAAGTCGGGGCTCAGGGATCATCAAGCCGTCTTATCAGTCGCATCGCCACCGCGACCGGCGATGATCCAGAGGTTCTACAAGCGATCCGATCTGGGATATGGAACAAACTTTCTTCGAGCGCGGAAGGCGTCGCGGAAAAGAACCCGGCGAAGGTCGCCAACGACATCCATGAATTTCTCAGCGGATCGGGATCAACGGTCGCGAAGCAGGTTTTCACCGAGGAACAGCGGAAAATCGCCGCTCTTTACGCCGACGCCATGAGATACGGGCAAAAGGCGCGAGAGGAAATCGAAGCAGGCCACAAGCCCATCAAGATCGCGGATACAAAAGTCGATGAGACAAGGCCCAATGTCGGGCCACTTGAAAACTTGATGAAAAGAGTAATTGGCGCGGGACAAGGGCGAACGGACAACGCGCTTTTCGACGCAATTAACGGCTACACGAAATCGACATCGCGCGGCGATCTGAAAACTCTCTCCCGTCTTTTGGACGTTATCCCACAAGAGGAAAAAGGAAATCTCGCTGGAGCCATCATCCGACGAATGGGGGCGACGACGAGAGCGGCGAGCGAGTTCTCAGGCGATATTTGGCTCTCTAACTGGCGACAAATTACGCCGCAGGCCAAGGCGTTGCTGTTCGGGACTTCTGGAACGCTGCGCCAATCTCTTGAGGACATGGCGAAGGTATCGGAAAGGTTTAAGCAATTAACCCAATTTTCCAATCCATCTGGAACAGGGCATCAAGTTTCCGGCGTCGCGCTCGCGGCGGGGATAATTAAAGCGCCGCTTGTGACTATTCCTGCGATAGTTGGCGGAAGGATCGCTGCTGAAATCATGGCGAGACCAACGACTGCGGCGGCAATGGCTAAATGGGCCAAAGCCTATGAATTGGCGATAAGAAAGCCCGGGGCGGCGACAGCAACATTCTTAATTGATGCCTCGCGTGCATTCTCGAACACAATCCAAAAGAATTTTGACAAGAAAGTCGATCCAAACGACCTTCTCCCCGTCAAGCCAACATTTAGCGGTGAGAGATAATGGCTGGCACTCTGAATATCGCGCTCGCGCAGCAACTCAATATCAACGGCCAACCTCTCGCCGGGGCCTTGCTGTATTTCTTCCAAGTCGGAACCGTCTCGACGCTTCAAAACTCCTATCAGGATTTTGGTCTCACGATCCCGAACGCGAATCCTCTTGTGGCCGATCAATACGGCCGTATCCCGATGTTTTATCTCGCGGACGGCCAGGTTCATGTGCGCCTGACCGATGCGAACGGAACGG
>Ga0208563_1001501_pt1 | contig 15577 bp, 13 predicted proteins | sample June2015DPH_17_1_2_FD_184717 | JGI IMG/M metagenome (GOLD analysis project Ga0208563, IMG submission 184717) | Peatland microbial communities from SPRUCE experiment site at the Marcell Experimental Forest, Minnesota, USA - June2015DPH_17_150... | ecosystem: Environmental > Terrestrial > Soil >... | reverse complement strand
TGGCATATTTAGCTAACTTGAACAAGAAACGCGGTAAAATAGAGATTGAATTGGCACGAATATATGATAAAAGTAGGGTTGAAACTGATGAGGGAGATCTTCATTTTGCATATGAAACAGAAAATACCTACTTGCTAGAAAGGAAACAATTCTATGAGATGCTAAAAAATGCAGATATTAGTTCTAGAACCTTTGAAACTATACTTGATGATGATCAACTAAAGCATATAGCTAATGTTCTTTCTTCAATCAAGCATAAAAGGAAAAGGAAACCAAAAACTTAGCAGCACGCACTTCAATTTAAGACTGATTACCTGAAAAGTGTCCAATCAAAAATGTCTGAGAATGAAGTTTAAGTTAAGAATGCGAATTTAAAGTTCGAAGTCATTTATTGTGCTTGCTTTTTCCATTTAATTTCGGAGTTTTTCTTTCTGCATCTTTCTATGTGTGCGAAGCACTAAGCACAAAGGATTCTAATTAGATTCGAACCTGAGCAGGTTTAGGCCTCTATGGGATTTGAATCCAAATGGGAGTGGGTCGAGCCGGACTTGAACCGGCGACCTTTGGCTCGTAAAGCAGGATTCTCCATAAACTCTTGCTGCTAAGCCGTTATCAGAGATTGTTAGTTGAATTTTGCGTTTTTTAGTTTTTTCCATCTTAGTCAAGAAAGTTTGACTAATCACCCTATTTTTAGTCAAGAATCCTTGACGATAACGCTTTTACATTACAACAAAATTAGAAGCCCTTAGGAGGAAACTGGTTGGGCAAAATGGATCTTCCTAAGTTTAATTTCAAATTTCCTAGCAGTTTCGTTACCGCATAGGAGAATAAACAATGAGCAATGTCCTATTACTAACTCGAAAAACTGAAAATAACCGTGACCTATTTGGAATGTTAAAATCGCTTGAGGAAGAATGCAGAAACTGCGCTCCAATAACCCCATTAGAATGCATAAAAAGGTGCCGAGTGTACAAGCTTAAAAATGAGCTACGGCGTCTCCGGGGAACCATGGATAACCCTAACTACATAAAAGAGCTTTTCAATGTGCTAAAAAACGAGACGAGACTTCGCATCCTGCAAGCAATCGTAAACGGCAGATACTCTGTGAGCCAGCTTCAACGGGAATTAAAAAAAACTGGGCATAGCTACAGCCAAGACACCATCAGTGAAGAATGCCTAGGTCCATTAATGGCAGTGGGGCTAGCAACTGAGGCACAAGACGAATACTACGCAACCACTTTCGGTGGACGATTAACCGAGCTACTAGGACGCGTACCTGAATTTGCTGACATGCTGCCCGCTCACTCGGAATGCTATGAAGAGACCCTTTTGCAATCCTTGCTTTCAGGACCTAAGACGTTTGAAGATATAGAAGCACTTATCTCACCAAAAGCTGTTTCACGAATACTCAAACGCTTACGTTCAGTTGGTCTGATAAAAACCCCAAAGAGTAGGGATTACATATTTTTCTTTAAATCAAAACGAGACCCGAACAAGGAAACCTTCACAGCCAACGAACGGAAAATTTACGATGCGATTGCTTATGAAGGAATTTCCGCTGGAAAGCTCGCCAAGGAAACAGGGCTTTCTATGAGAATAATCTACAAATACTTAAGAGGCTTGAAAGGTAAAAAACTGGTGTTCATAAGAAGAACACCGAAAGCTTACGGTTTAACCTGTAAAGGTAAAAAGTTAGCTTCGGTACTGCAGAAACTCCAGCAAATAGTCGAAGACACATGGAATTCTTCTGTACAAGTCATGCAGGATACAGCGATTATATTTAAGGCGGGTGGTTTATCCAACAATGCATTCCTCCGCTAAAACTGTCGATATCATAAACGTGAGGATCACTCACAAGACGGCGCATGTGCCGCTTTTATTCGAAATTAGATAACAACTTGTTGTGAATAAATAGGAAATTAAATTGAAAACATCGGATTAGTCCTCATTGGACATGGCAGCATACTTCCTCATAATCGAGAAAACCTTGAAAGTGAGCTGATATTTCGCGTCGACGTGGCGGTTTCAATATAGTTGACATCGCGTTCATTGTTGAGAAATACTCCAACTATCCCCGAAGCGTCAGAGGCCTTTGGCGTATAAAAGTTGTTGCGACTTGAACCTGAATGGGAGTGGGCCGAGCCGGACTTGAACCGGCGACCTTTGGCTCGTAAAGCCAACGTCCTAACCAAGCTAGACGACCGGCCCGCACATTTTGGTATTCTGAAGCTTGATTTAAGGTGTTTGGATTAAGGAATTACATTTGGTTCATATTAGAATTTTCTTTTAATTTTCTTACGAAAGACGAGAGCACACTTTGGTTTGCAAGCTGGGAACGAGGGTTGCAGGCTTGATTGGAAGCATCAGCAGAAAGCTCGCAAAAGCGAAATTCATGGTTTATAACCGCAAACTTACAGTTTTTTTTAGAAAATCTTCATTAGGAGTTTTTCGCGTTTACCAGGAGAACTCCGATGAAAATCATGGCTGCACCAGCCAGAATAGAGGGGTATAATGCTTCGTTAATGAAGATTACAGCGAAAACTACAGTGACAAGCGGTTCGGCAAAGAGGAAGGAACTTGCTGTTGCTCCTGCTTTTTTTAGCACATAGAACCAGATGTAGTATCCAAGCAGTGAACAGGTGAAAGACAGGTACAGTATGGCTAGCCACTCGTTGGTTCCCAGCGAGAAGATCTGAAAGAAGGAGTTTTCAGCCAACGAGAAGGGGATTAAGCAGAGCCCGCCCAAAAGGCTAACGTAAGCAACCACTAGGAAGGCGTCATATTTCTTCATGATTTTCTCGCCTAGCAGGCTGTAAACTGCCCACATGACCGGCGTCGAAAGCAGGATTAGAGTGCCTACTAAGAAGTTCATGTTTCCCTGAAGATTCAGAAGGTCGGCTGAAACTACTAACAAAGTGCCTGCCATGGCAGTAATTATGCCAGCGATTTGCCTTCTTTTTAAGTGTTCTCCAAATAGTCGAGCCGAGAAGACAGTAATCAATATGGGCGATAGGAGGCAGACAAGAACAGCTGCAATCGACGCTCCAGCAAGCTGAATCCCCGTATATTGGATGGTGAAGAAGAAAGTTACGCCAGTAAGGGCAAGAGCAAGCATAGTCAAGAGGTCTTTCCTTTCGACACGAAGTTGATAGTCTGGGCTCAGGCGTTTTTTTATGAAAAGCGCAATGAGGAAAAAGGCTCCAGCGACCAAAAACCTGAACGTGGCAACAGCGGTCGGAGTAAGTCCCTCTCCTAAAACTTGTTTAACAACGACAAATGAGCTACCCCAGAAAACAATCAGCAGTACCATTAAGAAAGCCTGAAAAGGACTGAGTGAACGGGAAGCCATGTCACAAAATATTGCCGCTTTCCTTTTAAGCATTCAACGAGCCGCAAGCCAATTTAATGTGAAAAAGGGTTGACTAAGCCGAACTGAACCGGCGACCTTTGGCTCGTGGGTTGGTTGGGGAAATTTTAAATGTTGAGCGTTTAAGTATGGTATTGCTGGGAAGCTTGGAGTGGAGCGAAAAGATTTTAGGGCTTTTTTGGGTGCGCATTGGCAGTTAATCGGAGTTTTGATTGGCTCTTTTCTTGTTTTGGTGTCGACGGGAACTTATACTAATTGGGATTCCCAGCTTGAGTTTCAAGCAGCCTCAAGCGTGGTTACACGTGGTTTTCCTTTCGTTACAACTGGGCTAATGATTAATCAGCCGCCATTGGGCTTTTACATGGATGCGCCAGTTTTCCAAGCGTTAGGCTTGTCCTATACGAATGGTGTAGGTGTGGTGACGGCTTTTGGGCTTGGCTCCGTTGTGCTCGTCTATGCGTTGGGCTGTGTGTTGTATGGGAAGAGGACTGGGTTGGTTGCTGCTGCGCTCTTTGGAATTGTTCCTTGGCATGTTTTTATGTCTAGGATTTTCCTCATTGACGTTCAATGCCTGTTTTTCAGTTTGCTGTTCCTAGTTGTGGGTGTTTTGGCTGTTCGAAGGAATTCTGAGAAGTTGCTGTTGGCTTCCGGGATGGTTTTTGCGGTGGCGTTTATGACTAAGCTTTTTGCTTTGTTGATGTTGGTTCCGCTTTTGCTCATGGTTTATCTCGAGAGGAAGGAGGGTGGATTCAAGCTTACTTTGAGGAAGGTGCTGGTTTTTTTGGCGCCTTCGTTTGTTCTGCAGGGTGTTTGGTTTGGGGGTTTTGCGAACCAGAACTTTTTTGGGGTTTATTTTAGCAGTGATTTTACGCATCCAGTGCTCATTACGAATCCTTCGTTGTTATTTTTGCCCAGGGTGCTTGTTGGGAGTGCGGGTTGGTTTCTGTTTTTGGCAGGGCTCTTCTCTTTGGCGCTGTCGGTTCTTTACTGGAGGCTTTTTCGGAGAACGTTTTGGTTGGATGTTGTTTGTGTTGGAGCCATTGCGGCTGTTGCGGGTGTGGATTTGTTGTTTGTGTTTGGTTTTCATTTAATCGCGCCTTACGTTAGCGCTTTCAAGTACAATTACTTGGCTTTGCCGTTTTTCTGCCTGCTAGCCGCATCTTTGGCGGATAAAAGCGGTTTATTGATTGGTTCGATGGAGCCGAAAAGGAGAATTCATAAGTTAAAATTAATTCCTGTTGGAATTGGGCTGGTTTTGCTGTTTGCTTCGATGCTTGAAAGCATGACTTTTCTCAATAAGTGGGTTGGGTTTGTGGCTTTTGAAGTTGATTCCAACGGCCATTATTTTCCATTAAACACGTTCACTCAACCAACGGCTTATTTCCAAGCGTTCCATAATGCAGCCATCGTTCTGATGGTGCTCAGCATAACATTCCCTTTCGTAGTGAGCTGTTTTAAGAGAGGGTTCGGCTGGTTAACAATGGTTCTATCCAGTTAAACTTTAGCGGTTGCTCCGTAGCGGTGCCATAAACAAGCAGAGTCTTCATTTTCGCTGCGTATAAGGGTTCCTTGCTTGGTTAGAACTTAATTTATATATTAAGCTGACCTAATTTTTTGTAGGTGAATAATCTTGGTTTCTCAAAAACTTTTAGAATTTTTAAACAAAGCCATAGCCCGCGAACTCCAAGTCAGCATACAATACATGTGGCAACACGTCCAAGTCACAGGCATGGACGGCGCCGTCGTAGAAGACATTTTCCGCAAGACAGCCATTGCCGAAATGAAACATGCTGAACGCCTCGCAGAACGCCTAGACTACCTCAACGGTGTACCCACAACCAAACCGGACCCGATTTTCGTTGGTGGCAGCCTCATCGAAATGCTCAAACAGGACGAGCAGAACGAGGAAGAAGCCATCAACCTCTACAAGCAGGCAATTCAGGTTGCGGCTGAAGAAGGCGACTACACTACAAGGCGGCTGCTGGAGGATATTCTTGCTGAAGAGGAAAATCACATCAACACGTTTGGCAAACTCCTCGTCGGCATGACCGAACCATTCACCCAGCCAGGAACATCTCAAATAGAATAACAAACAAAAAGAAAAGAAAGAAAAAAGCTGCTGCTTAACGCAGCTTCATCAAAACCATTTCAGCCGCTAAAACCATCGGTTCCCACGTCTCGCACAATGGTGGTGCGTATGCTGTGTCTGCTTTGGCTAGTTCCCGCACGGTCATGCCTTTCTGTATTGCAAAGCTGAGGCAGCGATGTGTTGGGTAACAATCAACACTAAAAATAAAAAACTTAATACGTCTAAAGTACGTATGATTCTTATGGGCACATTTGTCGAAACGACCAATAGTCCTAACCAAGCACGCGTCAGACAGAGCAATTAAATACGACTTAGACTCGCAGATGATCAAACGTATAATCGAAGAGGGTCAACGACGTCAAGAAGGCAAAACAAAAACAAAATACATACTGCAAACCAAACACGGGATCTTGGTTGCAATTTGCTCAGAGTGCCCGGACCAAATAACGATAATAACCATCACCAAGGGAAGGTGAAAATCATATGTCTGTCTGCCCGAAATGTGACAAGAAATGCGAAGAAGTAACAGTCGACTACGAATACCAAGGCATCGTCCTTCGCAATGTCAAAGCACTCCGATGCCCCGACTGCAAAGAAGAACTGTTCACCCTAGAACAATATGACGCTATACGGGACCGACTCCGTAATGTAATTCAACCCCTAAAACTTAAACGCAAAATAAGCACGGCAGGAAAAAAACCCATCGTTTACCTGCCTGAAGACATAGTTAAAGCTATAAACGCCAAGGTAGGCGACGAAATAGCGATTTACTTAGAAGGCAAAAAAATCATTATAGAAAAAACCTAATGCTTCACTAAAAAGGAAAAAGAAAGTGGCAATTTAGCGCAGTTTCATTAGTACCATTTCTGCTGCTAAAACCATGGGTTCCCATGTTTCACATAGCGGGGGTGCGTATGCTGTGTCTGCTTTGGCTAGTTCCCGCACGGTCATCTGTTTTTGTATGGCGAATGAGAGAGCGTTTATGCGTTGGGTAACTTCTTCTCCGCCGACTATTTGTACGCCGATTATGCGCTGGGATTCTTTTTCAACGATAAGCTTCACTTTGATAGGCTTAGCGGTTGGGTAGTAGTCGGCTTTTGTTTTGCTGCTGATTGCGCCTGTGACGACTTCGATTCTGTTTCTTGCCGCGGATGTTTCGCTTATGCCTGTTGCGCCTGCCTCAATTTCGAATAGTCGTGTTACGGCTGAGGCTAAGATGCCTGTGAACTGCGCGTAATCGCCTGCAGCGTTTGCTCCTGCAACTTTGCCTTGCCTAACCGCAATCGTGCCAAGTTGAGCGCACACGGGTCGGTGCGTGATAATGTTTGGTGCTTCAGCGCAGTCACCAACAGCGTACACGTCTTTCACGTCAGTTTCCATTCTAGCGTTAGTCTTAATCGCACGTGTCTCTCCTAAGGGTATGCCAGCATCAACGGCAAGTTTAGTGTTGGCTCTTACTCCGAAAGCGCTGATGAACAAGTCAGCCTCAATTTTTTCGCCGCCAGCCATAATAGCTGTAACTTTGTCTTCGCCGAGAAACTCTTCCACACCTTTGCTGATTAGTATGCGCATGCCCTTCTCTTCCAAATGCTCCTGAACAAGCTTTGCCATATCCGCATCAAGCAGTTGAGGCAGTATCTGCGGCAACATTTCTACGACAGTAACTGTTAATCCTCGCTCGATTAAGGCTACGCCTGCTTCCAGTCCAATTAAGCCGGCGCCCATGATAACTGCTGATTTCGCACCAGCTTTAACTGCGGCATCAATCTTCTCACCATCTTCTATACCGCGGAGGCTTAGGATTCCAGGTTTTTCTCTGCCTTTAATCGGCGGCATAAACGAGTCAGCGCCAGTTGCAATCACCAAGCTGTCGTATGGCAGTACTTCGGTGGCTCCTGCCTTGTCAACAACTGTAACGGTTTTCTCTTTAGTGTTAATCGCAGTGGCTTTTGTTTCGTTCCGCAAATTCAACTTTAACATTTGGAAGTATGCTGGTGAATAAACAATCAAATCGTGAAAACTTGGAATTTGCCCGCCAATGACAAAGGGTAAGCCGCAACGTGAGTAACCTGCAGTCTTCTCCTGTGTTATCAACGTGATTTCGGCTGTGCGGTCTTTTTTGCGTGCAGCAGAGGCTGCTTCAACGCCTGCAGCGTTAGCTCCGATAATAATAATGCGTCTAGCCATCCAATTTCGCCTTCTGCCTATTTGGATTGGGCTTGAGCCTTATGCCACTCAACAGCTTTGTTAAAGTCCATCAAGTTTGCAAGCTCAGCCTGTAAGTTTGAAGGCTTAACAACCATTAACCAGCCTTTCACGTACGGATCCTCGTTGAGAGTCTCCGGTTTAGACTGAACTTCATCGTTGACTTCCTCGATTGTTCCGCTTACGGCTGCAACCAAGTCTGAAACTGCTTTAACAGACTCCAACGTTCCATAGGGCTCACCTTGCTTCACTTCTGTTCCAGCGCTCGGCAATTCGGCGTAAACGATTTCTCTCAGCGACTTCTGCGCATAGTCAGTGATACCCATGCGAACTTTGTCTCCTTCAATTTTTATCCATTCAAAATCTTTAGAATAATAAAGCCCTTCAGGCACTTCGTATGCTTCAACTTTAACCATGCACTTGAACCTTCTAAATATTAAATAAATATCCAAGTCTAGATTCAAGCTTAAAAGGTTTCACAGAAGAGAAAAGGGCTTAGCGTTCCCGTTTGCCAGCTATCCAATCTTCCGTCCATTGCCTAGCCTCAGGGTCAGGAACCTGAATCGGCGGATGCTTAAACGCATAAGACGGCATGCTTAGTAAGGCGCCAGCAATTTTACGGTCCAACGCTATTTTCGCTGCACGAATCAAATCAATTACCACGCCAGCGCTGTTCGGTGAATCTTCCACTTCAAGCTTTACGCTGATGTTAATGGGGCGGTCGCCGAATTTTCTGCCCTTAAGCGAGATGTAGCAGATTTTCTTGTTCTTCAAGAAAGGCACGTAATCTGACGGACCAATCCTTGTTGGCAACGCGTATGGGACAAGGCTTGTGACGGCTTCGGTTTTGCTGATGCGTTTTGATGTGAGGCGGTTTTCGACGGTCATGTTCTGGAAGTCCGTGTCTCCGCCGAGGTTCAGCTGGTAAGTTTCATCAACAATAACACCGCGGTCCAAACAAAGCCTTACAAGGTTTCTGTGCAGAATCGTTGCGCCGACTTGACTTTTTATGTCGTCTCCTAGCACAGGCAACCCTGCTTTCAAGAATTTATCTGACCACTCTTTCTCTGAACCGATGAATTCAGGCATGCAATTCACAAACGCACAGCTCACATCCATGGCACACTGAGCGTAAAACCGCGCGGCATCGTGGCTGCCGACTGGAAGGTAATTTACGAGCACTTGGGCTTTTGCTTCTTTGAGCACTTTAACGACACTTGCCTTATCCGTTTTGCTGTCGTCGTAGACGTTGAAGGTTTCTCGCATGTGGGGTGCAACACCGTCTAAGATTGGCGCTGGAGAAACTTTAACTCCCAGATTAGGTACGTCGGCGAATTTTACGCAACAGTTAGGCTTGGTGAAAATGGCTTCAGAGAGGTCTTTGCCAATCTTATCCTTGTTAACTTCAAAGGCAGCAACAAACCGTATGTCTCTAATATGATATCCGCCATAGTTTACGTGCATTAGCCCGGGCACAGTGGTGTTTTCTTTAGCGTCTTTGTAGTATTGGGTTCCCTGAATCAGGGCTGATGCGCTGTTGCCAACGCCTACAAGTGCTACACGTATTTCAGGCATGGAACGATAACCATCCAGTATGCATTGTTAGGAAGGCTTAATGTTCGCCTACTCTATAACTTTTTCTAAATCTTATGGCAAAATTAAAAGGGAACCGCCAACACAATAGCTAACCAGTTGAAAGTGAAAGGTAATGAGCAAAAACGAAGTCGCCATCTCGTATTCGCCCTTCAAAGAAATTGTTATCTTAGAAAAAACCCGTTTTAACACGCCTGAAGATATAGCAAGATTTACCTCTGTGATTGCAGGCGGCAAACTGGCTGGGTTATACTGGGTTGACGGAGTTGTCTTCTTGTATTTTCCGCTTCCCGCTTCAACAACCGTAGTCGCCAAAGAACTGTTAGAGAATGGCAAAGTTTACTGGACCTTCGTTGGTTACGCGCTTATGCCAAAATATGCACAGGTAATCGAAACTAAAGAAAAAATGATTGTACCCGTCGTTGATATCTCGTCTGATCCCATTCTTAGAAAAGTTGCCCAATGGCTAAAAGAACAAAACATTGACGCCTAAATTTTGAAGGCTAATTTTTGGGGAAAATAATATTCAAGGGCACGGTTTTTTCTGGCAATGGCGAAGGACGAAAATTTATTGATTTACCATGGGTTAAACGGCAAATAGAAGAAAAGCTTGGTTTTACTCCTTATTCTGGAACACTAAACATCCGCCTTTCTAATGAGAGCGCAAAGCAGAAAAAACTGCTTGAAAATGCTAAGCGATTAGAGGTTTACCCGGAAAAAGGTTACTGCACTGGCATACTAATCAAAGCATACATAGACAGTTTAGAGTGCGCTATTATTATTCCGCAGGTTCCCAATTATCCAAGCGACGTTTTAGAGGTCATTGCCCCTTGGTATTTGCGTGAGCGCCTCAAGATAACGGATGGCAGTGAAGTAACTATCACCGTCAACGTGTAGGGATACATACTTTCTTAAGAGATGCAATATATTCGTCTGCACAGCCGTTTCTTTTCAGGTATACACCATAGGTTACAAGGGCTTTCATGGCTCGCGCAGCATCCTCAGGCGAAGAATAAGAAGGCACACAAAGCCTATCAAACCTTGAACGCGTGTAGAGCGCCATTTCTGTTTCGCCAATATCGCACATTACTATAGGCTTGCTATATTTAGAGGCAATTTTCACAACCCCGTCAATATATTTTTCTCTTAACCCTGGCATGTGATGCAGCCCAAGCAAAATTATGCCATAAATTTGCGGATCCTTAAACATCAAATCAGCGGCAATCTCAAACATTTCGTCAGTAACCGAGCCAGTAAGGTCAACTGGGTTTGACGTAGCAGCAATCTTCAAAATGACATTTTTGTCTTTGAGTTCTTGGAATTTCCGCTCAGTTTCACTGGAAAAACGTTCAACTGTTAATCCTAAAAGTTCGCATTCATCGACGGTCATAACGCCGGGTCCACCTGCGTCTGTGAGTATGCCGATATTTTTGCCCATAGCTGGCGGCTGCATAGCTAAGGCTTTTCCAATGTCAAAAAACTCTTCCATATCTCTTGCTCTAATAATTCCGCCCTGCTCGAAGGCAGCATCGTAAATTTTGTCTGACCCTGCAATGGCTCCTGTGTGTGAGGCGGCAGCTCTTGCACCTGCCTCGCTTTTGCCAGATTTTATGACTACGACGGGTTTTTTTACTGTAACTTTTTTTGCTATTTTTAGGAATTCTCTTCCTGCTTTAATGTCTTCTAAATAGGCGAGTATGACTTTGGTTTCCTTATCATAAAGTAAATAATGAAGTAGGTCTGATTCGGTCACGTCGCATTTGTTGCCGAAGCTGACGAATTTGCTAACGCCCATCTGTCGACCAGTCAAATAGTCTAGGGCGGCAACGCCGAAGGCTCCACTTTGAGTAATCATGGCTATGTTGCCTGGCATTGGTCTGGGCGTAGCTACAACTTCGTCTCCGGTTGTGAGAATTTTTGTTTCTGGAAGAAACAGAGTATCTATACCTGTTTTTGAGTAGTATACTCCAAGGCAGTTGGGTCCTAAAACGCGTATTTCGCCTTTTTTAGCTGCGGCCACTACTTGTTCTTCTAGTTCTGCGTTTCCTACTTCTCTGAAGCCTGAGCTAATTATGATGGCGGCTTTGACTTTTTTGGCTGCTGCTTCCTCCATGATGCTGGGCACAACTTGCGCTGGAACAATAACTACAATTAATTCCACTTCGTCAGGAATATGGGTTACAGAGGGGTAACATTTGAAACCTAAGATTGAATCTTCATTCGGATTTACAGGGTAGAGTTCTCCCTTGAAAACTCCACGCATCTTGTTGGTTGAAAAATTTTTGAAAATCACGTGTCCTGCTTTATCAACTTTTTTTGTTGCTCCGATAACTGCGACTGAATGCGGGTTGAAGAACGCGTCCAATTTCTGTAATGTATCTTCCATACCTGATTCCACTGTTTCGCTATGAGCTTGGAAGCTGTTTTTATGTGTTACTATTCAAAAAGTTCTTTGTTTAATTAAAGGATTATTTGTTTCTTCTGTATTTAAGCGTGCGCACTTTCCCTACAGCATAGTGAGCGCTATAGAGTCAGCATTACTCAGGGAGGAGTAGGCTCTTTTTAGCTATGAAAATTACGCTTAAAAAGAGAGTATCCTTCGGATTCAGTCAGTGTCTAAAACAAGCCTGTGTATTCTGGTCATGGTTTCTTTCTTTTCTTCATAAATTGTTCTAACGCGTTGAACGCTTCATCCAACTCTTCTATCGGCGGCAGGAAAACTGCTCGGGCGTGGCCTTTGCCGTAAACTGGGTCAAAGCCTGAGCCGTTAACGATGAGTACGCCGGTTTCTTTTAGCAGTTCCACGACGAATTCCATGTCGGTTTTCCATCGTGTGCCGATGTCGTGGATTTTGGGGAAGATATAGAAAGCGCCTTCGGGTTTTGTGGTGCTTATGCCTTCAATTTCGTTTAATCGTTTCCACGCGAAGTCTCTTCTCTGTTTCAGCCTATCAACAATATCCTTCACGAAATCTTGAGGCCCATTAAGCGCGGCTGCTCCAGCTATCTGCACGGGCGTGTTGGCGCAAATGCGGATTCGGCATTCCTTCTCAACAGCTTGCTTAAGCTCGTCGAGTTGTTTGCCTTCGCCTTTAAAGTACATGTAGCCTAAGCGCCAACCTGTCATCTGGTAAACTTTGGAGAACCCGTTTAACCCAACAACAGGCACGTCCTTGGACAGGTAGGCGGTGCTGACGAATTCTTTCTCGTAAGTTAATTGGTCATAAATTTCATCAGAGAGCACAAGCAGGTCATGTTCGCCCGCTATGTCAAGCATTTCCTGAATCATTTTTCTATCGTAAACTGCGCCCGTGGGATTGTTTGGGTTAATAATTACTATCGCGCGGGTTTTTTCTGAGATTTTGCTTCTCAAATCGTCAAGGTTTGGCTGCCAACCTTCCTCTTCGATTGTTTCATATGCAACTGGTGTGCCATCGAAAAATCTGGTGTATGAAATGTATGGCGGGTAGGTTGGGCCTGGAAAGAGAATTTCGTCGCCTTTTTCAACGAGGGCTCCAAGGATCATTTGGATTCCTTCCGAAATGCCCTCTGTAATTAGCACATTGTCTGCTGAAATGTCTACGTTGTTGACTTTTTTCTCTTTTCTGACGATGGCTTCCCTAAGATCAGCGCTTCCTTCGGAGGGTGAATAGTAATTGTCGTCTTGTTCAATTGCCTTGCTTAAAGCGTCTTTAACGTTTTGTGGCGTTTTAAAATCGAATGCCGCAGGATCGCCGATGTTTAGGTAGTAGATTTTTTGGCCGTTTTTCACTAGCTGTTCAGTGTATGCCATCACGTCTCGTATGGCATACGAGATGTTTTTTGCTCTGCCGGTTACTTTGATGCGCGCCAACTTGTGTTACCTGTAACCCAAACACTTGCTAACCGAAAAAATAAATCTTCCTAAAATTAAACAGCATGAATGGGCTGACTTATATTTTATCGCCTAGAAGGAAGGATATCTGTTGCCTCTCAGCATATTTTTATTTCCGATTTCCTTTGAATACAGATTGGTTTTGGTGAAAAAAGGTGTTAGGCTGGACTGGTACTTTTCTCAAAATAGATTTAAGCAAAAGCAAGGCTGTTGCAGAACGATACGACGAATCTTTAGCGTTGAATTTTCTCGGCGGCAGAGGCTTCGCAGTCAAAATCCTCTGGGACACACTCAAACAGGGAACCGACCCATTATCACCTGAAAACAAACTGATTTTTGCCGCTGGACCACTAACGGCCATTGGTCTTCCGAACAGTGGTAAACTTGTTGTTGCCTCAAAAAGTCCCTTAACTGGCGGTTATGGTGATGGAAATTCGGGGACGTGGGCGGCTGTGAACATGCGCAAGGCTGGTTACGACGCGCTCGTCATAGAGGGGAAAGCGCAAACACCAGTCATCCTCTACATTAAAGATAAAGCCTGTGAGTTCGTGGATGCTAAGGATTTTTGGGGCTTAAACTCCTTTGAAACACACGAACAGTTGAGTAAAAAATATTCGCGCATGGCAGGCATCGTCTCTATCGGTCCAGCTGGAGAGAACCTTATCAAGTTTGCAACCATTGTTTCGCAAGAGGGGCGCGCGGGCGGACGACCTGGAATGGGCGCTGTCATGGGCTCCAAAAATTTGAAGGCCATAGTAATCGAAGGCTCTTCCTCAATACCGCTTGCAGACCCCAACGAGATGAAAAAGTTGGCTGCCGACGGTTACCGAGAAGTCCTCGCTAAGCCACTTTACGCTTTTTGGAAAAGGCAAGGAACCATGTCGACAGTGGAGTGGTCTCAGGAGAACAGTGCACTTCCCACCTTCAATTACAGGCAAGGCGTTTTCGATAGAGCTGAGGAAATTGGAGGGTTTGCTATGGAAAAAATCAAAATCGCGAACCGCGGATGCCCACAGTGCAACATGACGTGCGGCAACGTTGTTAAAGACAGCGAAGGAAAAGATTCAGAACTGGATTATGAGAACGTGATTATGCTGGGTTCTAACATTGGTTTGGGGAATCTTAGGCAAGTCGCCACCTTGAACCGCATGGCTGACGAGCTTGGGTTTGATTCTATCTCTCTTGGGAACGTGCTTGGCTTTGCCATGGAAGCCTCCGAGAAAGGGCTGATAGCCGAGAAGATTCGGTGGGGGCAGTTTGAAGAAACTAAAGCGTTGATTAATGACATTGCTTACAGGCGCGGTTTGGGCGCAGTCTTAGCTGAAGGAGTCCGAGCTGCTTCAGCAGCGATTGGCAATGGATCGAGCGATTGGGCAATGCATGTTAAAGGCTTAGAGGTCTCCGGTTACGATTGCCATGCTGCGCCCGGTATGGCTTTGGCTTACGGCACGAGCTCAATTGGCGCCCACCATAAAGACGCTTGGGTTATAACATGGGAGATTAAAGCTGGCAGAGGAAATTATGACGAAGAAAAAGTTGATTACCTAATTAAAACCCAGCTTATACGTGGCGGACTCTTCGAGGCATTAACCGTCTGTCGTTTCCCCTACAACTCGCTTGGCTTTGAGCTTGAATGGTACCAAAAATACTTGCGTGCAGCCACCGGAATAGAGTTTTCTTTAGAGCAGTTAAACCAGATAAGCGATAGAATACTCAATTTAATGCGCGCTTTCTGGGTGCGAGAGTACAAGGAAAAATGGACCAGAGACTTGGATGTTCCGCCTATGAGATGGTTTAAAGAACCACTAACCGAAGGCACATTAAAAGGTTCTATGCTTGATTTTAAAAAATACAATGATATGCTGAACACCTACTATGAGAAGAGAGGGTGGGATGAACGGGGAATACCAAAGAAACCCACTTTGGAACGGCTAGGTCTCGTTGATGAGGCTAACCAGCTGGATACATACGTTAAATTAGAAGAAAACCAGCCTACTGTCAGTACGCCCTCGCAAAATACACCATTTCTTTAGCTTTTTGCCCACAGTAAACGCAGTTCGTCGTTGGTTCTTCTTTCTGGAAGGGTCGAACTCTGATGGTTGCACCTGTTTCATCTTTAATCTTTGCTTCACAGTCAGCGCTGCCGCACCATGCTGCCTTGACAAACCCGCCCTTGTCACATATGACTTTTTTGAATTCCTCATAGCTTTGCACAGTGCTGGTTTTTTCTTGCAGAAAGGCTTTGGCTTTAGCAAACATGCTATCCTGAATTTCTTGCAGAAGCTTCTCTACAGTGGCTGGAATGTCTATTTCTTTAACTGCGAGTTTTTGGCAGGTGTCCCGTCTTACCATTACCACTTGCTGCTGTTTGAGGTCTCGCGGACCAATTTCTATTCTGATTGGAACGCCTTTGAGTTCCCACTGATTAAATTTCCAGCCTGGCGTGTACT
>Ga0208563_1001495_pt1 | contig 15618 bp, 15 predicted proteins | sample June2015DPH_17_1_2_FD_184717 | JGI IMG/M metagenome (GOLD analysis project Ga0208563, IMG submission 184717) | Peatland microbial communities from SPRUCE experiment site at the Marcell Experimental Forest, Minnesota, USA - June2015DPH_17_150... | ecosystem: Environmental > Terrestrial > Soil >... | reverse complement strand
TTCATCGTCCGCTCCATCGCGGCCTGCGTGTAAGAAAACATGCCTTCCATGCTCTCCTACAACCGCCGCCTGCCAAGCGGACACTTCACTTGCTATCTCAACCGGACATATCATGTGCTAACGACATCTGGTAATATTTAACTTGACAGGGAACGGGGCGCATACTATTTTCTCCTGCCTAGGAGTTTCTCCCCCGTGCGTTTGTGTTGTGTTTGTGTCGCCAATAAAATATTGGCAATGGAATCAAGAGTTTACAACAAGCCGATGGAACCTTTTTGATGGTAGCCCCATCTAAGAAGCTTAGGAAGCCCCAGTAAGGAAGTGTTCTATGTCGCCAGTCGCTGACTACGAGGTGTTCGAATACACCCAGTCTGACGAGCCCACGCTTTCTCTTGACCAAGCCGCTGCGAAGGCCGCGAGCCTACGACGGACAGACCCCGCGAACGCATACCGCGTCGTGCCGGTGGACTCCGAACTGTCGGGATTTCGCGTGATTAAGGTCCCCGTGACTCAGGTCTACGGCGAGATGTGGTCACGATTGTATAAGCAGTTCGCTAGATACATGTTTGCGCCGCGCGTTGCACGCTAATGGCAGATCGCAGCTTTACTCCGCCTCCTCAGACCGCAGTGAAAGCTCTGCCTCCGGAAGCTGCGCAGGAAGTGCTGGAGAAGAAACTTGCGCAGCTACCCCCGCAAGAATTTATTGCCCAGTTTTTTGCTGCGTTTTCCCGCACAACCATAGGCCCAGATCCCGAGACCGCGAAAATCCTTTCCCAGACGGAGATGCACGCTGAATCGTCGAAGCTAGAGGCGTACAAAGAGAACCTGAAGAACCGTGACAATCAAAATCAGCGCGATCACGAGTTCCGCTGCAAGAAATTGAAAGAAGACAGTTTCAACCTGAAGGTGATACTCGTTGCTGCCTTGGCCGGTTGCATCGGAGGAATTGTTCTTCTCATCACAGGCCACCAGACAATCGGAAGCAATATTCTCCTAGCAAGTGCTTTTGCCATTTATGGGATCATGGGCGGCAAGACCCCATTCCTAGAAAGGCGATTGAGCTGTCTTTCGACTCAACGCGATATTAGGCACCACCACTCCGCGTGTTCCGTTTGACCGATTTCCACAGGGCACGATAGACTAGTTGTGTTTGCCTGTACTTGCGGACCCGCCCTCCACCCCGTCACGCCAAAGACGGGCGTGCCGGGGACCCCGGATGTCCGCGCCGCGTTTCCGGTCAGAAGCCGCAGCGGGAAAACAGCAAGCACATGTGAGTGCAAGCGGAGCTTCTTTCCGCCGGGTGGACGAGAACCGTCCGGTCTTGTCAGAGTTTGTGGAGGAGAGTTTATGTACGCGGTGATCCGCGCAGGTGGAAAGCAGTATCGGGTGGCCCCGGGCGATGTGATCCGGGTCGAAAAAGTAGAGGACACGGACGGACGGGTCGAGTTCCACGACGTGCTGGCGGTTTCGGCCGAGGCGGGCAGCGTTGTGCCTGCGGGTTCGCGGGCGAGCGTAAGCGGCGAGGTCGTCGAGCAGGGACGCGGCGACAAAATCCTGGTCTTCCACTTCAAGCGCAAGAAGCAATACAAGAAGCTGCGTGGACACCGGCAGGACTATACCGCGGTCCGTATCACCGAGATTGCTTTTGACGGTCAGTCGTTCAAAGCGCCCGAGCTTCCGAAGAAAGAAAAGAAGGCGGACAAGGGCGGCGAACACGAGGGCGGCGAAGAAGTGAAGACTTCGAAGAGGCCGGGGAAAAAGGCGAAGAAGCACGTAGCGCACAGGAAGCCGGTAGCGAAGAAAGCTGCCACGAAGAAGAAAAAGAAGTAGTCCGGATTCATCGTGAGAACTCCCTGCTGCTGCGACGCAAAGGGATGATGAATAGGGGTTCGTTCGGCTTCGCTCAGGGCAGGCTCTTCGACTCCCCCAAGCCAATCACTTCGCTCTCGGCTTGGCTCCGCTCAGGATGACATTGATTTCGGATTGCTTAAGATTTGAATTTACTGGCAACTGGCCACTGGAAACCGGGAACTGATTTATGGCGCATAAAAAAGGACAGGGCACTTCACGAAATGGGCGCGACTCGAACGCGCAGCGGCTTGGCTTCAAGGCTTTCGGCGGACAACTGGTCCCCGGCGGCACTATCATCGTCCGCCAGCGGGGCACGCGGGTGAAGCCCGGACTGAACGTTGGGCGCGGCAAGGACGACACGCTCTTCGCCAAGATCACGGGGCGCATCAAGTTCATGGACAAGGGATCGATGGGCAAGTTTGTGATGGTCGAGCCCGAGGCTATCGAAGCGAAATAGGATTTTTAAAGATAGTGCGGTCCGGGGCGAAGCCCCGCAACCACAGCAGCAGCCTCGGCTTTGAGTCGAGGCTTTTTCGTTTCGCGGACAAGAGTGTCCGCGCCGCATAATCCAATGTTTATCGATGAAGCCAAAATTCGAGTGAAGGCCGGTGATGGCGGCAACGGCTGCATGGCGTTCCGGCGGGAGAAGTTCGTTCCGCGCGGCGGGCCTTCGGGCGGCGATGGCGGCCGGGGCGGCGACATCTGGATGGAATCGAGCGAGCGCCACAATACGCTGGTGCATTTCCGTTTCAATCCTGAATACAAGGCCGAGCGCGGACGGCACGGCGAAGGCGCGAAGAAAACTGGCCGCGACGGTGAAGGGATCGTCTTGAAGGTGCCTGTGGGCACAATCGTTTACGACGAGGACACGGGCGAGAAAGTGTACGATTTTTCGCGCGCCGATGAACGCGTCGTGATCGCACGCGGCGGACGCGGCGGACGCGGCAACGCGCAGTTTGCGACTTCGACGCATCAAGCCCCGCGCGAGCACGAGGAAGGACGTCCGGGCGAAGAGCGCAATTTCCGCCTGGAGTTGAAGCTGCTCGCGGATGTCGGCCTCGTGGGCTATCCGAATGTGGGCAAGTCGACGCTCATCTCGCGCATCTCCGCGGCGCGGCCGAAGATTGCCGATTATCCGTTCACCACGCTCGAACCGAACCTCGGCGTCGTGCTGGCAGGTGGTGCGGGGAAAGACAAGGGAAAAGAAGAGAGTTTTGTGGTCGCCGACATTCCGGGCTTGATCGAAGGCGCGCACGCCGGATCGGGCCTCGGGACGCAATTTCTGCGGCACATCGAGCGCACGCGTTTGCTGGTGCATATGGTGGATGTTTCCGACAGCAGCGGACGGGCCGACGTGGTGAAAGACGTGGACGTGATCCGGGGTGAGCTGGCGAGTTTCGGAGCGGGCCTGGAAAAGAAGCCGACGCTGATGGTCGCGTCCAAGATCGACGTGGCGAATCCGGAGAAGCTTAAGAAACTGAAGCAGTGGGCGACGCGCAAGAAGTTGAAACTCTATCCAATTTCGGCAGTTACCGGCGAGGGAATCGAGAAGCTGAAGTTTGCCATGGCGGAGGAAGTCGAGAAAGTGAGGCGGAAGCTGGCCGAAGCGCAAGCAGAAGAAACGAAGGGCTCTCGCTACTTGAATAGGTGAACTCGACATACAATCGTGCCATTTCTTAAAGCAAGGAAGGGGATTTGAGGCAAATGAGGCGATGGGTGCTGCTGATCGTTCTTGCATTTCTGGCAAGCCCTTTGTCGGGGGCTGAGACGGTCAAGTTCAGCTGGGTGAAGATACGACGTCATAAAAATGAGCGTAGCCGCTTGCTGGTGGATAAAGATGGCGATTTGAAGTTCGATGACGCCGGTCGAAAACTTACGTTCCGGAGCGAGGCCGGCGATGACGTTGATATTGGTTATGACGATATTACAAAAGTGATTTTCGAAAGGACGAGTCGTATGAGAGGCGGCCCCATCGCCTATTTAAGCGTCCCTGGAATGATTGCGGCCGGCCAGCACGTGACTGACTATTGGTTCTATCTTGAGTACGAGAGCGGCGACCACAACGAACCGGTTCTCTTTGATATACCGAAGAGTTCGTCTGAGAAGGTGATTGCAAAGGCTCGTGATCTCTTCGGGTCGCGCGTCGCAATGCCGGAGTTCGACGAAAAAGGTGAGGAGATCGATCCGAACACGCTCCCTGATTTGAAGTCAAAACACACATTCACTGCCGATAGAAAAAGTCACCCATTGCCGGAAGTAAAAGCGGAGAAGGCTACTGTAGTGGTTGTTTGTCCGGCACTGGAGAACTGGGGTGCCGGTCGCGGCAATCAGTTTAAGTTGCATGCCAACGATCGTGTCATCGCAGTGAACCGGGCGGGGACTTACAGTATTGCCTATCTTGACCCGGGGAAATACAAGCTTGTTTCTCAGTCAGTAAATGCCAACGGCTTTGAAATGCGTTTGGAAGCAGGCAAGGAATACTACTTCCTGCAGAACACGTTCCAAGGGGCATTCAAGTGGGATACAGGGTTGTCGCGCAACAGTCCTGAGCTCGTGATGTACGAGCTAAACGGGGCCTACTATTCAGACTGGAAGCGGAAGTGAGCCGAAAGAAGTTTGAGGTAACCGAACTTCGACTGTGCCGGCGCCCTCCTCTGCCGCTCCCGCCGTGCTAGAATTTCCACAGCGCTGACCCTATACTTTTGGACCCTAGTCTTGATCGAACTTGCACCCTCGATACTCGCGGCGGATTTCGCGCACCTGGCGGACCAGGTGGAGCGGGCGACCGCGGGCGGCGCGAACGTGATCCATGTTGACATCATGGACGGGCATTTTGTGCCCAATCTGACGGTCGGGCCTCCGGTGGTGAAATCTTTGCGCCGGGCAACTCGGCTGCCGTTGGACTGCCATCTGATGATAGAGAATCCCGACCAGTTTATTGCGGAATTTGCGGAAGCGGGAGCGGACTGGATTTCGGTGCATCAGGAGGCGTGCCGGCATCTGAACCGGACGCTGAATCTTATTAAACAGCATGAATGCCGGGCGGGAGTGGTGATTAATCCGGCGACGCCGGTGGAGACGCTCGGCGAAGTGCTCGATATTGTCGATTATGTGCTGGTAATGAGCGTAAATCCGGGGTTTGGGGCGCAGAGGTTTATCCCAGGAACGCTGCATAAAATGAGGAAGCTGGCGGAGATTCGCGCGGCGCGGGGATACCAATACCGCATCGAAGTAGATGGCGGCGTGGATATGGACACGGTGGCGGAAGTGGTACGCGCCGGGGCGGAGATTCTGGTGGCGGGGAATGCGGTGTTCGGCAAGGGCGATGCGAAAGTGAATGCGCAGGCGTTGCTGGAAGCAGCGCGTAGCGCGAGTTTGCAGCGAGTGTAGGCTAAGAGAATTTTGTAATTGTGTAAATTGGTAATTCTGTAATTTGAACTCCATCCTCTGCGGAGTTTCAGATTACCAAATTACCCGATTACGAAATTGCAAAATTGTTCTGCGGTTTTGAGGTCTTCTATGCGTCGGAATTCTACTGTTGTCCTTCTTGCGTTGGCGCTGACGTTGACGGTGGCATGCACGAACAAGAAAGCGGTGAATCCGCTGGCCAACGTCGGGTCGAAACAGCCCGACAAAGTGCTGTTTGACCGGGCCATGGACGCCATGAAACACAACCGCTTCGACGTGGCGCGCATGACGCTGCAGACGCTGATCAACACCTATCCGGATTCGGAGTTTATCGCGCGGGCGAAGCTGGCAGTGGCGGATTCGTGGTACGACGAGGGCGGTTCGACGGCGATGCAGCAAGCCGAGATCGAATACAAGGACTTCATAACGTTCTTTCCCAATATGCCGGAGGCGGTCGAGGCGCAGCTGAAGATTGCGAACATCCATTATCAGGAAATGGAAAAGCCGGACCGCGACTACACGCACGCGATGCGGGCAGAGGAGGAATACCGGGCGCTGATTCAGGAGTATCCCGACAGCAAGCTGGTGCCGAAGGCGAAACAGCGCTTGCGCGAAGTGCAGGAAGTGCTGGCGGACCGGGAGTTCGGCATCGGGCGGTTTTATTATCTGCGGATGGCGTATCCGGCGTCGATTGCGCGCCTGAAAACGCTGGTGGACCGCTATCCGTTATATAGCGGCGCGGACCAGGCGCTGTATCTGCTGGGGCAATCGTACGAAGGCGAGATCAATGCGATCCGCAAGAACCCGCGCATGGGTGAAGTGGCCAAGGCTAAGATGATTGAGGAACTGACGAAGGAAGCGTCGGAAGGGTACGGGAGAATCATCACGCGGTATCCGGCGATGGATCGGGCGCTGGATGCGAAGGCCCGGCTGGAGGCGCTGCATCAGCCGGTGCCGCGGCCGACGCGGGCGATGCTCAAACTGAACCAAGAGGAAGTTGCGAGCCGGCATGAAGCGGGCATGATGTCGAGCATGCTCGGAAATTTCGAGAAGCATCCCGACGTGGCCAAGGCCTCGCATGTGGGTGAGCCGACGATGGTGGATCCGGAGCCGGTGACGGCAACGGGAGTGGTAAAACAGATGGCCAACGCGCTGGGATCGGTGGGCGGTAACAATAAGGTCAGCGTGGACACGATGCCCCCTGGGACCGTAGCGCCGAACCAGGAGGCGCCCCGTTCGGATGCTCCAGCAGCCGCGTCAGACACGTCGGCAGCAACAGCTCCGGAACAGCCTGCGGCCCAGAATCCAGCGGCAGCGGCAGCCGAGCTGAAGCCAAATGTGGCGGATCCGAATGAACTGAAGCCGAACGTTGAGGCCGATCCGAACGCGCTCCCACCGCTGCAGCAGAGTAATCAACTGGACAGCAGTGGCGGCTCGCCGAGCGCCGTCTCTTCGAGTGCGCCCGCCAAAACCGAGGAGCTGGCGGATATTTCTTCCAGCAAGAAGAAAAAGAAGAAGGGCTTAGGGAAGCTGAACCCGTTCTAGGAGCTGGCTGAAACCTCTGGAATTGTCATCCCGACCCTGAGCGCAGCCGAAGGAGAGGGATCTGCATTTTGCGGCGAACTGCGGTTCGCTCGCTCCCCACACCATGGCGCCAAAAAAGGGTGCGATGGGGACCCCGGTTCGCTCAGGATGACAATTTATAAATGCCAGCCGGCGCGTCGCCAGACGCCCGCAATCAATCCCCAGATAGACCCAGCCGAGGTTACCAATGGCACGCGACCCAGATGCCGCACACTCCCCAACAGACTAGGTACGGTCGTAACCCGTTACCCCTGCCTGAATCGTTGACTTAGGTTGAGGGACAAGGTAGTTTCGCGTTATCTCTCCTTTTTTGCGAAGGATGACGCTTGGCGCGGAAAATACTGCTCGCCGATGACAGTGTGACGGCCCAGAACATGGGGCGAAAGATCCTGGCCGATGCCGGGTATGACGTGGTCACGGTCAACAACGGATCTGCCGCCCTGAAGCGGATCACCGAAATCAAACCGGATCTGATCGTGCTGGATGTGTACATGCCCGGTTACAGCGGGTTGGAAGTGTGCCAGCGGCTGAAAGACGCGGCCGAGACGGAGCACATTCCGGTGCTGTTGACGGTGGGCAAGCTGGAGCCTTTCAAGCCGGAAGAAGCGCGCCGGGTCAAGGCCGACGCTCACATCGTGAAGCCATTTGAGGCCAGCGAGTTGCTGACTGCGATCACGCGGCTCGAAGACCGCATGGTGCCCCAGCAATCCGAGGGTGCGCGCTTCAGCGCGTCGGTTTCGGGGGTGGAGCGCTTCGGCAGCGGGGGAAGCGCCTGGAAAACGGAAAGTAACACGGATGCCGACGCCGGATGGAAGAGCCGGCTGCGCTTTCCATCAAAAAAAAAGCAAGACGAACCGGAACCGGAAGCAGAAGATGTCGCGGCCGGAGCGACTTTCCGGGATTTCCGCAAGGCGAAGGGCAAGACTGGCGCGAGCGGAGTGTTCACGGTAAAGGCGCCGCCGCCACCGGGACAGGAGCCAGGGCTGGTTCCGGATATTCCACGCGACATTACGCCGGATGAGTTGGACGCACTGAGCGCGTTGGCCGCGAGACTCGATGGACCGATTTCGGTGGCTGAGAATATTGCGCCGCTGGCGGAAAAGATGGGCCCGGTTGGGGCTCCGGCGGCTGAGTTGGCGGCGGCAAAGACTGAAGTGGAAGTTCCCGCTGCTGCGGCGGAAGCGAAGGACGAAGAGAAGACAGAAATTGAAACTCAGGCGCCGGTCCTTGAACCCGCTGCGTCAGCCGTTGCAGCCCCGGCTTTACAGGCTGACGAAGAATTCGGTTTCGTATCAGCGCATCGCTTTAGCGATGCCGAAAGATCTTCGGAACCAGCCGCTCTTTTGGAGGCTGGGGATCGAAAACCGGATTTCTCAGCAACCTCATTAGCGGTTGAGGGCCTGGCATTAGCCGTTGAAGGAAAGAGTGCAGTCGAAATTCCGATCGAACACCTTGAGCAGGCGGCCGAAACTGCTGCGGTGGTTGCCGATCCCGCCGCGGTCGAAACACATCAGCACGAAACCGAGCGTCCAGCAACCGAGCTTCCGGAAACCCAGCAGCCCGAAACGTCGGTTGCGGTTGTCGCGGTGAATACTGCGCTCCTCGCGCAGGAACTCGCGCCCGTAGATCGGAACGATGAGCCGATGTTCGCTTCGGCTGAGAGCGCGGTTGAGCCGGCGGCGGAAGAAAAGATTGAAGGGAAGCCGGCCGAAGCCGTCGCCAATATCGAGGCGATCGAGGCGAGCGCGCCCACGGAAGTAGTTGCTGCGAAGGATCTTGAATCCAAGCCCGAAGAACCGAACGCCGAAGAGTTGAAGGCGGAGAAGATTGAGCGACCGGTCGCGACGAGCGTGCCAGAGCCGACGGAGGCGGAGGAGCCAGCGCCGACCGATGAGGATCTGGCCGAAGCGTTGCGCTTGCTAACACCCGCGACCGCACACGCGGATTCCTCGACGGTTCCGTCGCACGGAACCCTGGTGGCGGCCGGCCAGTTGCTGGCGGAAGAAGCGGCAGCCAATGCGGCGGCCGGTCCGCGGTGGATAGCGGAGCCAGTGGCGTTGAGTCCGGAGGAAGCGGCGATTTCGCTGGAAGCGGAAATGTTCCGCACTTTCACGACAATGCCTGCGGCAGCGCCCGGCGGCGAAATGGAACCGGTACGGATCACCGGGGTGTCGGCGATTGCGGCCGCGGTCGAGAACACACTGGCAGAGGCAGGGCTGGCGGCCAGTTCGAACAGTTTGGCGGAGCAAGGGGCCGAGCATGGTTCAGTTGAACATGGTTCAGTTGAACATAGTTCAGATGAGCATCGTTCAGAGACCATAGCTGCGGAAACATCGGCTGCCGAAGCGGCTGCGGAGGTGATGGCGGCGGTTTCGAGCGCAGCCAGTCCGGCGGTGGACGGGGTCGAAGCAGCGAAGCTCGAACCAGAAAGGCTCGAAGCAGAGCAGAAAGATTCACCTGCGGAAGAGGCCGCGGCAGCGACGTTCGCGGATGCGGTGGGCCGGGACGAGGTCGAGGCTGCGTCGGAACAGAATGGAGAGCCTGTCAGCGAGACGACGGCTGCAGTGGCGGAAGAGATTCAGGATTCGAATTCAGATGCCGGGGGTCAGGAATTCATGGGCAAGGACGTGAAAGCGAAATCGGGGAAATCGAACTGGCATCAGATTCACACGGCGCCGGCCAGCGCTGCTGCCCAGAGTGACGTAGTGGAAGCGGCGAAACAGGCCGAACAGGGCGCCGAGGAAGTTCCAAAGGCCATGGCAGCGGCGGCAGCGGCAAAGGGTGCAGCGTCTACGTCTGCACCGGACGCCAGCGCGATTGCCAGCATCGTGGACAGCGTGCTGGCCGATCTTCGCCCGAAGATCGTGGAAGAGATTGCGAGGAAACTGGCGGGGAAGTAGAGCAACCGCGGGCCATCAACTTTGAATATCGGTTCGGCGTACGAAGAGCCCACTTCTCGAAAAGCGCGAGAAGTGGGGCACCCCCGTTTTCTTCTCTGCCAACACTTAAGAACTAAGGCGCTATACTAACCACCCGGAAATGCCAGCCACCCGCCGATAAGCAAATGGATGGAGGCTGTGAAGTGAACCCGCTCAACGAGCACCGGGGTCACCACTTGCGCCGCGAGGATGGCTGGGTTGTGTGCCTCGTTTGCGGCTTAGTCGTTTGCGAGGAGCAGCGACCTTTGAACTTGCGCTGGAAACTCGCTTGCTGGGGAATCCGTAGACCTCGCGATAGAAGAAAAGGTCGCGCCCCATCTGAGACATCCAGATATGTATGTCGTCAACATTGTCCCCTTTCACTGCCTTGGTAAAGCCCAAGTTGCTCACACCAGCAGCGAACAGAACGTCTTCTTTCATCAGACGCCTGTGTTCGGCTTTCAACCGCGCTAATCGTTTGCAACGCGCTGCGTATCCGTGGCTCTGGTCGGCATCTAATTCGTTGTCGATTAGATTGCGCACCCTTTGGATTTTGCGATGCTCTGTTTGCCGTTTCTTGAGACTTTTTTCTAAACGCAACTTTCTTTCTTTGAGATTAGAACGCATGATCGCTCCTTTTGTGGTGCGTTGGGAATCATAGTGGCAGCAACTAACTCCTACGTTGATCGCACTTTTAATGCCAAGAAGAAAGCAAACTAGGACACCCCCAGATTTTGGTAGTTGCTTCGTAAAGCGTGCAAAGCGTACATCACGTCGTCCAGAGCCTCTGCCTCTTCGCCGTTATCGTCGGCTGCCTGAAACAATTCCCGCGCCCGCAGCACAACCGCCCTCTCGGCTTCTGCAATGCGCTCCGATAGTTTGCTCTTATCAATCTCAGAGAGTGCAGCTCTATACAGTTGCCTCCAATATCTGCTGTCCGGAGACTTGGAAACACCGGGTTCCATGGTGAACCCCTCATTTCTATCGGTTGCGCAGGGGACCGTCGCGGGAGGCGTGAACGCCTAGAGAGCGCCGGAGTGATGCGTAAGGGACCTCTTTAACTCTAGGCTCCCGCACGGTAAGAAAGCAATGAAATTCGCATGAATGCGGTGTCCTTGGCTTGGCGGTAGTGGGTTACTTTGAAAATTAACGAACAATCAATCGAGCAAGGATCGCAAGCCGAGCGCCTCGAAAGCGTCAATCGTGCGCGTATCCTCACCCAGCCCCCGCCCCGCTCGCTCACACCCCACACGCCGCCCGCCCCGCGCTCGCCCCGCTAGCGCGCGGGCCCCGGCCATATAGGGCAATTTCTTATGTGCGGAATTGGCTCGAAAGGTAGGGGGGTCACTTTTGCCGTCGCCATACAATACCCCTAATGCTGTTTGACGGGAGTATACGACACGAGGGCAAAATGCTCCCCCCTACCCCCAGGGGGTACGATTAACGCCAAGATGATGATGCCCTTGTTTTGCTTCCACATGACCCCGCAGTATACGCCGCGCTCATTGACTCGCAAAAAGCTTAAAATTCAGCCAGAGTTTGGGGAGTGTTTGTCCAATGATGATTGATTGCGATAAGAACATGATTGTTCATCTGCTGCGGAATTGGCGTCCGAACAGGCTGCGAGCGCAAGGCTTCCGGCTTGCAAGACTTCGGCCTCGGCTGATAGCGATGCAAAATGGCGTCTGTGCCCTCTGTCCAGAGTCGCTAGTCAACGACGGCAAGGTCACGCACATTGGCGTCGCAGTTAGTCCGATCATCCTGGCATCGAAGTATTCAATAACTTCCGAAAACCGATTGAAGATTGACCGGTGGGCTTCGTCAAAAATAATGAGATCGAAAAAACCTGGACTAAATTTCTCGAAGCAGATGTTCATTGTCTGGAGAGTCGCCACAAACAGCCGCTTTGACGTGTCTATTCTTTGAGTATAAATTCGGTCGCGCGGCTCGTTGGGCAGGTGGGCTTTAAAGCCGTCGGTAAGCGTTTGGTCAACCAGCGCATCTCGATCAGCCAGAAATAATATGTTTTGCGCTTGCTTCGTACGCATGAAAAGGTCGATCAGAGCCATTGTGGTGCGAGTTTTACCGGTGCCCGTAGCCATTACGATCAATGCGCGTCGCCTGCCGTTCATGAAGGTTTCGCACACGCGGCGGATCGCTTCGTGCTGGTATGGCCGGTCAACGATGGTTGTATTGATGAGAGCTGAGTCCAGGGGCTGCTGATTTTGGCGAATGAATCGAAGGCGGTCGAGATCTGAAAACGTGAAGAATCCGCTCACGAGCCGGGGATTAGAATCCCCAATCGGCCAGAAATACGTGCTGTGGCCATTGCTCATGAAGCCGAACGGGCTAAAAGACTGCCGGTTTGCGATTTCCGTTACATAGTAGTTAAGCTGTGCGTCTGCCTCGCGGGGATTTCTAGAGAACCTCTTGGCTTCGACTACAGCGAGCACATTTCCGCTGGCATCGTAGAGGCAGTAGTCAGTGATACCGTTCCACGGCTCCCTATCATAGCCATCTACAGGAATCTCCAAACCGACTTTGGTATGGTCGCTTACGTCCCAACCAACTCTCTTTAGGGCAGGATCAATTAGAGATGTACGAGTGCGGGATTCGTTCGTCTTGCTGTCGGGAACTGGTGGCGGCAATTGGCTCATGCAGCGGACATCGCTGACTCCGCTTCATTTTATTCCAGCACATCCGTCTTGAGAGCAATTACTTTCGCTTATCGAGTCCGCGTAACGTTGGCCGCAGCGACACTACGGCGGGCCGTCCCTACGCGGCGTTCGTCCTTGCGTGGCCAAAGAATCGGAAGATCAGACCATGCCTGCCAATACGCCCTTGCCGCTTGTGATTCAATCAGGCGCACAGACTCGATACTCTCAGCGCCCGAAAGATCGACTCTGAATCGAGCAATTGCGCCTGCCGTCGCAGGATCGTGCAGCATATCCCGCACGAGTAGCTCCTGCCCGGCGAGTTTCTGGGAGATAAGTTCCTGGGAAATCTTGAGCGCCGTCCCATTGCCGAGTGCGAGCGCTTGCGCTCTGCGGAGCTTGGCATCCGATGACGAGACGGGGCCAGTAACAGCGAGCACCTTGCCTCTGCGGTCGAGCATCACGAACGCAGCGCCCTGATCCGCTAGGATGCGCAGCTGATTCTGCGATTGATGCTGGAAGATCGTTTTCCGCAGATCTGGGTGCCGAATTGGGAGAATCGGGATCTGCGGCAACTGCTGTGGCATCGACACCGGATGGTGCAGGCGCGCACGCGGATCATGAACCAGTTGCAAGCGGTGGCGCTCAACGAAGGATTGCGCTCGAAGAAGCGGCTGTGGCGGGACGCCGGACGGGAGCAACTGGAGTCGTTTCCGTTAGCCCCGTGGGCGAGCCGGCGACGGTGCGATCTGCTGGAGTTGCTGGACCGACTGAACCCAACGATTGCCGAACTCAGCCAAGCGATTGAGCAGGAAGTGGAGAAGTATCCCGAGGCACGGCGGTTGATGACGCATCCTGGGGTCGGTTCTCTAACCGCGTTGGCCTTCGTGTTGATCATCGGGAGGGCAGACCGGTTTCAGTGTGGCAAGCAGATCGCGAGTTATCTGGGACTGGTGCCGTTGGAGGAGTCCAGCGGGCAGCGGCGACGGCTGGGGCATATCACGAAACAAGGCAACTCTCTGTTGCGCTTCTTGCTGGTGGAAGCGGCCCAAGTTACGGTGCGCAGCGAGCAGGAATGGCGCAGTAAGTATTTCCACCTGGCGATGCGGCGAGGACGAAAGATCGCCAAAGTCGCCATGGCTCGGAGACTGGCAGTTCGCATGTACTGGATGTGGCGTAAGGGATGGGATTACGAGCGGTTGACAAAGTTCGGTTCGCACGCGGGACAGCCCGGACATCGCGATGGTGTGCGGTAGAACACCGAGAAATTGATTGGGTATCCCGCTCCCCTTCACGGGGGAGTTCGAAGTAGTAATCATGATCGAGGGTATGACCGAAGAGATGCATGGGTCGGACTGAGTTCCTGACCTGAAAACGATTACGAGCGAGCCTTGGTTGGTATGGCAAAAGCTTCAACTAAGAGCGAAATGGCGCGCTCTTCGGAGTGCACGGGTTGGTGTGCTCAAAAGTGCTTGACACTGCCGACATTGTTAGAGACGCGATTTTGCGACAGTTAAACCAGACTGACCATCTGGTCGAGATCATGGGCACGGCTTTTCAGAGGAAGTATTCTGCGGCCACCGAAGAATTGCCGACTTCAGTACTTCAGTCAGTAAGCTTTAATCCTTCATTTCCGGCGATTCGGCTCATCGTCCGGCCATTGGATAGGAAACAACTTGCCGGCTTCTTCGGGCGTAATCTTAAGGCCTACAAGACCAGCGGCATGCGCCAGAGCGGGATCTCGTCCTGCCACAAGATCATCAACTGTAGGGATAACACGCACATCAGGTACCACGCCGACATGCTCCAGACTCTTTCCATCGCCCATAATCAAGTCGGCCTCAGTGATGGAGGCAGAGTAAAATGTTATTGCCATCCTTCCGATGCTATGTGGGTAGATCTCACTTTCCATCACCTTACCGGACGATATGTCTCCAACTACCATGCCACGCTTCTCCAATTGCACCACTCGGGCGAAAATCTCAGAGGCGGAACCAGATTCACTATCAACGAGCACAACCAGCTTCCCGTTGAAGGTTTTGTCGCCACGTGATTTCGTCAGTTGCGGTTTAGTACCGTTTCTGCGTACGCGATCCGCGATTTTAACTTCATGATCGAACATCCCTCCCAGGAAGTAAGCAAGAAAATCTACCGAACCACCGGGGTTACCGCGCAAATCTAGTATCAAAGCTTTGCGTGAACGGATTTGGTCCAGCATCTTCTTTGCCTCATCCGTCTGGAAAACGAAATTTGGCAGTTTCCAGATGATCGCGTCGTTTCCGTATTCAACGTGCTGTGTGCGGTGAAGGCGCTCGGCATCCCTGGCTTCTTGGGCAAACGTCCAATAATCCAAGTACTTGACCCGCTCGGTGGCGTGCATTGACGCCATGGCGTCAATCTGCCGGGTGGTGCCATCCCTCGAACGAACAACTAAGCGAAGACCAGGTTGAGGCCGCAGAATATTGAACACATACTGGATTTTCCACATGTCCTCACGGATGGCGGCATACCCATTTACGCTCAAAACCTGATCGCCTGGCTTCAGTCCCTTCTTTTCGGCGTCGCTACTGGGACGAACGGCTGTTACAAAACAATCTGAGTTGCCTATCGCTTGCATCTCCCATCCGTAGGAGTGCTTGTAAGGCCGGGGAGGAGGAATGAAAAATGTATGAGAATCATTTAGCGCAGAGACAGCGCCGGCAATATCGGCGAGTGCATAGTTCATCGACGGCGCAGTTTCGATCTTCTTTTCGGCTGCCTCAAAACGGGCATCTAGATCCACTCCCTGGTATCTCTTGTCAAAATAGTGCTTCCTTATGTCGTCGTGGATATTGTGCAGCATTTCCTTTGCTTTGCTGTAATCTTCTCGGCTCATTGGCTCGTCCTGGGCCATTGCAATCTGCCTAGCAGCGCAGTAAACAATGAGGACGACCGCGCAGAGCGTTCGATACTTGCACTCCTTTAGCACGGCGGTAGCTGAGTGACCCCGCATTTGGAGGTAAATTATAGCAACCGGCGGAAACAATAGTGACAAGGGTTTCTCACCGGTCCGGCAGGCATGACAGATTGTTGACGTAATCGCATTATAAAAGGGCGCCCCTCTAGGAGTAGGTTGTGATTGTTCGCATCATCACCTACGAAAAGGAGCACCCTTGTGAACAGTGAAAAGTATATTGGCCTCGACGTTCATCAAGCAACCATCG
>Ga0208563_1001494_pt1 | contig 15620 bp, 15 predicted proteins | sample June2015DPH_17_1_2_FD_184717 | JGI IMG/M metagenome (GOLD analysis project Ga0208563, IMG submission 184717) | Peatland microbial communities from SPRUCE experiment site at the Marcell Experimental Forest, Minnesota, USA - June2015DPH_17_150... | ecosystem: Environmental > Terrestrial > Soil >... | reverse complement strand
GTATTTTCTGTTTCATATGCAAAATGAAGATCTCCCTCATCAGTTTCAACCCTACTTTTATCATATATTCGTGCCAATTCAATCTCTATTTTACCGCGTTTCTTGTTCAAGTTAGCTAAATATGCCAAGTCACCGAGTTTAATTTCCTTAAAAGCGTGATAACCAATGTCTCCTACTAACGAGAGTTTAGTTCGCCAGTTTGTTTCTTTCTTTATCTTCCGCTCAGTCTTTGCCGACATCCGACAGGGAACACCAATGTACCATGTATTAACATAATCATCCGTCCAATCCTTGATTTTCGTGTGAGGCTTAGCTTTCTTCAAATTACCGTTTTTTGCACTCTTTAGCGCTATATTCCAGATTTGCTTGAATTTTTTTAAATCACCTATCGGTTTTGCAGTTTCCCATAAACTTTGATTAAAGAAGCTCTTTACTTCATCCACTTGGGAGCCTTCGAGCATTACTCCAACTTCAATATTGCTTTCAAAGGCAGTTTTCGTTAAGTTGGCAGATGTTATCAACGCTGAATTGTCAAAAATGTAAATCTTTGAATGGAAAGTATCATGGGACTTAATACTACTACCTTTAAAGTGCTCCATGAAATACTGTATTTCATACGGATTAACTTCACCTCTTCTTATACTAATATCATTTAGTCGAAAAACAAACCGAATATCCGATGGAGGATTCCTGAGGATTTCTTGTGAAAAAACCTTGTGGGCATCTAATCCAAGATAGGGAGAACATACCCATAAAATCTCTCTTGTTTCTGAGGACTTTTGCTGAATCGTTTCATAGAGCTCGGTGAAAGAAAGAAATTTGGCCATAGTGTAAAGTAGGTTTGTTTGAATAAGAAATTTTCCTGTGAATAAAGACCTATAGCTTTCCTTTTGCTTCAGCTGATTTTTTTAATTTGAGGATAAAGTCCCTTAAACTGTCTTATGGCTTGAACCCAAATAGGTTCAAGTCCGGCTCGGCCCACTTATTAAGCTAAGTATGTCATTCCATGCGTCTCTGGTCTCTTTCGGTTTCTGTTTTCTTTGAAAATAGACGCAGGCTACGCCGAGCTCTTTGCAGTTACTTATATTTCTCTTCGAATCGTCAACAAGCAAAATTTGGTTAAGGCTAGTCCTTGTTTCTTTTGAAATGCATTCAACTTGGACTTTTTTGCTGGGGCATTTTTCTCGAGCTATGATGCCTTTAAAGTAGCCGGTTAGTCCATGCTGTTCTAGGAATTTTTTGATCACATCAAAACTTTGCATAGAAACTATGTACACTTCGACTTTTTTTTCGGAAAGTTTTTGAAGGAATTCCTCAATGAAAGGTGAAGCTTGAGCTGTCGTTAAGGCGTCTAGTTCTATTTTTTCCATTTCATTGCTTACTTTTTGGAAAATTGGAGTGCCAAAATTGTTTTCGTAGAACGTGATGAGGCTTTTTATGTCGTGACCGACTATTGAGGATGCTTGGCGTATGGCATCGTTCCAGTCGATGTCTAGATTTGTGATTACTCCGTCGAAATCGATGGCGACTGCCTTAACTTTTCTTGTTGTGTCTATATTATTCGCCATGTTGCATCCTCGTGCTCAAGAATTACGCCGGCATCTAGCTGCCTGACTAAGTAGTAGTCTGCTGGGAACAGGTTGTAGTTGGGCAAATCAGCATCTGTGTCGCCGTTCAAAGCCAGTCTGAGGTATTGGTAGGTTATGTTCAACTCTGGCTTATTCAGTGCCTTGGCGAAAGCGTAACCCCACAACGGCGCTGTTGTGTGCCATTTACCATCAACCTCGGTAACTGCACAGTTACCTGATGCGTCTTCTTTAATGTCTGTTGAGAAGAACCCGTGCGGTTCAGAATCTAACGCTTTCACTGCTTCCACTCCGATTCGATTAACTTTCTCGTCAACCAAAGTTCTCGCTATAGTCGGTGTACCAGTAATTCCGGAAAGCGAAATGTGCTTAAGAAAATATTCGAGCCTTTCTCTGCAATAAGAAGTTACAATGCGCCCTTTGAACCATAATGAGTCAAAAGCCAAATCTCTCCCTGGCAAATATTCCTGAATTATAAAGTCACTGATGCCCGCTCTATGCTGAAGTCTGTTAAGTTCTACCCAATGCTTAGTTTCCTCTGGAGTTTCAACTTTTAAACCTAGTTTTCCACCAGCACCGCGTCTGGCTCTTATCCAAAGAGGCTTGCCGATTTCTGAAAATGCCCTATCGATATCCTCAAAAGAGGTTATTTCAACCGTTTTTGGTACGCGTACATGTTTTTTCGCCAGAGCATCGTGAATTTCTAGTTTGTCAGGCATTATTGATGTTGGTTTAGGCAAATATGTCTTAACCTTTGTTTTCTTAAAAGACGATAAATTTTCCGAGACAACTTGTGCTTCGCTGCTGGGATGAGGGTGCAGAAACTCGATGTTGTATTTCTCAACTAATTTGATAAGCAGGGGTACAAAACTGGCGTCGTCATGTCTAGGCGAAACAAGTCTAACATCTGCTTCGGAAAAATTTAGATAGTGAGGGTTGTGATCAGTGCATATTAGGAATAATTTTTTGTTTTGCTGTTTTTCCGACAGTTTTAATGCTCGTATAAAGTTTATTCCGCCCGTTCCACCAGATCCAGTTACTAATATGTTTGTCATTCTTGCTCATCCACCATAATTAAGAGGTTCGTTGTTTTTGAACTAGTTCAAAGGCTTCGATTCCTTTTAAAAACGTTATATTAGAATTGGCGGCCAGTTGATTGATTAACTCTGAATAACATCTACCGCCTTTCATCATAATCGAATTATCATGCCAGAGTAACGTCATAATTTGAATGCCTGAAGAAAAGAATTTCTCTATCATTTTAAACATAAATGGAATAATTGTTTCTTCAGTAAGACCCATGTATGTGAAGAGGTAGGCGTCCATGAATGTTATCGGGAAAACAATTAAGCCGTTGTTGGCTAAATAACCTGTGTTTCTGGGATCAATCCGCTCTTTGTCGAATGTGAGTGAAGAGTCGTATTTTATTCCTGATTGTGCAAGGTTGGAAAAAGTGTTCTCCGAGACTTTCAAGTAGTGAACTCTTGAGCCATAAACCGGTTTTCCAGCAACCCTTTCCAGCAGCCTCTTTTCTAAGTTGACCTCTTCAAGAGTGGCTGTATTATTGGCATGCAAGCCGATTTCCCATCCACAAGATATGAGAGTTCTTATAATTTTATCGTATTGACCTACTTCACCGCCGTCATCATATTTTGGTCTAAAGAAGAAAGTAGACTTAATAGCGAACTTTTCCTCAATCTCCATAATCTTCGGTATCCCATAATAGGGGTTAAAGCCTTCATCAATAACTTTGCTAATTACGTCTGGAGAGAATCTTTCTCTCCGAGCCAAAACATGCGACGCTCCAGGACCGTTCAATGGCCAGTCAACGTCATGGGTTACTATTAAGGCTCGCTTTACATCATCAGGCAAAGATGGCAGTGATTTCAATAGCGTCTCCCACGTTCTATTCAAAATCGTCATAGCTAATAAATAATGTGCAATAAACATTTTTTTCGAGCCTAGATAAAAAACCAATAGTTTTCCTGGATGTAACCCGAGCTTCAAACTTGTCAACGCTGAAGGGAAAGTTTAAGAAAACCATAGGTTGTCTATCTCTACGAGCCAAAGGTCGCCGGTTCAAGTCAGCCACTTCCAAACGTTCACTACTCTATGGTTGGTTGGTGCAGATGAAAAAGCAAGTGTTCATATCAGGACCCATTCTGGGCATGGAAAACAATCAAGAGTATCGAGAAAAAATTACTGACATCCTTGTCAGGATGGGATTTGACGTCATCAATCCGTGGCTTAGAGAAAAAGTCCTCTATAAGGGCGGCGAGGAATGCTGGTGGAATAAAGTTCCCACGTTTGACTTTATTCAAAGAGACTTAGACGATGCCGACAGATGCGACATCATGATTGTTTATTTGCCCAAACTCTCGGCAGGAGTATGTATGGAGCTGTTTTACGCCAAACGTAAAGGCAAGCAAGTCATAGTGGTTTCGGAAATGGAGTGCTTGAGCCCTTGGATTATAGCACATTCCGACATTATTGTAAAAAACTTTGACCAGCTTGAAGAGGCACTGAAAAGATTTCAATAGCTTATATTAGCTTATCTTAGAGCATTGGGAAAATTTTCTTAATAATCAATGTAAGAAACAGCAAAAGTTAATTTTAATGCTTCATGAGTCTATAAATGCTATTGGCATGTAGGTGCAGTCACATAATCTTATAGGCGGCATTGTAAAGAAGAGCATGATGTGCTTTAAAATTGTAAATGTGCAAGCTAGAATTTTGTCTCTAATCTGGCTAAGTAAATTTAGAAACTTACGGTTAAGCAGATTGATTTAGTGCTTAAGGTTATCTTATGGCTTCGTCTATCTTTGAGTCACGTTTAGTTCTAGTGACTTCTTTGAATAGCTCCAAACACTCTTTCTTTGTTGGTGCCTCGACACCTATGCTGCCATAAGCGCCTATATCAATTCTGTATTTTCTTCTCTCTTTTTCTTCACCTTGGCTCATGAACTTCTCCCCCTCTTCTGTTAGTCTTATTTGGATAATAGATTATTTACCTATTAATGTACACTGTTATAAGTTTAATGCTTGTTCACCCAGAAAACCAATGATTTTCTTAGGGTTAAAAACAATAAAAGCCGCATTCCTCATGTACCTGCCAATTTTCGGAATCAAACCAGTCGCATCTGTCCCAAGTTTACAGGTTAAAGCATGCTCAAACATACCTAACGCCTCGGTGCCAATAACGTCCCTGTTTAGCCTAGTCCGTTCAAGCACTGTTTCTATTTCGCCAAGTGACGAACCTAAAATGATTAACCTGTCCAAAAGAGATTGCTGCCACAAACGGATTTTTTCGATTTGCTCCATTGATAATTCCGCTTGCAACACCTCGTCTTCCTCACCGTTTATGCGAATCACTTTGATACTTAATGGTAAATTCTCATGGAAACCATAGATTTCTGAGATTTTTTTCAAAGCAACCTTTCTGCCATCCGCAAGTTGAGCTTGTAAATATGCCAAAGGTATGGTTGCTTGGGTTATCTTGGGTTCAAAAACGCCGACATCTACCTTCAATTCTTGTTTGGCAGTGTCAACTTTGGAAATGTATCCCTTTAAAACCGAAAACTTATTCACGTTTTTTATGCTTATGGGGCAGGTGCCCAGTTTCTTGTTGATATAGCTTGTAGCTATGACTTCGTCTTCTCCTGAAAGGGAAACTTGAACCCACTTGTTAACAGGATTTCCTAAAACCTTTACCTCTAAGTCTAAATTTTCAAACTCAGATTTCAGCAGGTCACCTATTTGTTTTAGTTGACCAGAATTGGAAGCCTTAACAAGCAACGTTAATGTCGTCATGTTTCATTGCCCAATAGACTGGTTATTTCTTCATTAAGCTTTCTAACTCTTTCTGCAGCATCATCTTTGTGCTCCATTCGAAGCTGCTCAATCTCTAAGTCAATCGAAACTCTCTTTGACTGTTCAATTACCTTGTCGGCGTATGAAACAATTTTCTCCTCCAAAGTGAGGGGCACATAAACATCTTTTGGCCATCCAAACTTCTCTGCTTCTTCAGCTGTGATTCCGCCGCCCACATGCCTCTTAATTATCCTAACCACGGGTTCTGGCAAACCTGCTGATTCAGCTATCTTAGCACCGATAACCGCGTGATCCACAGTGTGAGTTTTTGAACGACCAAGGTCATGTAAAAGAGCGCCTACTTCAACGAGTTTAAGGTCTATTTTTTGGCCTTTCTTTTCAAGTTTATTTGCGGTTTCTAAAGCAACTTCTGCGACCGCTTCACAATGACTAATGACTATGGGTGGACAATTGTTTTTATGGAGAAGTTCGATTGCTTGCTCCCTTGAAGGAAGCCTGTTACTCACCGAGTTCCTTCCTTAGCAAATCAACTTTCTCGGATAGTTTACTTATCATTTTTTCGTTTGCAAAATGCACAAGGGGTTTGCTACAGGTGGAACAATGGAAAACTAGTTCAACGGCCTCTTCAAAAGGAACCCGTTTGCATTCTGGACTACCGCAGTAATAGAAGTCATGGTTCTTTTCATATTCCAACCTAACATTCAGTTTCTCCAGAACCCTGCGTTTTTGGCTTAAAATAAACCCTTCCAACTGGTCTGGTTGAAGTCTCCAGTGAAAAATAAACCAGCCTGTTTTTGGATCACGTGTCCTTCTAAGGCTTACAAGTGAATGATCGTAAAGTTTGTAGAGGATTTTGCGGACTGAATTGAGGCGGATGCCTGTTTTGTTCGCGATTTCATCGTCCGTTATTTCTTCTACGCCTTTGAGGTGTTCAATAAGTTTAACCGCGTCTTCTTCACCTAACGCCAAAGCCACTTTCATTAAGGTTGCATCATCAATAGTCGATAACATAGTCTAATATTCCTTTAACACATAATATTGAAACTAGCTGTAATAAAACTCTTCTTACGTGTTTTAAGGAAATTCAACATCACTTTTGATTTCTTTTCCTCTTTCTCTTGGAACAATCTTTATTTTTGCTGTTTGAAATTTTTAAGTTGCGACTTTTGGTTTGGTGAAAGTTGCGACTTTCAGGCTTGGCTTTTTGTGTTTTGGGTTGCTTTTTTGGTTCAGGGTTTGAATCTTTTTGCGGGATGCGACTTTTGGGTTTGCGGCTTGGCTGGTGGGAAAAGAAATTTGGTTATAAACCTTTTTTTGGTAATTCTACAGTTAACTTGTGGGACAGAGTTTTATTATCTGCCAAATAGAATAAAAAAACTTACGAACAATCATTTAATGTTTTGATTATTACTTGGTTCATTTTAACGAAATTGCAACAGAACATCTAGCGACCTATCATTTGATTCTCAAGCAATAAACGCCCTAGGTGCAGGGCTATTGCTTTAGCAAGAAGTGGTGGTACGGCATCAGCAATTTGCTGATATTGCTGACTAATGCTTCCTGAAAAGCGGTAAGTATCCGGAAAGCTTTGAATGCGAGCAGCTTCTCTAACAGAAATCAGGCGATTTTGTAGTGGGTGGATCAAAACAGCCTTTCTGACGTGAGTGATAGTAACCGAAGAGTCTTCCCATTTTAATCTTCTGTAAATATTTGAATGCATATTTTTCAAAGTATTTTCCGAAAATTTTTTTTGACGTACACCGATTGAGTAACATGCCATCATTAGTGCTTCAGGAATTTTGCCTTCAATCCATGCTTTTCTTAGGTTATACCCTTGTGGTATACAAGCAAACTTTTCAGCCATCACGGGATGAACGATATGAGTAGTATGGTCATAGACTAAGTCAGAATTTTGTCTCATCAATTTTTGATATTCACTTGGTCTTCCTTTTAGATACTCGATTGGGTTTGAGGAGGGCGGAGCATTGGATAGTTCAGGTAAATCGCGGATTGCATCCTTGACAGTTACCTTCTTAAATGTTTCAGGATTAAAAGGCAAAATTTTCTCTGGATCCCCATTATAATCCTTTACTCCAGCAATAAAAATTCTAGTTCTATTTTGCGGAACACCAAAACGATTTGCATGAAGTTTCCGAAAGGTGGTTGAGTAATACTTACCAATCCTGTCAATAAATTTAGCAAAAACTTCGTCATATTTCTTGACGCCCATCACATTTTCAACAATAACAGCCTTTGGTTTAGGTTCCAAACCTTCTATTATCTCCCAATACCTTAGCCAATCTGGATGATCAAAGTCTTCATTTTCTTCCTTGATCTTAACCCAGCTTGTGTTACCCTTATTTGAAAAGGTAAAAGGTTTGCACGGGGGTCCGCCCACAACCGCTTGTATGGAAGAATAACCATTTTCTTTTGCCTTTTTTAAAAGATCTCCAGACGTGATAGCCTGAACTTTCTGAACAAGAACGTCAGCGCCGATATTTTTTTTGTAAGTTTGAGCAACGACGGAGTTTGCTTCGACAGCGACTACTGGTTGAAAAAACCCGCTCATTTTAAAGCCCAAACTTAATCCGCCTGCTCCACAGAATAAATCAGCAAAAGACAATTTTTTGCCAAAGGAACTTTCTTTTTCGCTCGTGTTGCTATTCACCCCATAATACTTCCCGCCCGTAATTACAAAGTGATACCACAGGGCAGATTGAGCATCTTGGATTTTTTGGAGTACAAACAATGGAGGCCAAATCAAGAAGTGCTAAATTAAAACTCCTCGCGTCATCATCAGGTATTAATTTAGCTACCATCTGCCAAATAACAGGGTCATTTCGAGCACGTCTCCTTTTTGACTTTTGAGAAAATGCTCTAGCTATTATTCGTATGATATTCGTGTCCAAAATTGGCACATTTTGGTTAAATGCAAAGCAAAGTATTGCATTTGCAATATAGTTGCCTACGCCAGGCAATTCTAATAATTCTTTTTTTGAATTTGGCAGTTGACCATCAAACTTGCTAACAATAGTTTCGGCTGATCGCTTAAGCTGTTCTGCTCTAAGCCTATACAGACCTAAAGGTCGCAGGTTTTCCTCTAGTTCTTTGGGGGATGCTCTAGCGAGGCTATTGAATTCAGGATACCTTCTTACAAAAGGCTCAAAAATTGTTAATACTTTTTCGGCATTAGTCTTCCTTAACATTATTTCGGCTATGAAAATTTTATATGGCTCTTTTGTCTTCCTCCACGGGTAATTTTTGTGATTTTTTTTGAACCAAGCAATTAGATAAACAGAAAATTGGGCTCGACGCTCAATTACAGTTCGTTCGCTTGCCATCAATTCATAGTCACTTTCTTCTGGCTAACTAACATTTTACGCTTATAGCTAGTTAATGCTGAATCGTCTTTAGAGTAAGCTGAAGAGAGCAGGGCAGTCGCACTACCTTTTTTCGTCAGGCACAATTAATTTTAGTACTGTAGGGTAGTCGCTTAAAACTCTTTTCGCATTATTCAAGGTATTTTTCTCAGTCCGGAAAGCGTCCATACTGAAAATGGTTTGAAGAAATAGCTAGTTTTATGCCTATTTATGCTTGACCATTTTAATTCCAATGCCAATATATTGTAAATATTTTTTCAAGCAATGCTTTTATCTAAGTATAAACACATATAATTCAAATATATTCGGGATATATTTGGGGTATATTTGGGGGAACGAAAAAATGCCTAAAATAATTATCAGTGTGCCTCTCGATTTGGATCAACGAATAAGAGCAAAAGTTCAAGCAGGTCTTTATCAATCTTTTGAGCATTTTGTTGCGGTGTCTCTTGAAAATCAGCTCTTGGCTGAAGAAAATGAGGAGACAAGGTGGCCAAACATTTTACAAAAAGAGAAACCTCTCGATGCCTCAGTCTCAAAACCGCTACCAGCATCCTTTAAGAATACATTTCTTGAGAAATCAAAATGGCCGCTTCAAGCTATTGTAGCACCGACCAATGTAACACCAAAAATACTAAGCCCTCCAGAAGATTCAGCTCTAATGGGAGGTCTTCTTTGGGGACAATTCTACAGGTTCTTACCATTAAAACCTGCCCTCAGAATTCTCGCTTTCCAAAGTCAAGAAAGTCTGCCAACATTTGCAACATTCAAAGAAGTTGCAAGCGGTGTAGCTCAGACACTAGGCACTATTCTTTTAAAAGAGGATAAGAGGTTAGGACGTAAAGCCGGAGAGAAATACGCGACAAGCTTTCCTGAAGCTACAGAGAAAAGCCAGAAAAGATATGCGAATCAATTCCTCGGATATGTACGAACAAATGATAGTAAACTTGACGGCATGTTACCAAATTTAAAACTCATTAATATTATTAATGATTCGGGCGTCCTCAAAGTCGGACTAACACAACAAGGCATAGAATTTGCAAGGTTATCCAATCCTGTTCTGGATCAGGAAATGAAAAGTTCTCCATTATCAGAAGAAGAAGCTATGTTTCTGATAAAACACATAGTCAAGAACCTGCAAGACGAAGCACTCCACATGAAGGTAATGTTGCGACAATTAAATGAAGGGGTATCTTCTAGAAGCCAACTTAATGCTAAAATGGCCCTTTTCTATTCAAAATACGAAGAAAAAGATGAGAAGTGGAGCGAAGCTTGCATAAATACAATGCGCGCGGGACTTCTTAGCCGTATTGTTGAGCTCGGCTTAGTAAAGAAAACTAAAGCGGGGCTTGAAGTGAAGTACGGGCTAACCGACCGCGGTAAAAATGTCCTCAGCATAGAGCTTTCGGAGGTAAATCAATGAGCGAAGATATTTTATATTCTCCTTCTGTTAATTGGTCAAGTTTTCTCAGTCAAGTCAAGCGAGACTATGAAACGCCGCCAGCGCTCGGTATTCCTCACGGACTTCAAAAGGACGCCATTCAAAATGGGTGGGGGGCAAGAATATCTGATCACGGTCAGGGTTGGTCGTTCGAGTTCAGGCTCATCAAGAAGTCAGATGGAGAACTTTTGTTAACAATGACTGATCACGGCACGACCGGATTAGTGGGCAAAATATTCGATTACACAGCAGGTCAAATGCCAACTAATATACCGGATTCAGAAAAGTTGGCACGTTTTGAGTGCATGTTTGATTCTGGAGGCGGAATGGGACCGGGATTATTTGGGCGAGGAAAACTATTGTTCAATTTGGCCTCGGTCCAGAATCTAATCTTCTACGATACTCTCACTGTCGACAACCAATACAGATTCGGAAGACGACGCATTATAGGCCGCAATTATGAGCAGTTCAAAAAAGTAAAAGAAAACGATTGTGCAAAAGAGGGGTTGAGGCGGTATACAGACGACACCATTCAACCGCTTGACCAACCAGGCACAAGAATCACTATAGTTAACCCTATTCAAGAAGTAGTCGACGCGATTCATAATGGCACTTTCACGCAAGCTATAGAGGAAACATGGTGGGAAATAATTAAGAAATATAATGCAAGGATTGTTGTAGCGGATGAAAACGGAAAAACACAAGTTGCCACAATCCCTCGAGAGTTTGGTTCTTTACCACTTTACAATGAGAATGGCTGGAAGGTTTATTACAGACAAAATTTAGAAGTCCAAATTGGCGAGCAGAGTTATAAAATAAAACATCTTCATCTACTTTTACCACCAGTAAATCATTCACTTCGGCCTGAGTTAACTGGAATCAGTATCAACAGGCGAGGAATGAAGGTGGGTACACTCCAACTTGGGGGAATACCTGATCAAATAAGCGATAGATTCTTTGGTTATGTGCAGTTAAATCCAGATTTTGAGGATCTCATAGCTCAGACAGAAAACACAACACATTATGGTTTTGCATCTCGACATAGTCCTGCGTATAGAGAATTAAAAAAGACAGTACAAGAACATCTAGACTTATTCATGCAGCAATTGGGATTTAGGGCCTCGCAAAGAGAGGAAAACGAACGCGCACAAAGAATTTTAAATGAAGCCAAGGCAGATCTGGACAATATACTAAACAACCTAGGGGTTCCAGGTTTCGGAACAGGTGCTGTTCCCAAAGCCGAAATCACAATCTCCGTTAAGGACCTTTCTTTCCCAAACAATTCCAACTATGTGGAATTAGATACTATTATCTCAGGATTTAAATACAGGCTGAAAAATCTTTCGAGAAAACCGAAGACTGTATGGATTGAAGTTTTTACTTACGAAAGCGATAAAGGAATCATTGAGAATCTTGCGCCAAAGACAAAAGTGATTTTGCAACAGCAAGGTCAATATGAAACTAATGCCCTCACGCTTAACCTGAGAAGAGAAAAATATCCTCGAGGTAAGAAAATCGCCTGCATAGCTCGCGTTTCTGATGAAAAAGACAAAAGATTGTGTGAAAAAACGTTTTATATCTATATAGATATGACCCCTGAATCGATTGAGGAGAAAGCCAAAATAATTTTTGTTTCTGCTGAGTGGCCAAGGAGCAACTCCCGCAGAGTAGACTATAATCAGAAGATTAATAATGTCTCATACGATGTTGAAAATCTTTCGCCGCTTATTATGAAAATAAAACTTAAAGTCGGAACAATTTGGGCTGATGAAAGAGAGCGAATAGAAACTATTTCGGAGAACGAAATGACTCTCTCCCCATTCGAAAAAAATCAATACATAGTCCCGGAAATCACGGTTCGCCAAGAAACGTATTCTGAGATTGGAAAAGGTAAGATATTTTTGCGCTGTCACGCAACAGCATCGGAAGAAACAGAAATTTGGGAAAAAGGAGAAAGATTAGCTGAAAACAATGTTGCTTTCTTTTTGAATATGGACCCTCGCTATGGATTTTTCGAAGACCCAGTATATGCGCCAGGTGGCCCCTCAAAGCCTATGTCTATTGCTGAACCAGTGGAAGCAGGGCTTCAAAGGTGGCAGATTAGCATCAACAGTACACATCCTGCATATCTTGACGTCTCAAGAAAAGATGAAATCGAGCAACGAAACTATCTATTCAAAGAAATGGCTCGCCAGACTATTTACGTACTTCTGCACAGAAATCAAACCGAAGTACTGAAGAAGTTAGCTGAGACGGCAAATATTGAAAATTTAAATGAAATGGAGCCTGATGATGTTTTGCGAGAATTAGCTTATCCTATTACAGATAAGATACTTTCAGAGTATTTTGGTGGTTAAACATGGGATTTGCAATCATAACTAAAAAGGACCCTCAAGGAAAAATCAAAATTATCAGATCTACTTCAGCCTTTTTGACACCTGAGTTACAGAATCAGGCAGAAGCTCTTGATAAGCGATTAAGAGAAAAAATTTCGGTCATTGAGAAAGAGTTAGTCGATTTGGAATTATTAGAAAAGAATATTCCAAAAGATGAATCAATAGGAAAAGGTGATGTTCTTCTATGGCACACATTAGGCAAAAAATTGCGTGCCCTCTGCGAGGAAGAGGGAATAGTAGGTAGGCGCGAAAGGCGCTGGCTCTGGGAAGCAATAGAAAATATCTACGCTACAAAAAGAATAAAACGAGCTGGAAGAGGACGAACGAGACAACATTTTGAATATTGTTATAGGTTATCGATAGTGCCCATCGAGTTTGCAGATCAAGTTAACTGGTCTGAATGGGTTTATTTTTACGATTCACGAACAGTACGAGATGAGCTGAGAATCGACGACTGGTTGTTGACGCTAGTAAAGGAGGGCCAAAAAATTACCCGAAAAATTTTCCGAAAGTTTGTTCAAAACTTAAACAAACGAGTGAAGAATCTTGATACGTCAGAATTAAACACGAAAGAGTTATTTCAAATCTATGACCAAACTTGGAATGAAACAAAAAATGATTAACTATCCTATTTTTTGAGCAAGCTCAGTTTTTATTCTCACAGATGAAAACCTAAATCATTGATAACCAAAGATCTAAATTGGCCTGAGTAGTTAGCGATTTTGGATTTTCGGGCAACGCATAATTAGTTTTGAGGGTCTTTTTTTTAGGTTTCATCATTGAAGCGGCAGGGAATACATTGTGAAGCCCATTGGCAAATTTTTCCATATCGACAATGCTACGACCAAAAACAATGAGCCCTTCTTTATTGTCAGTCTCTACGTTAAGCATGCCAACACCCGCTCCAGCAGCAACACCAACAATTATCGACGTAAGTTCCGGTCTCGGAAAGAAAACCACAAGTGGATGCCTCTCTCCACGAGGCGGTGGATGACCTCTGCAACTAGTTATTGGAAAGCAACCGAATGCATATAATGCAAATACGACATTTGCAATGCCCAAATCCAATCCTGCGAGGTATTTGAGTTCATTCCATTTAGGTTCATTGAATAGTTTTTCTGCCAACTCTTCAAATTCTTCGATAGTTGTCGTCATTGAGTCTATATAATTAACAGCTTTTTCTTCAATCTCACAAACTCGCTTAAAAGCATTCCAACCGATTCCTCTCATGTATTCATAAAAATGGTTAGAAAATAACCCAGACTTCTCATGTATTATAGTCCATGGCACTGAGCTAATTCTATCAATTTCAACATTTATTCTTAGAGCAATAGGAAATTGAGGTATCATCAGTTATATTTCAATCATTTTCTGCTTATATTTTTGTTCTAAATAGATTTCTCTTTTATTGATTTGAATGATTTTTCAGTTTCGTGTTTTGCATGACCACTTGTTAGGGTTGTTTGCGCTTGTTTTTGTTTATTGTTATGGGGGTTTTGGCGGGGGCTGGCGTTTTTTTAGGGGTTGTTTGCCCAGCTCCACTCACTTTTGACTTTTTTTTCCCTCATGGAAGGAACAATCCTCATTTTTGCTTTGTCAAAAGTCTCGGCCAACTCTTTACCCTCAAAAAATCTGTCTAAAAATATTGCAAGCGCAGCACACTCTGAATGGGGTTGATTCCCAATAGAAACGTTAAAATCCGATACATCGCTTGAATAAAATTCGCCTGGAACCTTCTGGCTTCCAACAATAACTAAAACGTCTTTATTCAGCTTTTTAATTCTGCTTAGAACGTCGCTTGTTTGAATGTTCTCTCCATAAGCCGTTAAATGGGTGACAATGCCGTCTTTAGCCTTCCAGTCACGAACAGCCTTTTTCCATGAGGTTCCCATTTCAAAAGAGAATGTTCCACCCCAATTCTTGGTGACTTTCATTATGGTTTCTTCTATTTTGGGGTCTTCTACGTCTGAAAGTATGAAGCCTGAAGCGCATAGTGCCCTTGCAGTTAAAGCGACATGGGTAGTTAACCGCACGTCCCGCTGTGGTCTGTGCCCCCATCTTAAGACCACAATCTTGGGGAGGTCATTTGGTTTTTGGGTTGGTTGTGAATTTGCCATTTAACTCTTCCACTTTTCTTCTCACTTGCTCAGTTAACTCTGGCGTAGCCTCAAAGATCACTTGAATTGAATCATTGGTGAAATCTTCTTTTTTGACTTCTGTTTTTCCATGAACCCAGGAAATAAATGGCATGGCGCTGTTGGTTAGCGGAACTGAAAACTGCGCTTGAACATATTTTTCAAGGATTCTCAGTATTTCCTCTCTCAGCAGATCAAGGTTTGTTCTGCACTTTGCTGACAAGAGAATCGGAGTCTTAATTTTATCTTTGAGGGCTTCGAGTTTCTGATTTATTTCAGCTTCGTTAATTAAGTCAATCTTGTTTAGAGCGGTTATAGTCGGTATCCCTGATGCTCCAAGACGGTCGATTGTTTCATTACAAACATCGAGTTTCTTCTCAATTTTTTCCATTGGCTCGCTTAAGTCTAACATCAGTATTATTAGGTCTGAAAAAATGGTTTCTTCCAAAGTGGAATGAAATGCTTCAATCAAAGATAAAGGTAAACGGTCAATGAAGCCAACAGTGTCCGTTAAAAGAAACCTACGGTTCGAAAACTCTATCATCCGCGTAGTGGTTGAAAGAGTAGTGAATAATGCTTTGTCAACTTGAACGGTTTCTTCTGTTAAAGCATTAAACAAGGAGCTTTTCCCAGACTTCGTATATCCAGCAAGCGAAATAGTCAAGAAGCCAAGCTCCGTTCTCCTCTCTCGATGAAGCACCCTTTTTTCTCTGATTTTTGTGAGCTTTTTTAGGATTGTTTGGACTTGCCTTTTTATGGCGTCTCTGTAAACGTCTGCTTCGTAGGCTCCAAGACCCATAAAGCCAGGCTGCTCGCTTCCTTTGGCTAATCTTACTTTTTCCTTGGCGTGC
>Ga0208563_1001493_pt1 | contig 15631 bp, 17 predicted proteins | sample June2015DPH_17_1_2_FD_184717 | JGI IMG/M metagenome (GOLD analysis project Ga0208563, IMG submission 184717) | Peatland microbial communities from SPRUCE experiment site at the Marcell Experimental Forest, Minnesota, USA - June2015DPH_17_150... | ecosystem: Environmental > Terrestrial > Soil >... | reverse complement strand
CAAGTTCATCGCCTTTTCAAGCGTGGCCATCGCCGCGATTTCCTTCCTGGTTTGGGGTCACCACATGTTTGTGTCGGGACAATCTGTTTACGCGGGGATTGTATTCTCCGCGCTGAGCTTCGCGGTCGCCATTCCCTCCGCCATCAAGGTTTTCAACTGGACCGCCACGCTTTACAAAGGGTCGGTCTCCTACCAGGCGCCGATGCTCTATGCCATTGGCTTCATCGGGCTCTTCACCATGGGTGGATTGACCGGCCTGTTCCTCGCCACGCTGGCCGTTGACGTGCACGTTCACGCCACTTATTTCGTGGTGGCTCACTTCCACTACATCATGGTGGGTGGCGCGGTGATGGGTTACATGGGCGGCCTTCATTTTTGGTGGCCCAAGATCACCGGACGCATGTATCCGGATGGATGGGCAAGATTGGCGGCGGCAATCATTTTTATTGGCTTTAATCTGACGTTCTTCCCTCAGTACATGCTCGGCTACCTGGGAATGCCGCGCCGCTACGCCATCTACGCGCCGGAATTCCAGGTGCTGAACGTGATGTCCTCCGCCGGCGCGTCCATCCTGGGCGTGGGTTACCTGATCCCGCTGGTTTACCTGGTATGGTCGATGCGCTACGGGCCTGTTGCCGGGCCCAACCCCTGGGGCGCCAAAGGTCTGGAATGGCAGACGCCCTCTCCGCCTCCCACTGAGAACTTCGAGGAAACACCCATCGTGACGGAGGAAGCTTACGCGTACGGAACGGAGGAAACTCAAGTTGCATAGCAGCAACACCGCTCTGGCAGAACAATTCGACGATCTCGAACAGCAGCACGAAGCCTCCAGCCTTGGGATGTGGGTATTTCTGGCTACGGAGGTCATGTTTTTTGGCGGCTTGTTCACGGCCTATGTTATTTTCCGCAACCTTTATTTACCCGCCTTCGAAGCTGGTAGCCGTCTGCTGGACGTCCGCATTGGAGCCTTCAATACAGCGGTATTGCTGTGCAGCAGCTTGACCATGGCGCTGGCCGTTCGCGCCGCCCAACTGGGGAGAAAGGGGGCGCTCATAACCTTTTTGCTGCTTACCTTGCTTTTGGGACTGACGTTCGTCGGCGTCAAACTCGCTTTCGAATGGCGGCACGACTTCGGCGAAGGACTTGTGCCGGGATTGAACTGGACTTTTGATGGGCCTGACTCGCGACACCTGGAATTGTTCTTCTGTTTCTACTTCTTCATGACCGGCGTCCACGCCCTGCACATGGTGATTGGAGTCGGAGTCCTCACGGTACTCATCATCATGGCCTGGCGCGGGAAATTCTCACCGCAGCGCTACAACACCGTTGAGATGTCGGGCCTCTACTGGCACTTCGTGGATATCGTCTGGATTTTCCTCTTTCCTTTACTGTATTTGATCGGAGGGCGCTACTGATGCCGGGCCACGTCGTTCCCAAGAAGCTCTATGTCCTGGTTTTCGCCGCGCTGATCGTGTTTACCGGCCTCACCACAGGTGTCGCGTTCATTAACCTGGGCAAATGGAACACCGTCGCGGCGCTGGTGATTGCCGTCTGCAAGGCCTCGCTCGTGGTTCTTTTCTTCATGCATCTTCGCTGGAGTTCTAACCTCCTGCGCATCGTGGTCGCCTCCTCCCTCCTCTGGCTCGCCATCCTGATCGGCTTGACCCTCAGCGACGTGTTCACCCGCGACTGGACGCCCGTTCCTTCCAATTGGGAAGCCCAGATTCAGCAAGATGTGCGATAGGCGCAAGGTGACCCAATTCCGCGCAACAAGGTCTTAGGGTGTTCAGGCTGGCGACCACGGATAGCCGGACATATAATGACGTCACGTTGTGCGAAAAGGCGGAGTCGGGCGGGTGATCGCAATGGAACTCTGCCTGAGATTTATTCGGTCCCCTGTCAGATTCAGGGGGGTCGCTGGGAAGGGGGCCAGGGCGGCAGCACGGAGGCAGAGGACTTGCGATCTTTTCAGCAGTGACGTACAAGGGATCTGATGAAATTGGGATTCGAAGACATTCGAAAACTCACGATCACTGCGCTTTTCAGTGATGAGGTGCTATTCGAGCAACTCGTTCTCAAAGGTGGAAACGCATTAAGCCTGGTTCACGGCATCAGCCCCCGTGATTCGCTCGATCTTGACTTCTCCATGGAAACTGATTTTGAAAACCCCAGAGACATCTTGGCTCGGATAGAACATTGTCTCGCCAGCGGATTTAACGTCGTTGGGTTCATTCCATTTGATGTAAAACTCGTCTCCAAGCCGTTGGAACAACGAGAGAATCAGCAGCCGTGGTGGGGCGGCTATCAGTTGGAATTCAAGCTGATCGAGGAGACACGCCATCGGTCTTTCGGATCCGATAAGGAGCGCCTCCGCCGAGAAGCCTCTGTCGTCGGGCCGGACCAGCAAAGGATTTTCAGGGTGGACTTCAGCAAGTATGAATACACCACCGGAAAGGTCCGAGCGGAAGTCGACAACTACACGATATATGTCTACACGTCCGCGATGATCGCAATTGAGAAGCTCCGCGCCCTTTGCCAACAGATGGAAGACTATGCTCCCACCGGAAAGACAAAGTGCCCAAGAGCTCGAGACTTCTTCGATATCTTCATAGTCGTTACGAAGACGGGACTTCGGCTTGGTTCTCCAGAGAATCTTGACCTCATAAAGAGGATCTTTGCGGCAAAGGAGGTTCCCATCTCCTTGCTTGGTAAGCTTGCTCAGCAACGCGATTATCACAGGAACGACTGGCCCAACGTTCGCGCCACAGTGGCGGAACCCCTTGAGGAGTTCGATTTCTATTTCGACTTCGTTCTCCAAGAGACCGAACCGCTACATTCCCTTTGGATGAAATAGCCTCCAGCCGGGATCATACCCTACGTCCCGCATGTCATGGGCCAGATAGAAGTCGAAGTTCATAGCAAACTCTTTCAAACGGCCATAGAACTTCTCTGGGTAGCCAGCACGCTCCAGGTAGAAGCCCAGCGCTTGGTGGTACGGGTAAACGTAGTCCAGCGCCTTGAGCGTGGCGATCAGCTTGGCAATAGAAACGCGGCCCTTGGCGCCGCGATAGGCTTCGAGAACCTGATACACTCCTCCCGCATAAGTCGGTCGTACCGTGATGTCGATAAGGGTTCGCTCGATACTTGTGACCCGGACCCTCCCGCCGCCGGGAACCGGGACGTTCTGAACCTCTAGACTCTTTGTGTTCTTTCCGCTGAGCAGGATGATTTTGTATTCATCGTACCCGAAGGCGAAAGTCGATTCGCGCTGCTTGTGACGAAAAGCCTGGTCTAACCTCTCTTGCGTGAGCCCTCCAGATGATTTGGGCTTCACGCTCTGTTCGTAGTTCACGTAGAGCACCCGTGGGAGCTGGTCTGTCAGGCCATGAACGAAGACGGCGGTCGAGTGACAGAGATAGGCACTCGCTCGAATGGCGGCTGCAACCTCGATCACGGAGGGTTCACCCCAAAGGTAGCGGAAGAACTTCTGGGAGTGCGTTGCCCCTTCAAGAGTAATTTTTCTGATCTTCAGCTCGCGTTGGAGATAGTCAATAAAGTTCTTCGATGTGATGTTGGCTAGAATCCACCATTCTTTTCGGTGCTTGTGAAAGAGGTTTACGAGATCCTGAGGGCTGAATACTCGCCGGCCTTCATTGTCAAGTACGGTTCGAATCCCCTCCTGAGCCTCTCTAACGCGATTGGCTCGCGCGATTCGGTTGTAGTCGACCATAAGGTACGAGCTCCTGTTGTTCTTTGCCGTAGACATGGGTATATATACCAATTTCTACAGCAGAAGTCTAGCTATCCAGTGGAAAAACAGAATCCTGAGTTTAAGTTAAGGTATCTCCAGCCAGAGTATGCGTAGGTATGTATACCTACGCATATGCTTGATATAATTTGGGTAGATTTCTCGGAAGATAAGGAGACCGGAGCGGGACTGCTGCTCGGAGACAAACGGAAAGGACCTTCTCTGTGTCTCCAGCAAAGCGCATGATAGTCGACCACAAGGTGCGAGCTCTTTTGGTCTCCGTGGTAGACATTGGTATATATACCAATGTCTATCGCGGAAATCTAGCTTTCAAAGGAGAATCCAAATCCTTAAAATAACATACCCAGTTGTCAATATGAAATGCGCGTAGGTATATATACCTACGCGCATTTCATATTGACAACTGGGTAATTTGGTTCCTCAGCAGAATCTGTGGGTCGATTCCGGTTCCGGCAGAGCCCCAAGAGTATGGTAGACAGCGATTTCGGCAGCGCGGAAAGTGCGAAAGCCATAGGCTTTTCTCAGCGTCAATTGCAAACGGTTGTTGAGGCCCTCGGTGGGGCCACTGGAGATCTGCTTCCGGGCCCGAAACCAGTTCAGCAAGAGGGGTTCATGCGCCCGCAGCATGCGCGCCACCTTCTTGAGGGGTTCGATCTGGGAGCGCAGGACCCGGTGATACCATCCCTTCAGGAAGGCTCGCGCCCACAGCACCCCCTGACAGGTCCAAAAGAACCCCAGGTCTTCCTTGAGCAGATAGGCACGCACCGTGCGCAGGTTGGCGCGCAACAGGTGCGCCAGCTTAATTTCCTGCTGCGAGGTGAGATGTTCAGGCCGCTTCAGCAGGCACCAGCGGGTGCGCGTCAGGAGGGGGCGGAGACCCCGCCGCCGCAACTCTTGGCTCTCTTCGATGCGTACCTGATCTACCGCTTGGTTGAGGTTCATGGCCACGTGGAAGCGATCCAAGACATGCAGCGCTTGCCCAGCCTTCTGGGCGACCACTTCCAGATAAGGCCGCCACAGGTCACTGCAGATGAAACGCAACTGCCGGGTGCGCTGGGGGCCGAAAAAGCGGAAGAACTTCAACAGCGTCTGGGCGCTGCGCTGCTCCCCCACCCAGAGCAGGCGCCGAGCCTGGGCGTCCAATTGATAAACCACCGTCAGATAGCGATGCCCACGTTGCCAGGCCGTCTCATCGATGCCCAAAGCTTTGATGCCCGCCAAGTCCCGATGCGCCAACCCCCACTCCACCTGCCAGCTCACGGCATGGAAAACCTTCTCCCAGGAAGTGTGAAAAAATCTCGCCACCTCCTGCCAGGAAACCCGGCCCGCCCAGGTGGCCAGAAATTGCATGTAGCTGCGCGTCAGAGTCTGCTTCCCCTGCCCCCAGGGCACGGCCTCTACCTTCACCCCGCAGCGCGCGCATTGCACCCGGCGCAGCGCATAGACGAAGTACACCCGCATCCCCCACAGCGGCACGTATTCGAAGGCTCGCGCCGGCAAGCGGTCATATCCCGGCCCCGGCTCCCCGCACCCCGAACACCGACCCGGACGATGCGCCCGCGGCCGGACCTCCACCGCCAGCGCCCGTTCTCCCCCTTCGTCCTTCCACCGTACCCGCTCATACACAAAATCCTTGTACTTCTCCACCTGATTCAGAATACTCTTGACCCGCATCCTGTCTCCCCCCTGCGCCGGGATCTGTGTTGGTCCACATATCCCTTAACAGGTTCGGAGCAGGATGCGCTACTCCTTTCTTTACCTCACGCCTTACCCACAAATTCCGCGGAGGAACCAGGAAAAAGAATTCTTTTTGGGAAGTATGTACTTTACGCAAGGGGCTATCCTTTCAGCCTAGCATACCATAGGCCCTGCCTACTTCGGCCAGCCCTCAGGCGGCTTCTTTTTCAGCAGCGACTTTTTCATCAAAGATTTCCAGTTGCCGTGAAGCTTCAAAACTTGGGGCTTAGGACCGGGCTTAGCTTTCCTCGTTGGCTGTCTTTTCGGTAGCGTGTCAGTCTGATTGTTTCCCATTGTTTGGTTGACCATTTATCGGATATTATTCCTTCCCTATGCCGAACGGTGAGGGAGACCCGCACTATTTCGACTTCGACCTTGATCGGGGCATCCGCGCTCAAGTTGTAGAGAAATTAGAGTCGAATCCATTGCTTCACCTCACTAGGGGTGCAGGACCACAGGCCAGTGGAATCTATGCCCTCTACTTCAAAGGCCGCCTTGTCTACGTCGGTAAAGCATCGAAGGGAACCACCAAAAGCAAGCGGACGTTGCGTGCTCGCCTCTCTGAACACGCCGCCAAGATTAGCGGACGCCGGAATATCGCCTTGGAAGACATGAAGTTTCGTTATCTGACGTTCGCCAGTGAATGGTGGGTCTTCGCAGCCGAATTTGCGCTCATGGCTCATTATCAACCCGAATGGAACGAGAGCGGATTTGGCAGCAAAGTTCCGGGCAGAGGACGCCCTGGAACCCATCGCGTGAGCCGATGGAATGAACTATTTCCGAAGAAATGATCCCCGCTCACAATCATCACCGTTCCGGCAGATGATCCAAAAGCAATGGCGCTTTCTGGCGTGATGCGCGTTCTGCCACTTCGTGGAAACCATTGGGCCATTCCTAATTTTTACAATTAAATCGCATACGATGAATCCGGCTTCTTCGGCCATCCGCATGAAGTCACAATGTGGCCATTTCGACTTGTGGTTGTTCACCATGTCGGTGATCTTCGCAAGCAATAGGCCATTCGGTTTTAGCACGCGCTTCGCCTGTTTCAAGAATGGCGGGTAAAGATAGCTCAAGTTCCAGTCGTGAGCCTTGCCGCATTCTACGGTTGCGCCGAAGTCCACATCAAATCGCTTCTTGCTCTTGTCCCGGCCTTGCGGTCCGACGTGCGGCGGATCGTACACCACCACGCCAAAGTTTGTGGACGGGACGCCTTTCATTTTCCGGTTGTCCCCAACGATCATCGGCTTGTATTGAGGGTCAATATCCATCGAAACGACGTTCCGCTTGGAGCCTTTCCAGAATCGGCCCGCATTGTAGGTCGCATCCAAAATCGGCTCAGGTGGAATGGTTGCGTAGAACTTGAACATCGCTTCGAGAAGGTCTCCGTCACTCCCCTCCCATACGCTGCTGATTGGTTGGTACGTTGATCGTTGGAGCCGTTTTTCCATTTAGGCTGCCGCCCTGTACATGAGCCGCTTTCCTTCGGCCAACTTGATTGCCATGATGGTGCGCTCTCCGTCATTCATCTTGCGCGCATTCCACAGAAAGTCGAACTGCCACAGGTAGCGATGCAAATGCTCTTTGCTCACACTATGGTAAATCCCCGTGATGCCGCGCTTCAAAAGAGCGAATGAACTTTCAGCCGTATTTGTGTGGATGTCTCCCCGCACGTATTCGTTTGTACTGTGCGCTACGGTGTGATGCCCTCCCGCATACTCGTTGCCGATGCCGTTGTAGGATGCAAAATCATCCGTCATGACGCGGGCTTGCTGGTCTACCATTTCGCGGATAGCGCCTTTCAAGGTCTTGCCGCTCACGTCGGCTATCACCTGCCGCCGAATCCTTCCATGCCGCTCGACCGCCGCGAACACCGGGGTCTTTTTAGTTCCGCGTCCCCGCGTGGCATTTCCGCGAATGCGGGGCTTCCCGCCGACATAGGTTTCATCACACTCGACTGTGCCTGTCAGTTTCTCGGCAGCGGGGTTGTCGGGAGCCATCGCAAACCGGATGCGATTCATGAGGAAGAGCGCCGACTTGTAGCTGATTTGGCAGTTGCGCTTGATCTCCAGCGCCGCAACGCCTTTCTTTGACGTGGAAGCGCGCCAGAAAGCGTAGCACCAATGGCGAAGCTCAATGCGGCTCTCTTCGTACACTGTGCCGATGCGGACCGTGTATTGTTTCTTGCAATCGTGGCAGCGCCACAGATACCGGTTGTTCCGGTTTCCGGTTTCGCCATCCGTCATCTTGTAAACCGCCGTGCTCCCACAGTGAACGCACGCGGGATTCTTTCCCCAGCGCATTGCTTCTAAGAGTTCAACCGCCGCTAGTTCATCGGAACATGCGAGCGGAATTTCTTCGATTACTACCGACTTCGTTAGGTTGTGCTGTTTGTTGTTTTCCATGCTTTAATCTTATACTTACCGCAAGGCTTGTGTCAAGTAAAAAGATACAACTATATTCGACATAGAATCAAGGAGTTAGCACACGTCTCCGTGTCGTTCTCAGCCTTTCAATTAGATGCTGCAATGATTCTTCAAACATCTCCTCGGGTACGGTCGGATCAACGCAGCTCCGAAGCGCATGGCCGAAATCATATTGCAGACCGAGTAGATAACCTGTGGCATAGTCTGGTAGCCTAATATCTCTTCTCATTTCTGCCAATTCAGGGCGTCCAGTGTCGAAGAGATAGTTGCTCTGAATTGGGGGGAGGCAGTATATCGCATACTCGCTCACCCTGCTTAGGATGTGCTTTGCAAGCTCTCTCATGACCAGAACTGGTAAGCCAGCGCTATGCAGCCAATCGCAAATCTCTCGACACATCGACTCGGCAACTTCAGTGCCCGTAAATGTACAGCAATCTCCGGTTCTTGACGAAAGGGGAACGATCTTTACTCTTCCTTCGTCCTCGACCACTCGAAGCAAACGAGCCTGTTGCTCGGTGTGGAGTTTGACGGCCAACAACAGGACCGTTGATCCTATGCCTGAAGCACAACGTCTAATTGCGCTTTCGATAGTCTCAAATGTAATGGAGCTTCCGCGTATTCCTTCGTCGTTGCGCAGGGAAGTCACGGTTTCTGAAATTGTGCTGTCGAATCCAGCCGCCGCCACTAGGAGCGTTGAACAATTCGGTTGCGGACCCGAAATGAAATCTCCGCATTCAATGGGCCATATCTTTTGACCGGAGTATCTGCTCAATCCACAGGAGTGTTCGCTATCGGTGGTTAAGAGGACGCCATCGAAGCATCGGAACCCGGCGGCTATCGTCATGGATTTGCTCCTGGCTGGCCGCTCGGGTTTCGGTTTCGGATATACTGGTAGGTGCGGCCTCGGGCTAATCATTGCACAGCCCTGGCCTTGCGTAAAGTACATAGGTGCCTTCTTTTTTTGCTGGACGAAGCGGGAATGTTGTTGAAAACAAAGGACCGCTGTGGAAAAGTTGGGGCGAAGCGGGAATGTCATTGATTGCAAAGGAGATAAGCTCAGAAAGCGGGAATGTTATAGAAAACAAATAAGATGATCGATCCCTGAAAGCAAGCGTAGCGCGGACCTGCGCTCTGTCAGGTGCGCGGCTCTTCCCCGACCAAACGCACATGCCGCAGAGCTTGCCCTGAGTAAAGGGAATGGGGCAAAGGGCGGACCGCGGCGCTACGTCTTGCTCACATGCCGCGACCTGAATCACCCCACAAACGATTTCTCCGGCATGTTGATGTAGCGGTCGGGTTCCTCGGACTTATTCCGGATGGCAAAGAAACGGCGCTCGATTTCCTTGAGCACTGCGGCATCGTAATAGACCATGCCACAATTCAGGCAGACTTCTGCGGGAGTGTTGGGGACAAGCAAGTGCTCTCCCTGATGGCTGTAGAGATATTCGATGCGACGTTCTTCATGCCGATCGCTGCCACAGAAATTGCATCTTAATTCGGTCACTCGGTTCCTCCCGCCCCCCGAGTCCAAGGGTCGGAAAACTTGGGTGGTCGTGGAATGTAAACCGTTAGCACCGCGACGCTTTCGCCGCGCCAGCCGCAGACTACGTGGATCGGCACATCGCCAGATAAGCCTACCACAAGACAACTCTCTCCGCGACCGGTGTCAGGATACTCCTCCAGGATTCGGCCACTAAGTACGGCTTGTTCGATCTGACTGAAGGTGAGTGACTCGGCTCTCCGCTCAATGACGGCGTGATGGCTGTAAACGTAGCGGTTCCCTCTGACTCTCCGTTTGATCTCTTCGATGTCCATGCGCAAGAAAGCCAGAACCGATTTTGGGCCGTGCGAAGCCTTCTCGGGTGGCGCGTACGTGCCTCGTTATGGACTGTATGCGATTTCAAAGGTTGGAATCAAGGCGAAAAAGAAAGTCCACAGTCGATATCAGGTAGAATCCGGGGCTGCCCGCGAAAGTAATGCCAGGAAAGTGGGTGCCCAGGCAGCCGGTTTTTGGTAAGATGCGCTACAAGGAGGTGTTGGGGTGCAGCTTGAGAAGGCAACTAATTCCGGCGGCTTGAACCCACTTTTTACGGTAGGTCACTCGATCTTGGAGTTCGAGCATTTCGCCAAGCTGCTCAAGGACTTCGGAGTCGAGCTGGTGGCCGATGTGCGCAGCGTGCCGCAGAGCGCGCGCTTGCCCCATTTTAGCCAGCCGGCATTCGAGAAGCTGCTGGGCGCCGAACACATCTCGTACCTCTTCCTTGGAGAGGAGCTGGGAGGTCGCCCGGACGACGTCGATGCCTATCGCCCCGACGGAAGGCAATTGCGAAGCGAGCGGCAGCCGCTCGCGGGAAAACGAAATGACTGAAAATGAACGCGAAGCCATGCTGTTAGCGTTAGATGACGAACTGCTTAAGGGAGGCGTCATTCTTTCGGAATGGTGCACATTTATAACCCGTGATGCGGACACCTCCTTTATACACGGCGCGTTCCTAGCCTGCATACTAACGTCCGTCGCTGCCATTGAAACGCATCTGCGCTCCGAATGTAGCGAAGCGAAACGAATGCGGCTGGAGCAGTTAATTGACGCAGCGCAACTGGAGAGCGATTTAACAGCCGATCTTCACCGGCTTCGCCGGTATCGCAATAGGTGAGTGCATGTTGAGGAACCGTGGGAAGATTCGGAACTCCTGGAGCATCCAGAGCAGCACGATGCAGAGCTTGAACAGATGGCGTTGATGTGCGTGAGAGCGCTTAGACGCACGATTTACAGCAATCCGGGGGTATAGTTCCAAGGTTACGAAAAGCATATCGTGGACTGCAGTTCGCGCGGGGGGTAAAACAACCCAACGATGATCCAGGTGTGCGGGTGCTGATGCACAGTTCCAGCGTAGAAGTGAGTATCATACTTTTCGATCATTTCAGTTTCATACCTCTGGCGAAACCTCCTCTCCCATCCGTCTCCATACTCTTCCTTCCACTTTCGCCAAGATTCTCCCATTTCCCAATCGGTGCAGATCATCCTGTGGCCTGAACATGTGGTTTCGTCGCATCGAAATTGGTACCGGAAGCTAAAAGGAATTTTTTCTAACTCCCGTTCTGGTTTTTTTTCAAATAAGTGCCCTTGCCGAAGAACTGCTAGTTGGCCCTCGGTCCAGGTTGGGCTTTCAGGATTGATGAGCAAGCGTTCAATAATCTTCGGACGGAACAAACCGAGAGTCGGGTGCCCGTGTTCATCGAGCTGCTTTTGCAGGCAGCAGAGACAGTGTGCTCTCAGCGGGAGGATGATATCCTTTCTTGCCTTCCACGAAGTAGCGGTTGATAGCGGTTCCGAAATTATCCTGATCGAGTCACTCTTGAGTCTGTAGCTTTCAGGTCTTGGATCGCTAGCCTTGGTCACAGTGATCTCCACCCACTGATATTTTCGGAATCGTTGATCCTGGGGGAGGAATCGCCAGGGCACTGGAAAGAGACGTAGCCATTCGCCTTTATCTGTAATTGCAGCAGTACACGAAACCTCCACGCCATTCTTGGCCGGAGTCGGATAGGTACGGACGACGATCAGAGCTTTCTTCTTTTCCTCTGCTCTGTACATAGGCGCATCAAAGCTCGAAACCTATTAATCCCATCTGCTCAAGAGCTAGAAAGAGTCGATGCCGGTGGCACTCGCGTGGGTCGATTTCCACACACATCAGTGCTACGGGATGCTCAAAACTATTAAAAAATCGGTGCAGATTCCTCCCAATATAGGGGGCTACTACATACTGATCGTACCAATCCCAGATCACATCGCGGCTGCCTGTGGCTATGGCTTTGGCCCGAATATCGCGCGGAACACCGAGTTCTGGCACGTGGACGTAGTTTAGACCTCGGCTTTCCACGGCACGCCGCAGGTTGCTTTTGCTCAATTCCGGGCGATACATGCTCACGGCATTTTGCCGAATGTCCGCTAAGGTCCGCACCCCATTTAAGGTGAGCGAATCCAAGATTTCATCCAGTGTTCGCCCTGTGTAACCAAGGGTGAAAAAATCAGCAGCAAGCAGCGGGCGAGAGTCATTCCAGATAGCTTTACTCTCAAGCTGCTGCTTTGGAGGTGCCGTTGGAAGTTTTAATCGATTGGCTTGAGGCATGGCACGTATTCTACTTCAGATGCCAATGTATTATCCCGTGAATATCTTTCTTTCTTTCCAATCCAAGGTCTTTTTCCAAACGATGAACCCACTGGTTGTTCGGGAATTTCTGCGGCAACGCAGCTTTGGTTCTAATTTCTGTCCAAGTGAGAGAGCCGCCAGCTTCGCGAAGCGTGACCTGTATTTGACTCTTGAAATCTTCGTATGTCATCATTGCCCTCCGTCGCGGTCGATTCCAGTAGGGACTCTTACATTTTGGACAGGTTGCCGGTTCATACTCTGAATCCCGAGGAATCCATTCGTGTCCACATCTTTCGCATCGGAACCCCATCACCGTAATCGGAACCTTTGGCAAAGTATCCTCCGAGAACATCAGTATTGGATTATACTGCTACCAAAGATGAGGTTTGTGATATATTCTTTCGGAAGTAAAAATAATTCAAACTGACCCACTACCTAGACCCGCGCCTCATTTACAAAGTCGGCTCTTGTTAATTTCCTGGGGGCCAGGACGTCTGAATCTAAGGCTTGACAAACTCCCATCGGTCGGCTATTGTTGTAGCGTATGCTTCGGCAGCGGATATTCCAGGGAACGTCGTCCACCTCTGCACCCTTCCCTATCCTGAAGACAATAAGTCCATGTGGGCCGGGAAAGGCAATCTTTTCGTCGGCGTTCATTGTAAACTGCCCCGGCGCGGCCGGTCGGCTGTCCATCGTAGGCTGGACGGGAAGTAGGAAAAAGAATTCTTTTTTGCACGACCGATGCGGGAATGTCATTGAAAACAAAGGACCGCTGTGGAAAAATGGCGACAAAGCGGGAATGTTATTGATTGCAAAGGAGATAAGCGCAGAAAGCGGGAATGTTATAGAAAAAAAAGGGGATAATCGATATGAAAAGAGTTAACGGGCTGGGCGGAATATTCTTCAAAGCTGACCATCCCGAGAAACTCTATGCGTGGTATGAGAAGCATCTTGGCTTGCAGCGCCAGGCGCAGGAAGCAGTGGTCTTCAATTGGCGTCAAGCTGACGATCCTGAAAAAGCCGGCATGACTGTCTGGTCGATCTTCCCGAAGGATACGAAATATTTCGACCCCAGCCGCTCCAGCTTCATGATGAACTTTATCGTGGAAGATTTGGACGGGTTGCTGGCCGCGCTTCGCGAAGAAGGCGTGGAGGTCGATCCAAGGCGCGAGGACTACGATTACGGCCGCTTCGCCTGGATCATGGATCCCGAAGGCAACCGTATTGAACTCTGGGAACCACCCAAGAGAAGCAAGGGCGTCGCATGAGAATCACGTCTGGGATTTGGCCTGATACCTGTCACCTGCTCTTCTGTCTACTGGCTTCTGACTCCTGACTTCCGCTCGTCACTCGTCACTTATCACTTGTCACTGCTCTTAAGAAGCCCCCGCTTCTGGACGGGCTTCTCTCCATCGGGCTTTGGAAGGAAGATATCCTGCCACGTTAGCCCGCACTCCTTCACCATTTCCACGCCGTACTCCATACGGCCCAAGTTCTTGTCGCTGTTGTTTGTGCCAAAAGAGAACTTGACGCCGGCCTTCTTGGCCGCCTTGATGAAAGCCGGGCTGGGCACTCGGTACCGGTTGTTTATTTCGATGGCCACGTCGTTCCTCTGCGCAGCGTCGATCACAGTCCGCATTCGCTCGAGCGTCCAAAGTTGATCGTAATCGGCCGCGAGAACATCCGGCAGAAACGTCGGATTGGCGTGGATGTCGATGGGCTCGTGATTGAGCACGCCAAGGATGCGGTTGACGTACATGTCCATGAACCGTTCCTTGTCCTTAATCTCTCCCACCTCTTCCTTGATCCAAATCCGCATTCGCCTGCCGCTGTCGTCGGTGAAGGTCATGGCGTCAGTAAACACGTAATCGAATTTGGCCACCGTTTCCTTTGAGAACAGCGTCACCCATTCCCGGCCTTCGCCTTGCAGCGCCACGAAGATCGGTTGGCCCTTCATACTCCTGAGGAACTCCTCGGCTGCGGCATCGTTGGTGACGGGAAAGCCGAGCCCGCCGTTGATAGCGATTCCGTACTGGATGCCGTGCCGTCGCGACTCCTTGAGCGCCTCTTCCAGTGTCAGCCCGCCTTTCAGGTGAACGTGGTAATCCACTACGGGGAAATTCTGGGCATTCATGTGCAGCAGTTCTCGGTAGACGGCGTCTACGACGGGCCGCTCGGCAGTGTCTGCGAGGAGATCGTCCGGCAGCGGCTTCACCTGGATATTCCGGAACAAGACCTTCGAGTTCGCGTCGTGGCATTCGAGCGCGAATGTACCGCGCCCGAGAACACGTCCTGCGTAATCAGCCTCCACCACCGGCGGGTCAGGTTCGAGGTAATCCACCAGCAGCGTGTCGTTCAGCCGGACCTGCACCTGCTTACCCCGGACCAGAATGTGCAACTGGGACCATTCGTTGTCGTTCGCGAACGCCTTGTAAACGTCGCGCACGCCGTAAAGCGAGCCGGTCTTCCTGCGCTCGCGGTAATCGCCCTCGCCCGGGTAGGTGTTGTTGATCTGAACCTTGAACCCCTTTTCCGGCGAGCCATTCGGCTGGAACTTGGTGTGAAAGTAAATGCCGGACTCGGCCCCTGGGCGCGGCATCACTTCCGCCCTCAACTCGAAGTTCTTGAAACTCGCATTCCGCGTCCGTCCGGTGTAAAAAAGGTGCGAACGCGGTCCACCGGCGGCGATCTGCCCGTCCACGACCCGGAAGGAGCGGCTGTTCTCGCTGGCCTTCCAGCCGCGGAGGGTGCGGCCGTCAAAGAGCGGCATCCAGTCGGCGTCCGCGCGGAGCGTAGTAGGCAGAACCAGCAAGGAAGCCAGCAAATCGCGCCTTGATATGGAAACCATGGGTATTCCTTTCAGGGCTTTCGCGTCCTGAACAGCTCTACAACCGCGTCAAGACAGCGTGCGCGAACCGCGCCTGAGAACTCCGGGGACACTGTACCCCAATCGCCTGTCCGCTACAACCCCATGCGTTGTGGGGTACTGGTGTCATTTCGTGCGCAGTCATTCCCGTCCCGCCTTGCGGGAGAGGAATCCACGCGGCGACTTCGTCTTTATCGCCACCGGTTGGGGCGTGGGGGAAAAGTACGAGAAGTACGGGAAGGTTTTCGCCGCCGTCCTTGCTTCCTTCAATCCCACTGGAAAGTGGATTGACGGCCCTATACCGGCAGTTATAGCTTGAATCAATTTAATGAATTGGATGAAGGCGGGTCAGGTGGAGTACAATAACATATGAGATGCAACAGAATAGCCAAATTCGGGAACTTACCTGCCTGTTTTCTTCCGCCATCGTGTTGATGGCCGAGTCACGCAAGAGTCGAGAAACTCTACTGTAACAATGGCCATTTAAAATAAGCTGACCAAGGAACTCGATCGAACAGGCGAGTTGAGGTTACAAGCTTGAGGAGGAGATGTCTATGCAAGTGACAACTCGGATTGCTAAACAATACCTGGTAGCGAGCGACTTTGACCAGACGCTCAGCTTCCACGATTCCGGCGTAGTTTTGAGTGAACTGGTGGGAATTTCCAGTAAAGAGTTCGAGCG
>Ga0208563_1001490_pt1 | contig 15673 bp, 10 predicted proteins | sample June2015DPH_17_1_2_FD_184717 | JGI IMG/M metagenome (GOLD analysis project Ga0208563, IMG submission 184717) | Peatland microbial communities from SPRUCE experiment site at the Marcell Experimental Forest, Minnesota, USA - June2015DPH_17_150... | ecosystem: Environmental > Terrestrial > Soil >... | reverse complement strand
ATTTCGACCTTTGAATTGCTGAACCCCAAGACCACTTGTTTTGGAACTGTCGGCCCTACGCCGACCGGAACGTTAAACGTGACCTTTAATTCGGCCGACCAAGTGGCTGGCACGTTTTCGTTCACGATACCCTCGGGGAACGGCGACACTGTCACTCTTACAAGCACGTCAGTGACCGGGACGGTGAATACCAGCAACTACAACACGCTCAGTGGAGGCATCATCGTTGGCACTTGGGCGCTGGCCCCTGGCAGTGGCAGTAGCTGCGTGGTCGCGAGCGGCACCTTCACAATGACGCAGACCGGCACCTGAAGCATTCCTGGTTTCAGAACCAATCGCTGCGGTAAGCGACCCACCATGCGATGAAGACGATGGGAATGGTCGAGGCCAAGCCCCACCAAATGGGCAGCAGGAAATCCGCAAGCAGGCCGAGCACCAGGAAGACCATCCAGAAGATTTTGCGCTCCATAACAAAGATTGTAGGTGTGGCCGCCGCTGTGAGGAAGTTCAATCGAGTGTACGGCTTGTAGTATGCTCGGCTTATCGATATCCTGATGCACGTATTGCGCCGCTCACCCGATAATCCATGAACGCTCAACTCTTCTCTTGTTCTTTCGGACCGTGTTTACTGCTGTGGAGTGCGACAGCTTTCAGTCAAACCACGGTCGCGCCGCCAGCGGTCACGGCCCAGGCGAACCCCCAATATTCGGTGCAGGGAAGCGCTCTGCAGTCGTCGCAGGGCGGGCCGGTGTCTTACGCGTCGGTGACGCAACTGAACGGATTGCTTTCGGAGTTGGAGGCGACGTCGAAGACTGCGCAGGCCGACCTGGCGAAACTGCGTATTGAGCGCTGGAAGACCGACAGCGCCTCGAAGAGACAGACGCTGGGCGACGTGGAATCTATTCAGCGGAACCTGCAGAGCGCGTTGCCGGAGATGATCGCGCAGTTACGCAATGGGCCGGAAGACATGCCCGCGACCTTCAAGCTCTACCGGAATCTGGACGCGCTCTATGACGTGATGGGCGGAGTGGTGGAATCGGCCGGAGCATTCGGGCCGAAAGACGATTTTCAGTCGCTGTCGAACGATCTGAACGGCTTTGAGGGCTCGCGGAAGCAGTTGGCGGAGCGCATGAATAATCTGGCGACATCGAAGGAGCAGGAGATTGTGCGCTTGCGCGCAGACCTGAAGACGGCGCAGGCGGCGATTCCGGCTGCGCCTCCAAAGAAGGTTGTGGTGGACGATAACGAGCCGGTGAAGAAGCCGGTAGCAGTGAAGAAGAAGCCAGTGACCAAGAAACCGGCGACCACGACGACCTCGGGACAGACTCCGCCGGCGCAGGCTAAGCCGCAGTAAGAAAACCCGGCCTTCGGCTATCGCCGGGCGCCGGAAGCCGGACGCCGAATCTGTTACCCTTCCCTCCGCATCAAGATTGCACCTTCGTTAGACTGGGAATCCGGCATGAGTTCTCACGGCAGCGTCGTCGCGATTGTGTTGGGTGCGGTGATCCTATGGGTGGTGTTCCTGGATGCCTTTGAGACCGTGGTGCTACCGCGGCGCGTGACGCGGCATTTTAAGCTGACGGCGTGGTTTTACCGGCGCACGTGGATCCCGTGGCAGAAGATTGCCAAGCACATCAGGACGCCTTCGCGGCAGCAGAGTTTTCTGGGATACTTTGGGCCGCTGTCGCTGATCCTGCTGCTGGCATTCTGGGCTACGACCCTGATTTTTGGTTTTGCGCTGGTGCAATATGGCTTGGGCGGACACGAACAGTTGGGCAATGAGCCGATCACGTTTGGCCGGATCGTCTACCAAAGCGGACAGACCTTTTTCACTCTAGGCTATGGAGACATTCTGCCGACAACGGAGGCTGCCCGCGCGCTGTCCGTGCTGGAAGCGGGCATGGGATTCGCGTTTCTTGGGCTGGTAATTGGATACATCCCCGTGGTGTACGCGTCATTTTCCCGGCGCGAGATTCAGATCTCGATGTTGGACGCGCGGGCCGGATCGCCTCCAACTGCGACCGAATTGTTGGTGCGGCTGGCGGGAAGTTCCGACAATCCGGCGATCGAGCAGATCGTGCTGGATGGAGTGCTGCGCGACTGGGAGCGCTGGGCCGCGGAACTGCTGGAGAGTCACATTTCTTATCCGGTGCTCAGTTTTTTTCGGTCGCAACACAGCAACCAATCATGGCTGGGAGCCTTGACGACGATGCTGGATGTGACGTCTCTGGTGCTCACCGGAATTGAGGGAGTACATGCGGGGCAGGCGAGACTGACGTTCGCGATGGCGCGCCATGCAGCCGTGGATCTGGCGCAGGTGGTGAATGCGCGCTACGATCCACAGGCGCCAGAACGGCTGCCGGGCGAGACTTTCAATTCCTTGCGGGAGACGCTGATGGCTGCCGGATTGAAATTGCGAACCAGCGACGAGGCTCGGCAGAAACTGGATCGATTGCGGTCGATGTACGAACCTTACGTTCACTCAACGGGACAGAACCTGATGCTGTCGCTGCCTCCGTGGAAACATCCGGAGAAGGTGCGGGATAACTGGCAGGCGGGACCCTGGGACCGCGCGATTCAAGCCAAAGGGTTGGCCGTGCTGGGTCAGAAGCCGGTTCGACCGCAAGGCATCGAGGATCATTTCTAGGGACCTTGACGCGGCGACGGGCATGCTAACATCCTTGTCCCGGCCTTCATCGCATGAAAAACATTGGTGAAAACGTGGTACGCATTGAGGCGGAGGCCTTGCGCGCTCTGGCGGACCGTATTGGCGGGCCGATGGCGGCAGCGTTTCAGCGGGCAGTGGACTTGATGTTCTCCTGCGCGGGTCGCGTTGTGGTGACTGGGATGGGGAAGAGCGGGCTGATTGCGCGCAAGATCGCGGCGACGCTGAGTTCGACCGGGACCCCGGCTCTGTATCTGCATCCGGTGGAGGCGTTACACGGAGATTTGGGGATGGTGGTGCGCGGGGATGTGGTGCTGGCGCTCTCGGCTTCCGGTGAGACAGAAGAAATTCTGGCGTTGCTGGCGACGATCAAGCGGCTGCAAGTGCCACTGATTGCGATGACCGGAGATGAGATTTGCAGCTTGTCTGCAAGACCGCTGGACGCGGGTGGATCGCCCGCGTCCACACGGGCATCAACAACGCAGTCGTCTACTTTGGCGGCAGCGGCGGATGTGGCTCTTGATTGTTCAATTGCGCAGGAGGCGTGCTCGCTGGGGCTGGCGCCTACGGCCTCGACTACGACGATGCTGGCCTTGGGCGATGCGCTGGCGGTTACTCTCAGCGAAAAACGCGGGTTCAAGGAGGAAGATTTTGCCAACCTGCATCCCGGAGGCAAGCTGGGCAAGCGGCTGGCGCGGGTGGAATCGCTGATGCACTTGGGTGAGGCCCTGCCTCGCGTCACGCCGCAGACGAAAATGCCGGACGTGATCTATGAAATGTCGCGGAAGAAGCTGGGTGTGACGGCGGTGGTGGAAGGCGACACGTTGGTGGGAGTCATCAGCGATGGAGATTTGCGGCGATTGCTTGAGAAACGAGGAAAAGACGTGCTCGATCTGACGGCGGGCAAAGCCATGACGAAGAATCCGCGGACGATTGGGGCTGGAGAATTTGCCGCGACCGCGCTGGCTTTGATGGAAGAGAAGAAGATTACTTCGCTGATGGTGGTAGATGGGGGCGGAAAGCTGGAAGGGATTGTGCATCTGCACGATCTGTGGGGAACGGAAATGGTGTGATCTCGAGATCGGGCCATGTTGAATCAATCGCCCGATGACCCGATCACCCGATGAGGAGATGGTATGTATCACTACGATCCAAATACCGCACTGGAAGAACTGACGGAAGACGCGACCTTGCCGAATCCGGTGCATGTACGCGACATGATGTTGCGCAAGCATCTTTCAGCCGACAAGTCGTTGGAACTGAACCGGCTGTTTGTCGAGTATCAGAAGTTTTTCGGAGAAGCGCAGAAGCTGGGGAAAGAGATTCTGCGGCAGTTGGCGGGATAGCGGGTACCGAGTCGCGAGCATCGTGTGCCGAGTTCACTGAAGAAGTGCTGCTGTTTCCGCCGCTGTTGCCTGAGTCTTGTACACAATCATTTAGAATAATCGATTCGCCTGAGAGATCAGCGAGTGCTTGTTGCACGGTATTCGCAATTCGTAACTCGCTACTTCAAGAAAACACTATGCATCGATGGTCAGAACTCTTTATTCCTACACTGCGCGAGGCGCCGGCGGACGCGGAAGTGGCCAGCCACAAGTTTCTGGTGCGGGCGGGCTACATTCGGCAGCTGGCAGCGGGGATTTACTCGTACCTGTTTCTGGGCAACCGTTCGTTCAACAAGATCATGGCCATTGTGCGCCAGGAGATGGACCGGATCGGGCAGGAATTTTTTCTGCCCGCGTTGCATCCGCGAGAGATTTGGGAGGCCAGCGGACGCTGGGCTTTGATGGGCGACAACCTGTTTCGGCTCAAGGACCGCAAGGGTGCGGATCTGGCGCTGGGTATGACCGAAGAAGAAGTGATGACCGAGATTGCGCGCAAGGAACTGCGCAGCTACAAGCAGTTGCCGCAGATCTGGTACCAGATTGCTCCGAAGTTTCGCGACGAGCCACGCCCGAGGTCCGGGTTGCTGCGCGTCCGGCAGTTCATGATGAAGGATGCGTACTCGTTCGACATCGATGCGGCCGGGCTGGATGTTTCCTACAAGAAGCATTACGACACGTATTGCCGCATCTTTGACCGCTGCGGTTTGAAATATATGGTGGTGGAGGCGGATTCGGGAGCGATGGGCGGGAAGGAATCGCACGAGTTCATGGTGAGAACTCCGGCGGGAGAAGATCAGATTGTGAGCTGCGATGGCTGCGACTACGCGGCGAACATGGAGAAAGCCACATCGAAACTGGACGTGGTTCCCGATCTAGCGCCCGAAGGCGACGGTAAGCCGCTCGAGGTGCACACTCCAGCGCAGAAAACGATTGAAGATGTGGCGCGGTTTCTGGGCGTCTTGCCGAAGTACACGATCAAGGCGCTGGCTTTGATGACAGATGAGAAAGATGAGAAGACTGGCAATACGAAATCGCGAGCAATTGTGGTGCTGATGCGAGGCGATCATCAGTTGAACGAAGCAAAGCTCAACGGAACGGTGGCGATCGCGACTCGACCCATGGAGGAAGGTGAGATCAGGGCATTGTTCAAATCTCCGGCGGGATATTTAGGGCCGTTGGGGATTGAATGGGCGAAGGACTTGAAGAAAGATGCGGATCGTCCACTGCTCTTGGTCGATGAAGCGCTGGAAGGCCGCACCAATTTGATCGCGGGCGCGAACAAAGAAAACTACCACGCTAAGAATCTGACGCCGGGGAAGGATTTTCATCCTACGGCTTACGCCGATTTGCGCTCGGTGACCGCGGGCGAAGCGTGTCCGAATTGCGGGAAGGCGCTGCGCATCGACACGGCGGTAGAGATTGGGCACATCTTCAAGCTGGGTTGCCGGTATTCGGAGTCGATGGGCGCGAGGGTGCTCGACAAGAATGGCAAGGAAGTTACGCCGATCATGGGTTGCTACGGCATCGGCATTGAGCGGATTCTGACCGCGGCAGTGGAGCAGAGTAACGATGAAAATGGATTCTGGTTGCCACCATCGATTGCGCCGTTTGAGATTGTGGTTACTCCCATCAATGTGAAGGACCAGACTTTACTGAAGGCTGCAGTCGACATTGTAGGCCGGCTGGATGCCGCGGGATTTGATGTGATCCTCGACGATCGGGACGAGCGGCCGGGAGTCAAGTTCAAAGACGCAGATTTGGTCGGCATCCCTTTTAGAATCAACGTCGGGAAGAAGGTTACCGAAGGTACCGTGGAAGTGGTTCTGCGCTCGACTCGCGAGGTACGCGATGTTACGATCTCGTCGGTAGTGGAACATTTTCAAGGAGTGCTGCGAGCCAAGGCCTGAAGTTTGCGCCCTGGTTCTGCGGTGCAATTTCAGACTATGGGAATCATCAAGGTGTGTGTGGGATTTCTTGCGATCGCGGCCGTGGTCGTGGGCTTGTTTCAGGTGGTTCCGCCCGTGCTGGCCAATTATAGTTTCCAGGACGATCTTAAGACAGTCGCGATGATGGACAGCGCCAATCTCCAGAAGACGGACGAAGACGTTCGCACCGATGTAGTTCGCAAGGCTAAGGAACATGACTTGCCGGTCGAGGCGAAGCAGGTGACGGTGCAACGCCTCAATACGCCGGGTCTAACGGCGGTCTACGTAGCGGCCGAGTACTCGGTCACGGTCAGCCTGCCGGGCTATTCCTTCGACATGCACTTTAACCCAACCAGCGGAAATAAAGGGTTCTAGCCCCTCGAATCGCCACGCCCTCTGAAGGGTATCCTCCAGTTCCGATTCCACAGCAAGGCTCCCAAGTAACAAGGGTTTCTTAGTCGTCCGCTTTCGCGTTATTGCCAGGGCTGACCGGCGGAGTGCGCCAGTGACATTCGTAACCTTGCCATCACGTTACCTTGCTTTTAAGATCTGCGAAGTGTGAGCGTCTGCTGACGGGCAGTGCAGCTCCTGGGCAGTGCCAAGTTCTGATAGTTCAGCCGAAATTCAAATTGGGAAATGTTTCCGAGATTGCAAAACGGCCGAGTGAAGCTGAGGTGGAGGCGGTTCATGACGATGCGAGTTCGAGCGGTTCTGATGTTGATTGCGGCGCTGGCCATGATGGGGCTGGCCGGTTGCGATCATTACAATTGCAGCAACGGCGCCATCTTTGGAGGTTCCAGCTGCACGTCGACAGGGTCGGGAATCTCACAGGGCGGCACCACCAGCAGCGCGGCGTCGGCGTTTGCCTTCGCCGTAGACGCGGACGGCACGATCGATGGCTATACCCTGAGTACGGGCGCGGGAACCTTTGCGGCAACCCCGAATTACACTGGCCCAACAATTCCGTCAAACACTTCGGGCGACGGCATGGTCGTCGCGCAGGGTCAATACTTGTACACCCTGTTTGCTGGAATCGGGGAACTCTATGGCTGGACGATCAATTCAGCCGGAGGTTTGACGGCGATCAGTGGTAGCCCGTTCAGCGCACCCTATACCATCGGCAGCACGGTGGGGGGCAAGCAAAGCATGATCACGAACCCGGCAGGCACCCTGCTGTTCATACTGAACCAAAGTGGAGATGCGGTTTACGTATACCAGATTGGCACTGGCGGCGCTCTAACGGCGGCTGGTTCGCTACTCCTCCCATTCCTGCCGGAGAACATGGCCACCGACGGGCTCGGAAAATACCTCTACGTTACATCCGCGTCGACGGACACCAGCGTCACTCCTGCAATAGCGGCTTACAGCGTCAGCAGCAGCGGTTCCCTTACCGCAGTCTCGGGCAGTCCCTTCAGCGGCAATATAGGCGGCATGCTGAATGCATACGGTATGCTGCAGGTCGAGGGTGATCCGTCGGGCAAATATCTAATTGGTACGACGAGCGCGGTGATCGGTAACAACTATCTCTATGTGTTCAACATACAGCAGACGGGGGCGACCGCAGGGGCGATCACCCCGGTGGCCGGATCGCCATTCACCACCCAGTACTCGCCATACTCCATCGCAGTTCAGCCGAGCACTGGCGGCGATCTCGTCTACTCCTTCAGTATCAGCTCCACCGGAACTTACAATCCTATTGAAGGCTATCAGTTAAACACCTCGACCGGCGCGCTTACCAAGGTTTCCGGATCGCCCTTCAGCAGCCTGCCCACCGGCGTTTGGGCGCAGTTTGACCAAAGCGGAGCGTTTCTGTTCGTTTACGACACTGCATTGACTCAGGTGGCGCCTTTGGAAGTTGGTTCCGGCGGCGTCCTGACGGCGCCGATTTCGCCTGTGACTACGATCGACGGCTACTGGACTGTGACCGATCCAAACTAAACGGGCACGCATTGCCTCGCTTGACAAACAACTTCACTCTCCGGCTATTGACAGCAGAGAGACCCGCAAGCACTGCGGGTTTCTTTATGTTTGTGCGCAGGGCGGTACAATGGACATACAACATAGTCGAAGTCGGTGTTTCTGAAGGACGGCAGACGCACGAACCTGCAAAGGGAATAGTCGGTATTTCAAACCTTTTCCTGCGGTCCATCGTCTGACGAGTAAGGGAGTTTTTTCGGCGTACGGCCGAGTCAATCGTGGCTATTAAAGTAAAGATCCCGAAAAGCGGAGAAAAAGGCCGTAAAGCACGCCGCGGTTTGCCGCGCGACCCGGTGCTTCGAGCCGCCCTCATCGTATTCCTGGTAGCGGCGGTCGGTCTGGGTGGGTCCTTTTCCTACTTTTACATCAAGTATGACCGGATTATTGAACAGCGCTTCCGAACGCCGGTCTTCAGCAATTCGGCCAAAATTTATGCGATCCCGCGGACGGTACACGATGGCGACAAGGCAGACGCCAAGGAAATTGCCGCTGCACTGCGGCGTGCTGGATACTCCGACAAAGAGGACCAGTCGCCGCTGGGCAGCTTTCGGCTGGTAAGTGGAGGAATCGAGATCACGCCGGGGCCGGAGTCTTATCACAGTCCGGAAGAAGCGCGCATCACGATTCAAGATGGCCAAGTCGAGCGTATCACCAGCAAAGGCAACGACCTTTCCGCCTACGAACTGGAACCACAGTTGGTGACGGCGTTGTTCGATTCCGAACAGCGCTCCAAACGCCAGGTCGTGAAGTACAACGACATCCCCAAAGTCATGGTGGACGCGGTCATGGCGATCGAAGACCGGCGTTTTTTCGAGCATGGCGGCGTGAACTTTATGCGCATGTTCGAGGCGGTGTGGATCGATCTGACGCGGCAACGTCACGAGCAGGGCGGTTCGACGATCACGATGCAGCTTTCGCGCGGCTTCTTCCTGACACCGGAAAAAACTGTGCGCCGGAAATTGACGGAGATGCTGATCGCCGAAGAACTGGAACAGAAGTTCAGCAAGCAGCAGATTTTTGAGTTCTACGGGAACTGGGTGAACCTGGGACAGCGCGGGTCGTTCGCCATCAGCGGGTTTGCCGAGGCGACACGGGCCTATTTCAACAAGGACTTGAAGGACATCACCTTGCCGGAGGCCGCGCTGCTCGCGGGAATTATTCAGGGACCCAGCCGGTTGTCACCGTACCGGCATCCGGAGCGCGCTCTGGAGCGGCGCAATCTAGTGCTGGATTCGATGGTCGATACTCACGCCATCACCCGCGAACAGGCAGAGAAGGCTAAGGCCGCACCACTGAAGCTGGCGCCGCCGAACGTGGAGGCCAGCGATGCGCCGTATTTCGTTGACATGGTACGGGACACGCTGATCAACAAGTTCAGCGAACATGATTTGAACGATCAGTCCTACCGCATTTACACCACGCTCGATCCCGATTTGCAGAAGGCGGCCGCGCAGGCAGTCGAGATGGGCATCAAGCTGGTAGACGAGCAGGTTACTAAGATGCGCACGAAGCGCGTCAAGGTGGGCAAGAAAGTGGAGACGACTGTGGCGCCGGGCCCGCAGGCGCAGGTCGCACTGGTTGTGCTTGACCCGCACACGGGAGCGGTGCTCGCTTTGGTGGGTGGACGGGATTACGGCTTCAGCCAGTTGAATCACGCGCTCTCCAAGCGGCCCACGGGCTCCATTTTCAAGCCATTTGTTTACGCGGCCGCGATGAACACGGCGCTGGATGGCTCGCAGACAGTAATCACGCCGGCCTCGACCGTGACGGATGCCCCTTCTAGCTTCTCTTATGGCGATCAAATTTATGAGCCGCGCAATTACAAAGAGGAATATCACGGAGATGTAACGCTGCGCTATGCGCTGGCCATGTCGCTGAACAACGCCACCGTGAAAGTGGCGGAGGAAGTGGGCTATGACAAAGTTGCGGACCTGGCGAAGTCCGCAGGAATTGCTTCGGTGAAGCCGACTCCAGCCATGGCGCTGGGTTCCTACGACGCCACGCCTCTTGATATGGCCGGGGCCTACACATCTTTTGCGAACAACGGTGAGCGACTCTCCCCAGTGTTGGTGAATTCGGTACGCAACGCCAAGGGCGACGTGGTTGCGAACTTCAAGACGGACCAGCGCCAGGTGCTCGATCCGCGCATCGCCTACATCATGACGAACATGATGGAAGGTGTGATCAACAACGGGCTCGGGTATACGGCGGTCCGCTTGCGCGGTTTTACGCTGCCGGCTGCTGGGAAGACGGGCAGTTCGCACGATGGCTGGTTCGCTGGATATACGTCCAATTTGTTATGCATCGTTTGGGTAGGTTACGACGACTATAGCGATCTGCGGTTGAGTGGCGCGCAGACCGCCGCACCGATCTGGACGGAATTCATGAAGAAGGCTTCCTTGTTGCCACAATACAGCGACATGAAAGATTTTGCGCAGCCTACGGGGGTGGTGGACGTGCAACTGGACAAAGCCACAAACCGGCTGGCGACACCAACGTGTCCGGACGATTATGTGGCAGCCTTTGTGGCTGGCACCGAGCCACGCGAGACCTGCGATCAGCAGAGTGGAGTAGCGGGATTGTTCTCCCGGTTCTTTGGAGGCGCTGAGAAGCCTTTGCCGCCTCCTGCGCAGGCTGCCAACGGACCGGAAGACCAGGATCCCAAGAAAAAGAAGGGCTTTTTCGGCAAGATAGCGGGCATTTTTAAGGATGACAAATCCTCCGCGCCGGCGTCCAAACCTGCCGACAGCGGCCAAACTCCGCCCCACTGACGCTGTCGGGTTCAACAAATTTCTTCGCCGCCCATCGAAAACTGTGGCAGAATGGCCTCGTGGGAAGTGGTTTCTTTTGGGGGTGTGTATGTCCTACCGGAAGGCCTGCCTGGTTGTTCTCCTGTTTTCTTCCTCTGCCGCACTAGCACAAGTTTCACATTCAGAGCAGGTGCAGATTGCACCGCCGCTCGTGCGTGCTATCGATCCACCGGCAGCTGACGCAACCGCAACGGACCTCGAACACCAAGGTGACCGGTTGCGTGCAGACAAGCTGTATCTGGATGCGCTTGACTATTACCATGCTGCGCTGAACAAGAAGCCAAGCGATGCGCGACTGTTCAACAAGATCGGCATCACGGAGCTCATGATGCAGCGCTTCAAGGAGGCGCGAAAATCTTTTGAGCTCGCTATCCGGTCGGATCGTCAATACGCCGACGCGTACAACAATCTGGGCGTAATTTTCTATGAGAGCAAGAGATATGGAGCGGCGGTTAAACAATATGAGAAGGCGATCGCGGTGGACAGCAGTTCTGCGTCGTTCTTCAATAATCTCGGGGCAGCTTATTTCTCCAAACGTTCATTCGAATCCGCGGTGGCTGCTTACCAGCACGCGCTGGAACTGGATCCCGATGTCTTCGAACGTACGTCGCGGGGTGGCGTGCAGGCGCAACTTCCAAGCCCTGAAGATCGTGCCCGGTATGACTACACCGTGGCGAAGTTGTACGCCAAGATGGGCTTGTCGGAGCAATCGCTCGAATACTTGCGCAAGGCCATGGAGGCCGGCTATAAGGATCTGAAAAATGTGTACAAGGACGTAGAGTTTACGCAGCTGCGGAAGAATCCTCGTTTCACCGAACTCATGGCTTCGAACACGCCAGTGATTTCGAATTAGCATGGGTGATCAGATCGATTAGTATCCGCCGAAGTCTGGCTCTACAGGAACTTTAGCCGGGGACTACAGTATCTACCTGATTGATCCCTCAACAAATCATCGCCTCCGGGGTGAAAGTTACAAAGTTTTACAAAATTAGACGTAACTTCGTGGACTTCTGGAGTTTAATCATTGCACATACTCCTGAAAACAACAGGGTGAGTAAGGAGAAACGGTAGCCCATCGGATGCTGACCCGAGCACGCCCCAAGCAAGCATCCGGTGGGTTTTTTGTTGCAGCCATTAGCTCTTAGCGTTTAGTCGAAACCGAAGTCAAGTGCTCAAGTACCTTGCCGCCGCAGGTTGCTGAACACAAAGGAGTCGCCGTCTGCCAGGGCCGACGTCTCGTCGGAGAGCATGGTTTTGCTTCTGTAGACCCAGAACTTGAGTAGAAAATTAACAAGCGAACATTTTACGAAGCTCCGTCTTGCGGCTACAATAACCGGATGCCGTTCCTTCCTGAGTCGCTAGCCTGGGCACATCCTCTGGTTTCCGACTGGTTTGTCCAACGGTTCGCGACGCCTACCGAGCCCCAAGAGCAGGGCTGGCCACACATTCTTGCCGGGCGGACTACGCTGATTTCCGCGCCCACCGGGTCGGGCAAGACGCTGGCCGCGTTTCTTGCCTGTATCGACCGACTGGTGCGGAAAGCGCTTGCGGGCGATCTAGCGGATCGGACAGAAGTTCTCTACGTCTCTCCGCTTAAGGCGCTGGGCAACGATATTCAGAAAAATCTGGAAGTGCCGCTTGGGGAAATCCTTGCCATGGCGGGCGAGCGCGGCTTGCTCATGCCGGAAATTCGCACTGCGGTCCGGACGGGCGACACGCTGACGCACGAGCGTCGCGCCATGCTGAAGCGGCCGCCGCACATTTTGGTTACCACGCCGGAATCGCTGTACATCTTGCTTACTGCGGATAAGAGCCGGGCAATTCTACGCGATGTCGAGACCGTGATCGTCGACGAAATCCATGCGGTAGCGGACGACAAGCGTGGCGCACATTTGACACTGTCGTTGGAACGGCTGGAGGCGCTGACTCACAAATCGCCGGTGCGTATCGGACTCTCCGCGACGCAAAAGCCGATTGACCAGGTCGCACACTTTTTGACTGGTAGTGGTCGTCCTGATCCCGTAATTGTCGATATTGGGCACCGGCGCAAACTCGACATGGCGGTGGAAGTTCCGCCCATGCCGCTGGGGCCGGTGGCTTCGAACGAAATGTGGGACGAGGTCTACAACCGTCTGGTGGCGCTGGCGGAGCGGCACCGATCGACGCTGGTGTTTGTGAATACACGTCGCATGGCGGAGCGCGTAGCGCATCATCTGGGCGAGCGCATTGGGGAAGAAAATGTGGCGGCGCACCACGGCAGTCTCTCGCGCAAGCTGCGCCTGGCGGCGGAGAAGAAACTGAAAGAAGGACAAATCCGGGTTCTGGTGGCGACCGCATCGCTTGAGTTGGGAATTGACGTGGGCACGGTGGATCTGGTCGTGCAGATCAATTCGCCGCGCGCGATTGCGGTGACCTTGCAGCGCGTGGGACGATCCGGGCACTGGCGGGGCGCGGTTCCCAAGGGACGTCTTTTTGCGACGACTCGCGATGATTTGCTGGAGTGTGCGGCTTTGGTGCGCGCGATTCGGCTGGGAGATCTGGACCGGCTGATGATTCCGGAATCGCCGCTGGACGTGCTGGCGCAGCAGATCGTGGCCGCGTGTTCCGCCGAAGAGTGGGGCGAGGAGGATATGTTCGCGCTGGTACGGCGCGCCTATCCGTATCGTAACTTAACGCGTTCCAGCTTCGACGCGATTCTGGAAATGCTGGCCGAAGGGATTGCGGCGCGACGCGGGCGATATGGCGCGTATTTGCATCGGGATCGAGTGAACGGCAAGTTGCGCGCCCGGCGCGGAGCTCGGCTGGCGGCAATAACCAGTGGTGGGGCGATCCCGGACAATTCACTTTATGCAGTAGTGGCGGAACCGGATGGTCTTGTCGTGGGCACGGTGGATGAAGACTTTGCAGTGGAAAGCAACCGCGGCGACATTATGCTGCTGGGGAACACATCGTGGATGATTCGCCGCATCGAAACCAACGCCGGCCGGGTGCTGGTGCAGGATGCGCACGGAGCGCCGCCCAGCGTCCCTTTCTGGCGAGGCGAAGCTCCAGCGCGAACGGAAGAACTCTCGGAACATATCGGAACGCTTCGGCAAAAAATCAGTGAGATGCTACCACATACTTCGCCGGTAGGCTTCTCGGCCACGCAACCGGAAGTTGTGCAAGCAGTTCGTTGGTTAAGAGATGAGTGCGGCCTCGACGACTCCGGCGCTGAGCAGGCGATTGAATATGTGTTGCAAGGCCGCGCAGTTCTGGGCGCCGTTCCGACACAGACGACCGTGATTGCAGAGCGGTTCTTTGACGAAGGCGGCGGCATGCAGTTGGTGATCCACGCGCCGTTTGGAGGACGCATCAACAAGGCTTGGGGACTGGCTCTGCGCAAGCGCTTTTGCGTCGGGTTCAATTTTGAGTTGCAAGCTGCTGCCACTGATAACGGATTGAACATCGCGCTTGCCGAGCAGCACAGCTTCCCGCTAGGAGACGTTTTCAATTTTCTCCAAGCGGCCACGGTACAGCCGATTCTGGAGCAGGCCGCGTTAGATTCTCCGATTTTCGCCACACGTTGGCGTTGGGATGCGAACCGGGCTCTCGCCCTATTGCGCTTTCAAAATGGAAAGAAGGTTCCGCCGCAGATTCAGCGCATGCGTTCCGACGATCTGCTGGCTTCGGTATTTCCCGACGCGGCTGCGTGCTTTGAGAACATTCAAGGCGAGCGCCAGATTCCGGATCATCCGCTGGTGGGCGAAGTGATGAAAGATGTGCTCGCCGAAGCGATGGATATTGATGGACTGAAAGCTCTGTTGACTGGACTTGCCGATGGACGCATTCGTTGTCTCGCGGTCGATACGCCGGTTCCATCGCAGTTTTCGCACGAGATTCTAAATGCGAATCCATACGCGTTTCTCGACGACGCTCCGTTGGAAGAGCGGCGGGCACGCGCCGTGCAGATGCGGCGGATGCTGCCGGAATCGGTGCTGGAGGAAGTGGGGGGGCTTGATCCCACGGCGATTGAGCAGGTGCGCGAAGAGGCCTGGCCGGATGTGCGCGATGCAGATGAATTGCATGATGTGTTGCACACGCTGGTGGCGGTGCCGGAAGCTGGCCTCAATTTCGGGACCAGCCAGTGGAAGTTTTATTTTGAGCGATTGATCGGGGAAGGCCGTGCGGCCAGCGCCACGCTAGATGGCCGGGTTTATTGGGTCGCAGCGGAGCGGGCAAAGACTTTTCGGGCACTATTTCCCGAGGCGCGATTTGAGCCGAATTTGGCGGAGGTCGAAGCGACCGTTCCCACCCGCGACGATGCCTTGTTGACGCTGGTTGCAGGCTGGATGTCGCATTTGGGACCGACCACTGCGACGGGGCTCGGCGAGCCTTTGAAGATTCCCGCGCCGGATATATCAGGCGCTCTCCTTCGGATGGAAGCGAGCGGGACCGTGCTGCGGGGAAACTTCAGTGGCACTGCCGTCGGGCTTCGCTCGACTGGACAGCCGGGGGCGGCTGTCCCCACAGAAGCGATCGAGATCGAATGGTGCGAGCGACGGTTGCTGGCGCGCATTCACCGGCTGACGGTTGCAACCTTGCGCAAGCAGATCGAACCGGTGACTGCGGCTCAATTCATGCAATGGCTGCTACAGTGGCAGCACGTGGCTCCGGGGACGCAGGTTTCGGGCGAACGAGGGACGCTCGAAGTGCTGCGGCAACTGCAAGGATTTGAGATTCCGGCGAATGCTTGGGAGCGACAAGTGTTGGCTCGCCGCGTTGTGGATTACGATCCGAAATGGCTCGACCAGTTGTGTCTTACTGGGGCTGTGGGCTGGGGAAGATTGTCGCCCCACCCAGCCACGCTGGACTACGCAAACGCGAGCCGCGGAACGGAGACGGAATCAGGCGTAGCCCCTCGCCAGCGGCGGG
>Ga0208563_1001472_pt1 | contig 15782 bp, 11 predicted proteins | sample June2015DPH_17_1_2_FD_184717 | JGI IMG/M metagenome (GOLD analysis project Ga0208563, IMG submission 184717) | Peatland microbial communities from SPRUCE experiment site at the Marcell Experimental Forest, Minnesota, USA - June2015DPH_17_150... | ecosystem: Environmental > Terrestrial > Soil >... | reverse complement strand
ATACTTCGCCTTGAAGGATGTCGAAGCTGATGCCTTGCAGGGCCGCTAAATCACCATAATGCTTGTGCAGGTTCTGGACACTTACGAGGACCGAGTTCTCCTCAAGCGATGCCATGAGCAAGTTTAACCATGATACCGGACACGGATAGCCCTTACAATGTCAAACCGGATGCGCGGCATTTGATTCTGCCGCCCGGCACGGCGGGCTGCGCGAAGCACCCTACTATTGACTCCTCCAGCCTTCACAAACATTTCGTATGCTCTGCCGAACGGGTGGTGGTCTTGTCAGAGCAACGGTTTGGCCCGGTATTTGGAGCGCAACTTGCGGAGTGCTATATTGAGCCCTCGGGGGAGACTACCCTGTGCACGTTTTGATGCTTTGGTCGGGTTGCCGAAAAAGCCTCCCGGTGTCATTCTGAGGAGGCGGAGGCGTGTGACATTCGTGCACTCGTCTACCATGCTGTCATTCTGAGGTTATCCGATTCAGGAATTGTAACAACTAAACGGTCGGGTTAGGGAGTGAGCGATGAAAATTCTAGTACTCAACTGCGGCAGCTCATCAATAAAGTTTCAATTGATCGAGACGGATGTGGAGATGATCGCGTCGAACGCCGACCGTTGTATTGCCAAGGGGAGTGTCGAAAGGATCGGGACGGACGAGGCCGTGTTGCATTTGACCGTGCCGCCCGACCTTGAGCGGAGTCTAACTGAGGAGATGCTTGACCACCAGGCGGCTCTTACACGGGCAATTCAAGCTCTTAAAGAGGCCAAGGTCGTAGCGGATATTTCACAAATCGAGGCAGTGGGGCACCGCGTCGTTCACGGCGGTGAGCATTTCTCGGCTTCGGTGATGATCGACAAGGATGTGGAGAAGGCGATCCAACAGTGCAGCGAACTTGCCCCCCTCCACAATCCCCACAACTTGCGGGGGTATCTTGTGGCTCGCCAGGTTGTGCCACAGGTCCCACAAGTTGCGGTGTTCGACACGGCGTTCCACCAAACCATGCCGCCGAAGGCGTATCTCTACGGTCTGCCCTATTCCTACTACCGCCGTTACAGGATTCGGCGCTATGGGTTCCACGGCACTTCGCACCGTTACGTGGCGTTCCGCTACAGGGAGATATTTGGCAAGGCCAAGGGTGAGGCGAACTTGATTACCGCCCACCTGGGAAATGGTTGCTCGATTACGGCGATCGAGAAAGGGAAATCCATCGATACCTCAATGGGATTCACTCCTTTGGAAGGATTGTTGATGGGCACCCGTTGCGGGGATATCGACCCGGCAATCATCCTCTATCTGATGTCCAAGGATGAGCTAAGTTTTCACGACATGTCCACACTCTTGAATAGGTTCAGCGGCCTTTACGGCATTTCGGAGCAGTCAAACGACATGCGAGAACTGATCGCGGCGGCGGCAAAAGAGGATAAGCAAGCAGAACTGGCAATCGATGCCTTCTGCTATCGCCTGCGGAAGTATATTGGCGCCTATACGGCGTCTCTAGGCCACGTCGATGGCTTGGTGTTTACGGGAGGCATCGGCGAGAACGCTCCCTTGGTCCGCGAGAAAGCCTGCCAAGGGCTCGCTGAAGTAGGTTACGAGATTGATCTGGCCCGGAACAACGAGGCGGTCGGAAAGGCGAGCGAAATCTCCACGGACTCCAGCCGCATCCGCATCATGGTCATTCCCACCAACGAGGAGTTGCTCATCGCCCGCGACACCTTCCGCGTGGTTCGTGATTTGCCGATCCCGTCATAAGATGGTCCGGGATTCCTTTTAGCCCGGGACGGAGTTCCCTTTTGCCAAGCTGAAGGACTGATGGCACACACAGAAAGAGCAACAATGTGAAATGGCGAAAGTGAGGGGAATGCCTGTGCCTTCGAGATGCTGGAGTTTGGGTTGGACCCCGAACTCCTCTATGCCTGTCCTTCATGTTTAGGTGGTCAGTCCACGAATAGCTTTTCCCCGCCAGAAACCGGGTTCTTGACTTTCGACTGTTGACTGTGAACTGTGAACTGTTTTCTGGCGGAGAGGGTGGGATTCGAACCCACGTCACGATTTCTCGTGAACACGCTTTCCAAGCGTGCTCCTTCAGCCACTCGGACACCTCTCCGGGGCCGTGAATCGCCAAATCGCGTCAGGGTGCGGCGCATCTGCGATCTTCAAACTGCTGGCCGAATTCAAACTAGTATAACATCCCACCTTGGAACTGGCCACAAAACAGCAGTAGGCAGTAAGCAGTAAGCAGCAAGCAGCAAGCAGCAAGCAGGATTGTCTACTACCGGACGCTCGCCAAGGGCCAACCCCACCCCAACCCCTACCTCCTCCCGTAGACCGAACGGGACACTGTGTCTCTTGACAAGGGGAGGAAGATAGGCTAGGATGCTGTGTTGAAGCCATGGAGGCGGTCATGGCCTCCTGGAAGACTCGGCTGCAATGCTACCCCGATGTCCCAATCCGCTCTTGAAGGTGTCCTCACCGGGGCCAAAAGCTCGAAAAACTTGCTGGTTGAAGGTGGGCAATTGGTCCGTGCTAGGAAGAGAACGAGAAAAAGGATTTTTCGAAAATGAACGAACAAAGTGGGAATCTCTATGAAAACAAAGGGTCCGTTTTCCACGGGCAGCCAAGAAGCGGGAATGTTATAGAAAACAAAGGTAGTTACGCGTTGAAAGCGGGAATGTTATTGAAAACACAGCAGGATAGATTCTTGCCGCTAAACTCTGTGCAGGTTGGCGCAGACATTCTTGCGGTATCACCCTTTTCGACTTTCGACTCTCGACCCTCGACTGCCTGCAGAGGCAAGAGAGGTGATCGCACCGGTGGCGGTTTCACCTGAAGCGCCGGCGGAACCGGTTCCCCATTCCCTATTCCCTGTTCCCTATTCCCTGCTTTGGCGGGTTCACCTGAAGCGCTGGCGGTGCCTCAGCTCGACGCCGAAGATTCCGTTCTGGTCGCGAATGCCGATCAACGAAAGGTTTTCTCCGACCACATATTCAAACTGGATGATCTTGTATTGTGATGAAGCGGTATTGGTGACGTAGGTGACGGTCAAGGCCCTGGTCACTTGCTCTTCGACGGTCACCCGCGCGCCGGAAGTAAACCCCGGCAGTCCCACATTCGGGTCGATCTTGATTCGACTCACTCCAAAGAGCCGCTGAATGCGTCCAGTTACCTGGCTGGACAGGGCTTGAGAGAGCAGCGCGCTTTCGCCCACGCTTTGTGAGGGGTTACCCCCAGTGAAGGAGCTGACTAATCCTGGTGTGGACATCTCCTGTTGTTGGTGCGCGTACCCCAGCGCCAGCAGCGAAAGCACATCCTCAGTGGAAAGCGGAGGGTCGGAACGATAAGCCAGTTTCAGGCGCCCGAGCGGGCCTGAAATATCAACCGTCAGGTCATACTGCTGTACGCGGGTTTGAGCTTCCAAATCGAGCGTGGCCTGAGTGCGAATGGGATTGGTAAGGCTGAGATCGCCTCGGTTGAGGGTGAAGCGATTTCCACGGAAGATGGCCTCGCCACTCAGAAAGTGCACGGTCCCCAATTCCACGGGGTTTGCAAGGCTTCCTTGCAGGTGCACATCAACGTCGGCGGTCAGGTGCATATCCTGTATTTCCAGCCTCACCGGCGTCGCGGAGGTCACTCGAATGTTCAACCGAATGGTATCGGCAAGTGGGGAAGGCGTACTGGGTTTTGATTCCTCGCGGGGACTGCCGGACTGCATTATCTGTGCAAGCCAATTCTTGTTCTGGCTTGCAAGCAGTTGGCGGAGGGCCAAGTCGCCTTGGAGCTGGGAACGATCCGATGTCCCCACCCAGCGCAAAGTCCCGCTGAGGATGGAGGTGAAATCAAAGGGATAGCGCACCCTTGCCTGATCGAGCTCGGCTCGCAGCTCAAAACGGGGCGGCAATGCCAGGGTCACGAAACCATCCAAGGTCAGGGTGCCGCCACCGCTGATGCCCCGTAATGATTTCACCGTGGCTCTCTCCCCCTCGAGTTGAATTTCGCCATTCAGGTTGCTCAGGCGGAAGGGAAGACCCTGGTAGCCAAGACTGACGTCCTGGATCTCTACCGCTCCATTCAATTGGGGTTGCGCGGGCGAACCCGACATGCTCAGCTTGATTCGTGAGTGCCCGGATGCTTGCAGGCTGGGGTCGAGCAAACTCAGCACCGTGGCATCAGCTAAGCCTTGGGCGGTGACGGATAGAGAAGCGGGGCCGGCAAAACGAAGAGAGCCATCGATGATAAGGTTCGTGGAGGGGCCTTGCATGCGGAAGGGTTTAGCTGAGAGCAGGTTTGAGGCAAACCGCAATTCAACGGGATGTTCGTTCCTCCATTTCAAAGAGGGAAAGCTGACCTCCAGAGTCTCGATCTGACTCTGCATTTGAAATCTCGAAGGATCACGCAGGGAACCGTTCGCCTTGAAGGAGCCACTCGCAGTAATTTGACCACCAAGACGGTTATTCAGCAAAAGGCGTGCCCAGGGATCCAAGCGGAAGGATACGAATTGCCCTTGGAGTTGGAGCGGCGAATCGCCGGCGGTCTTTGCGTCTCCGCCCAGGCTGAACATCCCCCCAGGTCCGGAACCTATGCCCCGAATCCGGAGGTTTTGACCTTCGCCATCCAGTTGAACATGGAGGTCGCCGACCTGAATTCCGGCCACACTGATACCCTCGACGAGCATGGTGGAGCGAAAGTGGAAATTGTCAGGAGTGCCGCTTCCTTGGAGGTCAAAGCTTGCCTGGCCTTCTAATTGTTGGGGAAGGGAGGAATTCGGAAAAGAGAGTGCCAGTCTCTTGAAGTCAGCGAGAGAAAAGCCCCTGCCATGAAGTTGGCACGTTATGGAGTGATTCAAAGGCCCTATCTGTGCCTTTCCCGTTATACTGCCGTGATCTTTCAGCATCTGTATCGTATCAAGATCCCAGGTGGACTCACCGACCCGAATACTGGTCGAGAAGGACTCGACGGTTTCTCCGGCGATGTTGCCGTTTTCCACCTTGATGGAACCTGTTCCCTCGAGGTTCGAAGCTGTTCCCACCAAGTTGACCTGCCCGCTGACGTAACCCCCGACGGGGTAATCAATTCCCAGCGCCGCCTTGAGGCCCTCCAGTGGGGTGCGTTGAGCGCGGGCGGAAAACCGCACCGGTGAGGTCTTCGTAATCCTCCAATCTTCAAGCTGGGCTGAGGCCTCAAGGCTAAGCACGCTCGTCCCATGTGCAAGTCGCCCGGAAGAAACCTGGAAATAGTCCGGCCGGGCGACTACGTTTGCCTCGAGGCCGTCCCAGGTCCAGCCACGATACTCGAACTCGCCCACCCGCAGCGAGCCGCGCATTTCGGGATTCTCAATCGAACCCGTGACTTCTCCAACCAGAGTCGCCGGCGACTTGAGTGAGAGTGGCAAGTGTGGGGTTGATTCGACCAGGGCCTCGAACACGGAACGCCATTCCTCGAATTGCGTCGTCTCCCACTGGATTTGCAGGCGGCTCGGGGATTCGTTGCGCGCCGCTGACTCGACCAGCGTCCCCTTTGCTCTGAGCGAGGAATTAGGAGTGTAAAAGTTTGAGTCCTCCAAGCGTACGGAGAAGCCGTGATTCGTTTCCAATGATCCGCGCAGATCACCGCTGACGGGAAGGAAGCTGGGAGGATGTGTGGCGGGGGCCGATAAATGCAGATCAAATTCCGACTTGACCTTTTCGAACTCACCTGCCCAGGTTAGATCGACCGCTCCGTCGATGAGAGAGGCAGGGTGAAGCTGGGTGATTAACAGAGGTTGGCCTTTGGAACTCTGAAGGAGCGCGAGCAGATTCATGTCTCGGAGCCGGGCGCGGACGTGGAACTGGGGAGTTGGCCCTGCAAGACTAACCTGGCCATCGCCCAGCGCACTGCCTCCCCATCCAAGCACCTTCAAATTGGAAATTGCCACTCGCGATCGATACAGTGAATAGTCGGCCGAGGCCTCAAGCGGCCCCGAGTTGAACTGAGAATTACGAAAGAGCATTTGCCGGGTCTGGAGTCGCCCCTGCGCGGAAATCTCCCCATGACGGTAGATCCCCTGACCCTCGAGGCGGAAGTTCCCATTCTGCAAACCGGGAAGATGCAGGAGTGGAATTAGAGCCGCCACCTCAAAGCTGGTCTGGAAGGAGAAGTATCCTTCGGGTTCAGGGACAGGGTGAAAGGTGAACGAACCTTGTCCAGTCATTCCGCGGGACTGCCAGACGAACGATGTAACGGCAAGCTCATTTTGCGACAACACGAAGCGGGTTGACAAAGTAAGAGGCGGGGTCGATTGCCCTGGTAAATGCGTAGTGACAGCCGAGGCCGCAAGGCTGCCCTCATAGCGGGGACCGCTCCGCAGGTGCAGGAGGAGCGCCACTTCTCGGGCACTGAGATCCAGGTTTATGGGCCGGTCATTCCAAAAGAAAGTGGAGTGTGCCAGCGTCACGCTTCCAATGCGAAGGTCCACCAACCGTTCCATGACTTGCCCGGCGGTATGGCGGGTTGCGGGGCCTGGCAGATTCGTCGAACCATCGGCGTTTGTCTTGAGATGTAATTCTGCTCCATCCCAGTCAACGCTCATTATTCGGATTTCGCGATGCAGCAAATTGGCTGGGCTGAGACGGAGCACCACGGTATGGGCAGAGAAGAGAGGGGGTGCTTGGGGCGGTTCGCTTCCGTGGATCACAACTCCGTGGAAAGTCACCTGAAGGACTAGGGGGTGAAAGCGGAAGTCCTGTACTTCGACGCGTCCGCCCGTCGTGTCCTCCAGCGCCGCGATGAGGCGGCGTTCCAGAGCGCGGCGGAACCAGGGGGTGCTCATGACACCAATCGCGGCTGTGGCCAGCGCCACAAGCGTCCCCATAATGGCGAGCGTGATCCAAAAATGTTTCGACATTCAGGTTCTCTAATAGGATGCTGGATTGTCATTCCGAGCGAAGCGAGGAATCTCGCCCTGATTCTTTCTTCCTCAGCGCAGAGCCAGATTCCTCGCTTCGCTCGGAATGACAGCTTTTAAGGTCTGACAGCTTCTGAGGTCTGGCAGCTTTTGCCGAGTCAGAAAGAGTGAAAACGCACGGCGCGGCTTGGCTTCAGTTCCTCCAACCAACTGGCAAGAAGCTGATCGATTCTTTTCTGCACCAAGATTTCCTGGATCTGCCCTTGGACTTCGGTCAAAGGGGGAACGGCGGAGCCGTGCGTCTGCATATATTCGGGCGTGAAGACGTCGCGGTAGTACGATTCAACATCGCTTGTCCCAGGGGCCGCCGCCGGCCGCAACCTCTGTTGGACAATCCCCAAGATCCTCTGCTGCTCGATGAGCGTTGTCAGAATCTGTTTTTCGTCCATGTGCAGCCCATGGAGAGCAGATTGGTAGTCCGACTCAGATGGGAAGCGCTTGCGAACACCATCCAGTTCTTCGGCTGCCGTCTTTTCCAGCGCGGCGTCGTGGCAAGAGTCCTGGGTTTCTTCCTCGAGCAGAAGCTTCTGGTCAGTCAGCCGCTCGCGAACCTGTTCCAGTGTCTTACTGTCGGGGGGAGGAGCCGGCCATTGCCCGTCGAGGAAACGTTCCAATCGGTATTCGCGTTCGACGTCACTCTGGGTGATGGCGACATCCCCGATCGATGCAACCACGCGATCGAGAATCTCAGCGCGGGAAAACGACGGCGCAAACCCCATGGCCAGAAACACAAGTGAACATGCTGCTAGAAGCTTTGACCGATGCTCAGAAAATAGTTGAACCGAGATAATTGTTGCACCTCCACTCCCACTGGGTACCGCGTGGGATTTAGATTGTAGCCCACATCGATGCGTATAGGCCCGACAGGCGTCTTGTATCGGATACCCAGACCCACCGCGTCTGAGTCATAATCGGTGTCTGTCGGGCTGCTTTGTCTGAATTTCAGTAAACGCATGTGTCGGATGGTTGTGAATACGTTCCCTGAATCGTTAAATACCACGAAGCCAAACCTCCGCTGCGCCAAGGGCACACGAAGTTCGAACGAATTAAAGAACAGAGCATTACCACCAATGGGGTAGCCCGTTCCAGGGTCGCGCGGTCCCGCTTGGTTGACGGAGAAACCACGATGCGATTCGCCGCCGCCCATAAAGAACCGTTCGGGCAAGGGGAGGACGTCGGTGTAGATGTAGTACTTGGGCCCGCTGGGAGGTTGAACCAGAATCTTCTCCAGGCTGCCATAGGGAGACTCGAATCCGAATCGCGTGTTGCGGGCAAAAATCAGGTGCTCGCCCAATCGGTGGTAGGTTGCATTTTCACCCGTGAAGCGAACGAAATTTGCTTGCGAGCCGAAGCCTTTATAGGCAATTCCCGCGTCGGCAAGGGAATAGGAGCCGCGGGTGGCGTCCGCCGGATCGTCGCGATGGTCGTTGACATAGCTGGCGCCGAACCCGCCCACATGCACCGGCGGCTGCAACAGAAGTTTCTCCGCCAGGGAGATGCGATCGGAAATGTCGAGAGCCTCAACGCGCGAGAAGCTATAGCGACCCGAAACTACCGTCGAAGCACTGAAACGCTTTTCGATGGCGACCGACGCCGTTTTCCGGTCATCCGTAAAGGTGAGCACGTCGCGGCTGCGGTCTATCAGCCCGCTGATGCGCAGGCTCAGGTCCCGTCGATTCGCCAGGTAGGGAATCACATAGCTTGTACCGGCGCCCGTTTCGAGGTTCGACACCCGTCCCCATAGGGTAAAGGTTTGTGCGTGTCCTCCGACGTCGAGCCGGTGGAGGTCAAGCGAGATTCGCGGACTGGCTTTGAACGCGCCCTGTGGGTTACTGCTTCCCAGCCTTTGCACCTCGAGTCCCCCACCGTAGCCTAAAGTCCATCGCCGGCTCTCCTCCACCGCCACCAAGACGGTTTTCTCCGTTTCGGAACTTGTCTGGTCCTGGGTAGCAATTTGAACCTGGTTGAACATTCCCAACCCATAGAGTCGGCGTTGTGAGTCAGCGACGGTGTCCTGGTTCAAAGGCTGACCCTGGCGAATCAGGAGTTCGCGGCGGATAACCCCCAAGCGGGTGTGTTCATTTCCCAGGACGACGATACGCTGGATTCGTTCTTGCTTTCCCGGCTCAATCAGAAATTCCAGGTCAACTTGGTGTTGTTCGTTTACAGGTGAGGCGTGCCAACTCACCCTGGCCTGAGAATACCCGTGGTCGGCAAGGTAATTGGATAGGGTGTCGCGATCCGCTACGGCCCGCTCCGGTGAATAAGGCTGGGATGGCTTGGTCAGCAGAGAAGGCCAGAGGGCCTTCTGCGTGTCGCGGGAGACTCCCTTCAAAGCCAGTTGGTGAACGGTTGTCTGGAGTCCTTCTTCGACCTGGAAGGTGACGAACCTATGAGCATCTTGGTTTCGGAAATGGTCGTCCACGCGAGGCGAGATCCGCACATCGAGAAAGCCTCTTGATTGATAGAATGCGGTCAGGGTGTTGAGTTTGTTCTCCAAAAGGGTGCGGCTGTACAGCGGGGCAGGGCTGAAAATCCCCCGTGCGGGAGGGGAGATCGCCGCCATGAGTTCTGTGGTGGGATTGGCCCGATTGCCCTCAAAGCCATACCCCATGAATTGTCCTGGGTTGCCCCGATTCACTCGGAAGGTAAGGTTCAGCGTCTGCGACTCAGCATGAAATGCTTGTTCTGCCTTCACGGTAGCTGAAAAGAAACCCCGTTGTTGGAAATGGTCTTCCAGAATCTCGTCGCTGTGTGCAAGGGTGGGCTCATCCACTACGCCGTCTCGATAGACGGGGAGAAGCTCTTTGAGTTTGGAGCGGGAAATCTTGGCGCCCTCAATGCGCACCCGAACTAGGGGGCCGGTTTCAACTCCTACCAGCAGCTTCTCGGTGTTGAGTTTAGTGTCATACTCGCGCTTCAGAACACTCGCGGTTGCCTGGAGGCGATCGTGCGATACAAAAAACTGGTGGAGCCTGAGCAAGCCCCGTTCGACACGCGCCGATGTCAGTTGGATTCCCGGGTGCCAGCCGGCTACTTTTGCGAGCTTCGCCGGAGGGAATCCGACGTGCCCCCGGAATTCCAGGCTGCTTAAGCGCGCGGGCTTCCCAGGAAAAACAGAGAACAACGCCTCGGCCTCCAGTGTGGCCGGGTCAGGAAGGAGACGGTGTTTGAGGATTGCCCGGTAGTAACCGTTCGACGCGAGCGTCTCGGAGATATGCTTCTGGGCCGCGACAAGATCGTCGTCCGAAACGGGCTGTCCCAGCCGGACGCGAGAGGAAGTGAGCAGGACTCTGGGTTCCAAGGCACTGGGGGCACCCTCGACTTGAACGACGCCGACAAAGTATTGGGCGCGCCCAACGAAGAGCAAGTGAACGCCCCCCTGCCCAGGCTCAGCCTCCGCACGCAGCTCGGCAAACAGGCCAGTAGCATATAGCTTTTTCAGACTCGCGGCAATTTTCGAGGCATCGAGAGGTTGGCCGACCTCCTGAGAGACGACACCGGGGAAGTCACTCATGGCCAGTCGCCCGTCACAACTTAGCCTGACATCCAAGACGGGCTGTCCCCAGAGTTCGACTCCAGCCACGGGGACTTGTGCCCCTGTGGGCCTGGGAAGGGTGAGCCAAAGTGCAACGCAGAAAACTGTGCCCTTGACTGTTATAGCCTTCAGGCAACGCCAAGCGTAGGCAAGCAAAGTGGCAGATACGGCTGACAAGCTCAAAGTCTCGTGGTCTGGGTTCCGCCAGACTCTTCCATTTCATCTCGAAATTCCAAGAATCCCATAGGCCGCCCAACTATTATACTTCCGTCCGGCCCCTAAGCAGAGCCAAGTGTGTACAGACGCGAAAGATGTGAACGACGGCGCCCCGGTCGGCCAGAAGGACCAACGTGCCTGCGCAAAGAAACTCTGCGCCATCGGGGTGAGCAAAGAGCGCCAGCACTCGCAGTGGTTGGGGCATGTCGGGCTCCAATTCGAGAATAGAACGGTTGTTACGCGCCGACGCCTAAGCTGGCTTGAAGGAAGCGGAAAGGCGCATCTTACCCCAGGCGATCTCGATGACGCCCGTCCCGTCTTTGCCGGTGACTTGTAGGGTCACCAGTTCGGCCGAGTCGCTTGCTTCCTCGAGCGTCAGCGGGACTTCCGCGAGCTTTGCACTCGGCTCGTACTGGAAGACAGACTTGCTTGAAAACACGAGCGTCCATTTCCCACGCTCAACCAAGCGCGCCAGCAGGATATGTTTGCCCTTGGGAATAATTGTTCCGCCGAAATTCAGCTCCTTGTCCGATTCGAGGGTCGTCGGAGCATCGGCGCCAATCCGCCACACGTTACCTGGTTGGATTTGCTTGAGCATGTCGCGGCCTTTAAGTGCGGGGCGGCCGTAGTCGATGGAGATGCGGGCGCCGTTGATCGTCACCTTCACACTCCCCCGTTCGTTCCCATGAGCCATGCTTGCGCTACTCATCAAAACTATAACGGTGGCAGTGGCGAGCCCGATCGAAGTTCGACAAATCTTCATCATACAATTCTCTCCTTTAACAGCAGGAATAACCAAACCACTGGTGTAACTCTGCGGGTGGGTAATCTCACCGCGTTTCTCCCTTCGGGTGAGTTATCAAGTTCGCCTTCCCGGCCTGCACAAATAGCTTGGAATGGAACCGAAGGGAGAACGGCAGGTATTGATGTAAGTAGTCCCAACCATGACCCCCAGGGCGGAGGGCGTACTCGTGCGCGAAACCTTTCTGGGAGAGAATGTGGTCGAGAAGTTCAGCCCCTTCCTCGAAACCGTAGCGGTCGTGGTCACCGCAATCGAAGTAAAGTGCAAGTTGGGCGAAGCGCTCCGGATGCTCGGCTAAGGTGAGAGGGTTGTTGGCCTCCCAATAGCTCTCATTGAGGGGTGACCCGAAAGGCTCCTGGAGCACCCGAGCGTAAAAACCCCAACGGCCTTCGGTGGGGAGCGGGTTAGGGAACTTCGGCAGCAATGCCGCGCTATGGGCGCTCGCCGAACCGAACACCTCGGGATGGCGCATGGCAAGATGAAGAGCGCCGTAACCGCCCATGGATGTCCCGCTGATGCCCCGCTCGCCGGCGAGAGCCATGGTGCGATATCGGCGGTCGATTTCGGGCACCAGCTCTTGCATGAAGAAGTCCTCGTACCGTTCGTGGCCGTCCTGCGAGTTTACATAAAAGGTCCGTCCCCCAGCAGGCAAGACCACAATGAAGTTCGTGAGTTCGCCCTGGTCAGTGAGACTTTCCCAGATTTGTTCGCCGCCCCGGTCAATCCAACTGTGCTCATCTTCAAAGAGGCCGTGAAGGAAGTAAAGGGTTGGATAACGCTTGTTGGAAGATGCTTCGTAGCCAGGGGGGAAAACAACGCAAAAGCCCACGGAGTGCCCTAAAAACGCGCTGGAAACGGATGCGCATTCGACCTTTGCAGAAGGTTCGGGGTGGGGCCAGGCGAAAGACTTGTGAGCGCTGCCAAGGCCTAATGCGATCACAAGAATACACAGCGCGGCAAAACCACAAGCCAAGAAGAAACTCACCACAGAGGCCACAGAGTTCGCAGAGAAATGCTGAAGTATTTCTCTCTGTGTTCTCCGTGCGCTCTGTGGTGGATCTTTTCTTCGCGGCACAGCAAGCTCCCATGAACTAGCTACGAGGGCGGCGCATCGGCTAAGGAAGAGGAGAGGTTGGGGGAAGTTCTTCCCCACGTACTACCTACCGTCTACCACATACCGTCCACTACCCACCGAGCAGCGAATTGAGATTTCCGACCGAGTCAAAATCGGCGGGATGAGTTCCTTCTGACAATCGCCAGCGCTTAAGCGCTGTGGCCTCGCGAGCCAAAGGAGCTGAGATGGCAATCCGGTCAAGGCTGAGTGTGTTACGAATCCAAACGATCCGCTGTTCCCACGGCTCTGGACTTCCCAAATGGCCGAGGGTGAGATCCAAAGCTTCGCGGTCCGAGGGCAAATGAATGGGTAGCCGGCCCCCAGCAGGATTCAGAGAGATGCATGTGTTGAGATACATTTTGTGGAAGTCAATCTTCCGGTAAAGACGCTCATGGATGACGTCGGCGAAGCCCACCCCCACTGCATTCCCATCGCTTTCGCGAGTGAGATCACGAACGTAGATCATGGAAATCCTGGGCGCTTCTCCGGGCGGGAGTTCCACCCCGCGCCCAATTACTTTCGTATCCATGCCGGTTCCGCTGAGATTCTTGCCCATTTCGTCCACCATCAGCAGGTGGAATGCTGGGAACGGAATGCGCGACACCAGGGTGCGGGCCAGTTGGAGCGTCGATTCCTCCTGTGCCACGATGCCTTCCGGAAGCGCGGCGCGGACGACAGCAATCTGGTGCAGTTCGTTCTCAACCACCCCCACCCCACAGAGAATCTTCCCGCTGGCCAGTACTTTTCCCGAAACGGCGCGGATGGCAGTCTCGAAGCCGTATTTCCAACTCTGGCGATGACCCTCGGTGGCCCCCTCCAGCTTGCCCATGCCGATCGTCATCATCTTCAACAATCCGCTTTCAATCTTCCCCGAAAAATCGGTGTGGGGCTTGATGCGGTTGATCACCACCACGCCGTCAGACTCCCAGGCGTTCCGATCCACAAAGACCCGGAAACCTTCGGGGGTCGTTCCGAGAAGCACGGTCTCCATGGAAGAGCGAATCTCCACCCCGGTGGCGGCCTCCGTAACGCCGTATTCCTCCAGGATCTTGCGCTGGCCCTCGGCGGTTCCCCCTCCGTGGCTCCCCATGGCGGGGAAGATAAAAGGCTGAGCCCCTTGTGCCTTCAACCAGCCGCAGACTGCTTGCACAATCTCCTTCAGGCTGGCAATACCACGGCTGCCCACGGCAACGGCGACGCGCTTGCCGCGCAGCTTTTCGGCGGCTATGCCCAGTCCCCTCAGAGTCTCCAGAATTGAGCTACCCAAATCACCAATTTTCGACAGGCTTGGCTCCGTCCGTTCGAGAAGACAAAAGCTTGCTAGTGGAATGTGTCCGTCTGTTGTCATGCTCGTGAAGTAAAGTTAGCGCGCCGGTCGACATTCGTCAAGCAGGGCGGAAACGCTACCCCTTCTGGTTGGCAGGGCTTAGCCCTTGCGTAGGCCAAGCGAAATCTCTGAACTCGCCGGTATAATCGAAGCTGCCGGGAGCAAGCGGCTTCTCGGGTTCTACGGCAATTCCAGCCCGGCGGACCTGGTCCAGGACCTCAGCTTCGTGAAACCGCGAGGCGTCATATTCGAGCTCCAGAAGCTGGCCTTCAATCAAAACCCCTCGGATGCCATAAACCGTGGAGAGGTTGTGCAGTCTTTCAAAGTCCTTTGGAATCAAGTTTTGTTTCAGGTGATAACGCGTGGTTAGGAACGTCATGTTATAAACCTCGAAGATCAGCCTTTGAAAAAATGGGGCTGGGGGCTAGGTGCTAGGGGCTGGGGCAATTATCAACCTTGGACTGTCCCACCTGACACCTGACACCTGCCGCCTAAAGCTCCATCCTCCGCAGCCTGAGCGCATTACTGATCACGGACACCGAGCTGAACGTCATGGCCGCCGCCGCGAGCATGGGGCTCAGCAGCAGTCCGAGCACCGGGTAAAGGACCCCCGCCGCCAGGGGCACACCGATGCTATTGTAAACCAGCGCGAAAAAAAGGTTCTGTCGGATGTTGCCCATCGTACCCTCGCTCAACCTGCGAGCCCGCACAATGCCACGCAAATCCCCCTTGACCAAAGTGACGCCGGCGCTTTCCATGGCCACATCGGTTCCCGTTCCCATGGCGATGCCGACATCGGCCTGAGCGAGTGCCGGGGCGTCGTTGATGCCATCACCCGCCATTGCCACCACGCGCCCTTGCGCTTGAAGCCGTTCGATGACCCTTCCCTTTTGGTCCGGCAGGACTTCCGCCTCGACTTCGTCGATGCCCAGTCTGCGCCCCACGGCCTCTGCCGTGGTGGGGGTGTCGCCGGTGACCATGACTATACGTATCCCGTCCCTCTGCAATGCTCTGATGGCCTCAGGGGTGGATTGTTTAATGGGATCAGTCACTGCCAGCAAGCCACAGGCAAGTCCGTCAACTGCGATGAAGACCACAATTTGGCCTTCGTCTCCAAGCTCGTCAGCCTTCGTGGCCAGCCCGTTCAATTTGACCTTCAGCTCATCAAAAAGCTTGCGGTTTCCGAGTGCGACGGTTTTGCCCTCCACCTTGCCCAGCACGCCTTCACCGGTGACCGAACGAAACTCTCGAGCCGCGCCGAGTTGAAGTCCCTTTTCTTGCGCCCTGGCCACGATGGCGGCGGCGAGAGGATGCTCGCTCCCGCGCTCGAGGGTTGCGGCCAGGCGAAGCACTTCCGCCTCATTCCATCCTGGCAGGGCATGAACCGAAGCAAGACGAGGCTTTCCCTCCGTAAGGGTACCGGTCTTGTCCACAACGAGCGTGTCCACTTTTTCGAGAAGTTCAAGCGCTTCGGCGTTCTTTATCAACACGCCCGCCTGGGCGCCACGTCCCGTCCCCACCATGATGGACATCGGCGTGGCAAGTCCCAGCGCGCAAGGGCAGGCAATGATAAGCACTGAAACAGCGTTTAGCAGCGCACAGGCAAGCCGCGGCTCGGGGCCTACTATCGCCCAGACTGCAAAAGTGAGCACCGAAATGAAAACTACTACGGGAACGAAGTAAGAGGAAACAACGTCGGCCAAGCGTTGGATGGGCGCGCGACTCCGCTGTGCTTCTGAGACAAGCTGCACGATGTGCGCCAAGAGCGTATCGCTGCCCACGCGTTCAGCGCGCATCAGAAAACCGACGGGGCCGTTCACCGTCCCACCCGTCACGCTGTC
>Ga0208563_1001469_pt1 | contig 15789 bp, 15 predicted proteins | sample June2015DPH_17_1_2_FD_184717 | JGI IMG/M metagenome (GOLD analysis project Ga0208563, IMG submission 184717) | Peatland microbial communities from SPRUCE experiment site at the Marcell Experimental Forest, Minnesota, USA - June2015DPH_17_150... | ecosystem: Environmental > Terrestrial > Soil >... | reverse complement strand
CGTACGGCGCCGCAGTTAAAGGACAAATCCACGTGAACGAAGGCGCAAAGAAAGCTATAATTGAAGGCTCAAGCTTGTTACCAGTTGGCATAACACGGGTTGTGGGACACTTTAACGTTGGCGACGTAGTCAGCATCGTTGACGAAAACAAGGTTGAGTTTGCAAAAGGTAACCCGAATTATACTAGCGGTGAGTTAAACCTAATTAAAGGATTACAAATAACACAAGCACAAAAGAAACTTGGTTCCGATAAACCTAAAGAAGCTATCGAACATAGAAATATACACCTAATTGAGGAAGAAAAATGATAACTGAAATATGCAAAAAAGCAAAAGCAGCCTCAGTCGAAATGGCAAAGCTTTCGACCGAAACAAAAAACACTGCACTTTGCATGATGGCAAACGCCCTTGAAGCTAACACTAACAAAATTTTAGCTGCAAACAAAGCAGATGTGAAAGCTGCCAAAGCCAAAGGGCTCAAAACAGCATTACTTGACCGGTTAGCACTAGACCAGCGCAAAATACAAACTATGGCTCGCGGCTTAAGGGAAGTCTCAGCTTTAGCTGACCCCATCGGCACAATCATAAGCAGTTGGACACGGCCAAATGGCTTGATAATCAGCCAAGTTCGCGTGCCTTTAGGTGTTGTAGGAATAATTTACGAATCACGCCCAGATGTTACTTCGGATGCGGCGGGAATCTGCATAAAATCTGGAAATGCAGTTATCCTTCGTGGTGGCTCTGACGCTTTAAACTCAAACGTAGCTATCGGCGAGGTGCTACGAGACGCTTTGGCGGGAACAAATGTGCCTGTTGACGCGGTTCAAGTGGTGAATTCTCCTGAACGTAGCGTTGCAGAGGAATTGATGCGTATGCGCGAGTACATTGACGTGCTTATTCCTCGCGGAGGCGCAGACTTAATCGAAACCGTTGTGGAAAAATCGCGAATTCCAGTTATTGAAACAGGAACTGGCAACTGCCATGTTTACGTTGAAGAAGACGCTGACTTAGACAAAGCGACGCCCATAGTCATAAACGCTAAATGTCAAAGGCCAGGAACCTGCAACGCTGCAGAAAAACTCTTAGTTCATAGCAAAATCGCTGAGCGTTACTTGCCAATTGTTATTGCTGCGCTCAGAAAGGAAGGTGTAGAAGTTAGAGGCGACGAGGAAACGCGAAAGATTGTTCCAGACGTGAAACTTGCAACTGAACAGGACTGGTACACAGAATACTTAGACTTAATTATGGGGGTAAAAGTCGTGAAAGACTTAGATGACGCTATTAGGCACATTAACAAGTATGGCACCAAACACTCAGATTCCATCCTCACAATCAACTTTGACAAGGCTTTGCGGTTCATGCGAGAAGTGGATTCTGCCGCTGTCTACTGGAACGCGTCAACTCGGTTTACTGATGGTAACCAGTTTGGTTTAGGCGCAGAAATAGGCATCAGCACGCAAAAACTCCATGCAAGAGGACCCATGAGCGTACAACACTTAACCACAACAAAATATGTTATTTTAGGCGACGGTCAAATCAGAAAATAGTTACGAAGTTATCCGAATAAGCATACGTAAAAATGTGTTTTCTTATAGTCGGCGGTAAAATCCGTGACCCTTGTTACACTTGTGATTTGTAAAAAAGAAGTGCTCTCAGAAAAGAGCCTTAGAATACGGACGTTAAGAAGTGCATTATGAGGTCTGGGAACAACCCGATTAACAAGGATACAAGGGCAAGGACGAAAAGCGGAATGAGCATAGATTTGGGGGCTTCCTTAACGTTTTCCATGTTTGGTTTGAGTGGCCCGAAGAAAATGCGTATTGTAGGCCAGAAAGTGTAAACTGAAGTTAGGAAAGTGGCGAAAATGGCGACTATTGCTATAATTAAGTATGGCAAAGATGAAGTTCCTCGTGAAAATATTCCGACGAACATTATCCATTCTGCTTGGAATCCGCTTAGAGGAGGAATGGCTGAAAGAATCATCGCGCCTATTATGCAAAGCGTCGCTGTCAACGGCATTTTTTGTGCTAGTCCACCCATTTCTTTTATGTTTCTAACGCCTGTTTGAGTGACGAGTATTCCTGCCACGGAGAATAGGATAGCTTTGCCAAGAATATGGCTCAGGAAATAGAAGACTCCGCCCGCAACTCCAAGGGATGTCATGCTTGCGATTCCAAGTATTGAATAAGCTGTTTGTCCTATAGTTGAGCAGGCAAACAAGCGTTTGACATCGTCCTGTGCCATCGTAAGAAAAGCACCGTAAATCATCGTAATCACAGCCAATATCATCAAGGGAATGCTAAAGATTTCGAAAGAAGCAAGAAGTTGACCGTAAAGCAATCGTGCCATCAAGTAGCTTCCTAAACCCACAATTGTTGCAAGGATAGCAGCTATAGATGTAGGGGTGTTAGCATGCACATAGGGTAACCAAACGTGGAAGCCAAAAGTTGCCATCTTTATAAGAAAGCCAACAAGTATCAGAAGGCATACCCAGAAGCCAAGGGATGTTCCAGATAAGACTGATAAAGAGCTAATTTCGAAGCTTCCCGTGCCGACTGAAGCAACTATGGCTCCTATTAGGTAAATTGCTGCGCCGACTTGCGTCCAAATGAAGAACATCATTGCAATTCTATGTCTATCAAGGTACCCGAAGAGGTCTATAAGAACGTAAAATGGAACAAGCCCAGACTCAATAAACAGGAAAAGTTCAATAATGTTTGTAGATAGGGCAGTACCGATTAATCCAACTGGGAGCAGTAGGAAAAGTGAATAGTAGATGGGGAACATTCCAGGTTTTTCTCTGCCGTACAGATTTTCTATTCTGTGATCCATGTAATTGATTGAGTAAATAGCCATTGCCGTACAAACGATGCTCATAACTAGTGCAACAGGCAAGCTTAAGCCATCTGCTAAAAAGCCAAATTTCAAACTAAAGACTACTGTGCCCCACTGATAGGTCTCAGTGAATGAGCCACCTTGAGTCCATAATTGCAAACCCACATAAGCTAATAGAATGGTCGTATATAGCATGGCAGCCGCGGCAACCCAACCTAGATTTTTCTTGAGCCTCTTACCTAGGAATGCACAGAGAATAGCGGCGATGAGTGGTACGATAACAGTTTGAAGTAATATGTATGGAACTTGCATTTATAGAAATCCTCCTAGCCATAATATTACTAGAGTAATCACTAGAAATATCAGGAAGTACAGCATGTTAACTGAAAGTATTCCTGTCTGAATCTTTTTGAATTGTTTGCTAAGACCTTGGAAACCCTTCGGGATACCTTCGTTTAATGCTCGGTCTATAGGTACTTCGACGTACCGTTTTAGCGGCTCTAGGATTGCCAGGGTGCCATTTACGAAAACTTTGTTGTAGAATGCGTCAATGTACCAGCGGTTCCACAGGAACTTGTAAAGATACTGCAGACTTCGATGTTTGTCTACAATACTTTCAGGCTGAGATTTGTGTTGAATATAGATTCTATAAGCAGGTATTGCACCTATAACAATCATCAAGATTGATGCTGCAGAAACTACAATTTCTAAACCTACTCCACTGAGGGCGGATGCGGTGGATACGACGCTGCTGCTTGTCGCAACAAGATGCAGAGAGTTTGTATAGTAATTATTGTAGGCTGTCTGTAGGAAGCCACTAATCCATGGACCTGCCAAACCTATGATGACTGTTAAAGCAGCTAAGATTCCGTAGGGCGCAACCATCAGCCAGCTAGCTTCGCCATGTTTATGGTCTCCGTGGTCGCTGACCTCTTCCACTTGTTTGCCATTGTGGAAGATCATGCCCATAAGCCGAATCACATAGAATGTTGTCAGAATGACTGTCCCTAAACTGATAGCGAATAATGCATATTGACCACTCTGCCAAGTAACTACAAGGATGTCGTCTTTGCTCCAGAAACCGGAAAATGGAGGAACACCGATAAGCGCCAAAGCACCGATCCACATGAAAAGCCACGTGAAACGCAGTTTTTGCCTTGATAACTTCATTTCAGACAAGTAAATGGAGCCAGAAGCGTGTATGATAACACCAGCGCAAAGGAACAAGATAACTTTGAAGATGCCGTGACTGATTAACTCGAAGATTCCAAAAGCTGTTCCATTTACCAAAGTGTTAGCGCTTAAGCCAGATACACCTAAAGCAAGAACCATGTATCCAATGACGCTCATTGTAGAGTAAGCGAGTGCTTTCTTAAGCTCCTTCGCAACCAACGCCTGCGTAGCACCTAGGAAAGCAGTGAAAGCGCCAATGGCCGCTGCCAATATAAAGAACGTCAAAGCTTCAGGGTAAGCTGGAACAGCGATCCAGGCAGCAAAGAAAAATATGGGTAACACGCGTGCAATTAAGTATACTCCTGCTTTAACCATAGTAGCAGCATGAATCAGGGCAGAAACTGGAGTAGGACCAGCCATAGCTTCAGGCAACCATTCATGAAATGGAAACTGTGCCGATTTCGCAAGTGGACCAAGCAAAACTAGCACAGCTGTCAAAGCTAAGATTCCAGGGGTCTGAGCCATAGCTGGAATCCAAGTGCCCATAGTCTGGAAGAGTTGTAGGAAATTGAAAGTGCCAGCATATAAGTAAATGATAATTATTCCTGCTAATAGCCCCATGTCACCGAACGTTGTTACCAACAAAGCCTTCAAGCCGGCTCTGGAAGGTTTCTGGAATGGGAAAGGTGCAGGTCCGCCAATCCAGTGTTCTTTTTCATCTCTGTAGTAATAGCCAATTAAGCCGAAACTGCATAAGCCGACAAGTTTCCATCCTACGAACATTAGAATAAGGTTATCTGCTAATACTAGCAGAAGCATGGAACCGATGAAAAGGGACATAAAGAACCAAAATCGGCTTACATGCGGATCGTCTTCCATGTATTTTGATGAGTAAACTACAATGAGCAAACCTAAGAATGCTACAACGTTAGCTATGATTATGCTCAAAGGATCTATAAGCATGCCTATGCCAAGTACTTTACCGGTGGGAAGGGAAAACCAAAACGCTTGATTATCAGTATTGCTGAAACTGAACAAATTAGGAATTAAAAGAAGAGCCATGACCCAGCCTAACAAGGATAGAAAAATAACTGTTATGTTCATGGCTTTTCGGTTAACTTTATTTAAGACTAAGGCAGCTATCGCGCCAATTGTTGGGAATATCCAGCAAAGCCACGGAATAAGATCAGACAACAACATTTACATTTTTACCTCCCAAAGACAAAAGTGAAAGACAAAAGTGCCCTTGCAGCTTGATGGGCAAAGTTCACTAATGGATCAGGCCAGATGCCGAAGACAATTATCGAGACTGCTAAAACGCAAAGTGGTACAAGCATAAGCAAGGGTACTTCCTTCACTTTTTCAACTTTTTCTGAAACAGGTATCTGCATTAACGTGCGTACTATACGGAGATAATAAGCTGAAGAGATGGCGCTGTTCAGAATTAATGCAATGCCAAGCCAAGCCAAGTTTACTTGGAAAGTCGATGTGAAAAGAGTTAGTTCGCTGATGAAACCGTTGAAAGGAGGCATCCCAATTAAGGCGAACAAGGATATTGAAAAAACAATTGCAGTAACAGGCATCTTACGTCCAACTCCAACCATTTCTGGCAACTCTCTTGCGCCTAACCTGTAGATAATTGCGCCCGCACAAAGAAAGGCCGCGCCCTTCATCAAAGCGTGATTGAAAAACTGCAGGAAAGTTCCTGTCAATCCCGTTTGTGTTCCCACAGCTAAGCCTACTAGCATGTATCCAACTTGTGCGATGCTTGAGTATGCAAGCATTCTTTTCAGGTCTGTTTGAAGGAGCGCAGTAATGTTTCCAATAAACATCGTTATGAGGCTCAAGACTGCAATAATTGGCAACCATTGCGCCTGAATCGATATGAAAACTGAGAAGAATGTCCGAGCTATAACGTAAATTCCAGGTCCAATCACAATGCCTGAAAGCATTGCAGAAACAGGTGCTGGAGCAGAAGAATATGCATCAGGCAACCAAGTGTGAAGGGGAACAACAGCTGTTTTTACTCCGAACCCTACAAAGATGAATAAGGCAGCAATATACAACCAAGCATTCGGTGATGCACTGCCAAAGGCAGCTGCGAGCCCTTCAAAACTCAGCGTACCAGTCATACCGTATAGGAGGGATATTCCAAAAAGTGCGGTGGCTGAACCAGCTGCACTCATAATTAAGAATTTGAAGCCTGCTTCTATAGATGCCCATCTTTCTCTGAAGAAAGAAACCAAGGCATATGTGGAAATAGACATGAGTTCCCAGAAAACGAATAGTGTAAACAGGTCGCCTGAGAAAACAATGCCAATCATTCCGCTTATCATTGTCAGAATTAGTGTGTAATATATTGGGGTTCTGGTGCTTTTCTCTACATAAATAATTGAATAAACAGTAGCAGCTAACCCTAATCCCAAAAAGATTGATGCCATGAAAATACTCAGCATGTCAACCTTGAGATGCGCGGCAACCAGACTGTTACTGGGTAAGTAAATTGCGCCGTTACTGGAAACGTTGAGATACAGGCTGTAGAGAGCAATGCCTGTTACTGCCAGCGCTATGGCAGCGAAAACTCCTGCAAGACGCGGTCTGTAAAGTTTTGGAGTTACCCAACCGATAACAGGCGACACAACTGTGAAAATTAGTAGTAAATCAAGTGGCAGTGTAAACATTCAACTTTCCTCCTTAACCCCTTAGACGTCTTAATTCTGTAACATCCAAAGTTCCATAGTGTCTATAGGCCAAAACTACAATTACAAGTGCAACTGCACTTACTGCTCCAGCCAAACCTATTGAAATGCATACAAAGGAATTGCCCATTGGATCTACAAAACCGGGCATCGCGTAAGCTGCGAAAGTGATGAAGTTAATGTTTGCTGCGTTTATTAATATTTCAATTCCTAAGATGAGTCGCAGCATATTGCGCTTTGTAGCTAAGCAATACATTCCAACCATGTAAAGCGCGATGGCAAAAATTACGTAGAAAGTTAAATCAATCATTCATCTTCCTCTTTTCGTCAGTGCTTAACATTGCAAGAGTAGCAGCCGCAGCAGCAAAAAGGGCAAAGGCCTGTGCGATTAAGTTTAAGCTATTATTGTTCCACATAAAGCGGCTGTCTTCAGGACCAACATTCTGTGTGACGCTTACATAATGATCGGTTTGTGTAGAATACTTGAATACTGGGAAAGGATGCTGTGTGGCGACAAATGCAAAAACCGCCACCGCCAATAGCACAAACAAAATGCCAACAATTGCAACCACATTAATTTTCATGTTTATCTCATGCTCTCCTTGCGCGTCGTCAACATTACTGCTGCTAGAAAAATTGTCACCACGGCACCTGCATAAACAAGGATTTGAAAAACAGCCGCGTATGGAGCATTCAGAAGCCAAAAGAGTGCTCCGATAGTTATGCACATTCCACAGAAAGAAATCGCTGCGTGTAAAAGACTTTTCAACTCAATGGCGGAAATTGCTAAGATGAGTGTTGCAACCATTAGAGCAAATTGTAGCACTTCTTCTAGCGTCTTACGCCATCTCCATCCAACAATTTATAAAGAAAGCTTAATAGGTTGCTTTAAAATCTTTAGGTGACGGACATAATGATAAGTGAAATTCCCTTCATTTTACCTTTAGTTTTCGGAGTTTCATTAGTTGTAGTGCTAATCATTTACGTGATTGGCGGAAAAATTTCCGCAAAAGGTAGCCAAAATGAGCCGGGAAAAACTGCACCCTACGCTTGCGGAGAAGACATAGCTGTCGGAGATGTAAAGATTGATCTTGAAAGATTCCTTACGTTTGCCGTTTACTTCCTTATTTTCGATGTCTTTGCATTCGTTACAGTAACATCATTTTATACTATAGGATTAATGCCGATTGCTTATTCGCTGATTGTTTTGATGGCAGTTGCTATGCTTATTTTCTCTAAGAAACGGCTGTAAGCATCTTAACTTCAAAACATTTTTTTATAAAATACACCATAGGGTTTTTATTAATCTACAGGTTTTTATCCGATAACAATAATATTAAAAGAGTGTTAAGAGTAATCAACGGTTTCAAAGGGACACAAAAGAATGATTGCACTTGATATCCTTCAGATTCTAATTTTTCCAGGCATTTTATTCCTGTTTATCTTAGCTTTCTTTTATGAATGGGTAGACAGGAAATTATTTGCAAAAGTACAAAACAGATACGGTCCCTTGCATACTGGTCCGGCAGGTCTATTTCAACCTGTGGCTGACTTTGTTAAATTGCTCTCTAAAGAAGACATTGTTCCAATGGTATGTGACAAATTAATTTTTTCAGCCGCACCAATCATTTACCTCACATTACCCTTGACTGCATTGTTTGTTATACCTATTGCAGGCAACACGGGTGTGGTGGCTTTTGAAGGGGATTTATTATTTATAATGTTTGTTTTTACATTAATGATTATCACCGTGTTCCTTGCTGGATGGAGCTCGATGAATAGGTTTAGTATCATCGGAGGAGTACGCGCAATGCTCCAAATGATGAGTTTTGAGATTCCAATGGGTTTGGCATTAATTGGCCCAGCAATCGCGGCAAAAAGTCTTTCAATAAGCACCATTTCACAATGGCAAAGCACTGCAACTTGGACAATTTTTCTTCAACCAATCGGGTTTTCAGTACTAGTAATTTGTTTGCTTGCTGAACTAGAAAATGCACCCTTTAACATTCCTGAAGCGGAATCAGAAGTCGTTGCAGGATGGCTGACTGAATTCAGCGGCAAAAAGCTAGCTATGTTCAGACTTGGAAGAAATCTAGAGCTCATTTTGGCATCAGCGTTAATAGCTGCACTTTATCTGGGCGGAATACAACAGGTAGCATTCATCCCTGCACCAGTGATATTTCTCATTAAAACAGTTGCAGTGGTTCTACTGCTTTCATTTCTAAGAGCTATCTTTGCACGCTTACGCTTAGACCAATCGATTTCAGGAATGTGGAGATATCTACTGCCAATAGCAATCCTGCAGATAATTCTCATACTAGCCGGAATAGGCATCTAATTAGTTTCGCCTTAGCGGTGATATCTTCCATACATCTCTTCTTTTCTTTTTTGTTGTAATTGTTTTTTTGTTTTATTGTTTGAGTATTTCTTTTCCTTCTAACGTATGCATTTTTAATTTTTGTCTTTTTTTACCAAACTTTTTTTTTATTTATCGTTCCAGCAACTAAATTTTCATGGTTTAAAGGTGCCCAGCGTCACGACTAGGCAAATGTAACTCAAAAACCCGTATAAATCAAATTGCTTAGAAATGTCAACAGCACCGAAATTGACCATAAAATGGATGATAAAAAGGCGTAAGAAATCAAAAAAAGAAAACTTTGATTAATAATTTAAAAAGTAGGTTATTTTTAGGTAACCTTACTACGTCGGTTGTTTTACTGCTGGCGGTACTGGTTCAGGTTTCATCACAAGCGTTTTCTTGTCAATGCAAGCTAATTCAAAGAATGCAGTTGGTTGAATCGCATTTTTGGGGCAACTGTCGGCGCATTGGTAACAGAAAACGCATCTATCCAGATGAAAAAGGGGTCGGTTTTTGCCTTCAACTTGGACCATTTCTATGGCATTTGCGGGGCAATCTCTGGCGCATAATCCGCAGCTTATGCATTTTTCAATATCAAATATTTGTTTGCCTCGAAAACCTTCAGCTACAGAAGCCTTTACAAAGGGGTATTTTTGAGTTGCTGGTTTTTTGAAGATAGAGGAAAACGCTTCTTTTGTTATATATGAAGATAAAGCTCTTTTTTTCTTAGCCATTTATTTACACCTTTATCTGTCTGTGCATGAGAAACATGGGTCTAAACTCACAAAGTTTGAAGGAACGTCAGCAAGGTTTCCTCCAATAGCTGTCTTAAGGAAGGCAGGAAGGTTTGAGAAGGTTGGCGTGCGGACTTTAACGCGTTCAGGCATTGCTGTGCCGTTGCTTTTGACGTAGTAGAAGAGTTCGCCTCTCGGTGCTTCAACGCGGTTAACTGCTTCGCCTGCAGGCACAACTCTGGACACCTTAACTCTAAATGGTCCAGTGGGCAAATGGTCCAGTGAGTATTCGATTATTTTAATGCTTTCTTCAATTTCATCCATGCGAACGTTCATGCGTGCCCATGTGTCACCTTCTGTGTAAGTTATTTCTTTGAATGGGATTTCGCCATAAGCTTCGTAGGGTTCATCCTTGCGTACGTCTATATCTACTCCCGAAGCTCTTGCAACAGGACCTACTACACAGAGTTTCAAAGCATCTTCCCTTGACAGCGTGCCAACGTTTTGCATGCGCAGTTTTATGGATGAGTTACTTTCATAAGTATGTTTGTAGAAGGGTATTTTTGTTCTCAAATTAGCAAGCGTAGTTTTGATTTTTGGAATGTCTGTTTCTTTTAAGTCGCGTCTTACGCCGCCTACGGTCATGGCTGAGGAATAAACTCGGTTGCCGCTGGTTAATTCAATAAGGTCCATTATGGGTTCGCGGTCACGCCAGAAATATTGGAACAAGGTATCGAAGCCTATTTCTAAGCATGCATGCCCCAAAGTTAGTAAGTGACTGTGTAATCTGTTCAGTTCCAAAGTTATTGTTCGTAAGTATTTAGCTCTCGGCGGAACCTCGGTTTTTAATATTTTTTCCACCGTTTCAACAAAGCTTGCTGCGTGGATAGCGTTACAAATGCCGCATATTCTTTCAACTAAGTAAACATCCTGCAGATAAGTGCGTGACTCGGAGGCCTTCTCTATTCCTCTATGTACATAGCCAATGCGCGGTTCAACTTTGGTTACGATTTCGTCTTCAACTGTGACTGCAAATTTTTCGGGTTCCAACAACGCAGGGTGCTGAGGACCAATAATAATTTTGACAACATTATCGTTTTCTGAGCTTTTTTCCACATTTTTGGCAGGATTAAGTTTAACCTCACTTGCCTTAACGTCCTTTCTAAGAGGATAAACACCTTCAGGCCAATTCTCAGACAAAACGAAATGACCTGAGAGGGAGTTCCCCTCGAAAATCACACCAAATAAATCAGCTACCTCTAATTCATGGAAAGTAGCGCCTGGGATTAGGTCTACAATAGTTGCAATTTTTGGATTCTCTTTTGGAACCTCTGCCTTTATAGTTAGGAACGCTTTGGCAGTACGAATGTGATAGAGAATGCCCAGATTTTGACCGAGATCAAGACCAGTTATGGCGCTAATTGCAGTTTTTTCATCTGCATCCAACAAAGTTTTAAGCACATCTCTATGGGTGCCACCGTTCGCTTGAATTGTAGCATTGCCAAGCTGAGCTGGTTGGATTTGAACATTTTTTCCCTGCAATTTAGTTTCAAGCAGGTTGACTATATTTACTTCGTTTTGGGTCATTTCGTTAAAGCCTCTTTTTACATTGATTTAGCTTCAACCTCAGCTTCAACCGTAGCTTCTGCTTTGACTTCTACGAGTTTGGGCTGTTCTTTGGATGGCTTAGAAGATGCTTCTAAAGCGGCAAGGAGTTTTACCACGCCGTCAAGGATAGCCTCTGGACGTGGCGGACAGCCTGGAATATACGCATTAACAGGAATCACCTTGTCTACGCCGCCGACTACGTTGTAGTTTCCTGCAAAAACGCCGCCAGAACAGGCACATGCACCAATAGCAACCACAAATTTAGGTTCGGGCATCTGCTCATAAATACGTTTCAACCGTTCTGCACACTGTTCTGTGACACATCCAGTGGTTAAAAGGACATCAGCGTGGCGTGGTGAAGGTTCAAGTTTAACGCCGAAGCGTTCAATATCATATTTTGGCGTTAGCAATGCGACTATTTCTATGTCGCATCCGTTGCAGGCGCCTGAGTTGAAGTGCAAGACCCATGGTGATTTTACGCGTGCCCATGTTATTGTGTTTGGCATTAGTCTTTACCTCCTTCTAAAAGAAACAAGCCTGCGGCTTCAACAAGCATGCGATTTTTCTCCATTAATGCTTTTGCTTTTAAACATTAAAGCTGCCTCAAGGGCAGAGTTAAATTTGCAGTTGTTATATTCAAGAGCGGGATTATAAATATATATAAGGTTATCTGAACAAAAACTATGCAAACGAACAACATTGTCGGTGATTGGCAGATAGTCTATTCTCCAATAAATGTCATCAGCCTGATTACTGACTATGCACTCTTGCGCAGCTCTTTGTTCTCCCATATTACCCCGAGCTAGTTCTCTATAAAATATGGCGCTCAGATTTAAATATTAACAACTAAAACAGTGCAAACATCATGGTTTTTAGCAAATTACAGCTAAATATGAAAGAAGCGATTTATTCTGTTTCTGTTGTCCCATGCCATCTTCTGTCTAGGTAAAGAATCAAGCTGAAGAGACCTCGGCTGAAAATTACCAAAATAAGCAATTCGAACTCGGGAATAGTTCTAACAGCCACTGTACGGATGATTTCTGCGCCAATAAAAAAGTTCAGACTTAACGTTAAATATCCTGACAAGAAACGCGTAGAAGATGATGATTGAAAAGGATCCTTAAGTTTATATTGAATAAAACGGATCGTTACCAATATGGCGCCAAAAGCCATCACACCACCGCCGAAAAGATAGAGCGCATCAGCGGCCATGGTAAGCACAACATAAATCGCATCGTAAATAGCACCACCCGAGACATATGTTCCTCCAGACAGCAGGCTAATAAATTCTGGATAAACTAAACTCAAAACGACGCCAAAAACAGCCACAACAGCTATTATAATCAATAAAGTAAGTGCTAAAGAATTGGTTCCTTGCTTTTTTTCTGCAGGGCACTCAGCCATAAAATCAGGGCAACCTGAATTAATTGATAAATTAACGTGAGTTACCTTAATAAAGTTGATTTAGCGGTTGCTTACTGCTTAATTAAAATATGCATTAGGTCATTTTTAGTTACAACACCCACAAGTTTCTTCGGATCAGCCCTGTCTAAGACGAGCACACGTCCTGTTTCAATTTCGCTCATTCTTTTGAAAGCATCTAAAGCGGTTTCATCAGGGTAAGCGGTCACGAGTTTTCGCCGGGCTATTTGGCTAACTAAAGTTTCGTTTCTCTTGCTTTTGTCAACACTTGAAGCTTCTTCAATAGTTACCCAACCAACAGGCTCATTGTTTTCGTTTACTAAAGGATAGCCTATGTGGTGGTCTCTTGCTATCAAATCTAAGAGTTGGCGTACAGTAGTGTTCTGTGTCACTGTTTTGACGTCCTTAGCCATTATGTCACCAATCTTTACGTTGGCAAGAGCATCTGTTTCTCTAAGCAAAAGTGCAGGAAGATACCCGCTGGTTTCTTCCATTTCTCTAGCTTTTTTGAGACCAGCTGTTCGCTTTTGCATGGCTGCAACCATCACCCGTTCAATAACGGCGGGTTCCTCTTCTATGACCCAAGTGTTAATGATGCCGTTTTCAACTGATTTATAGAAGAAGTCTTCTCCAGCCTTGGTTCGGATAATCACCGTTGACCAATCCTTCAAAGGATAGGCTCCTCCAACGGATATGTCGGCGAGTTCAGAAGTAAAATCTGTGCATTTACGGCAACTAGGCAGGATTTGGTCTGAAACCTCAGATAATGGAAGCCTGATTTCGCCTTTTTCTGTTTGAACGACGAGTTTTGATGATAAGTGAATTTGTTTGATGTCTGACGGCTCGACATTATATTTCTTTTTTAAGTATTCAAGCAAGGCGCTATGCGATAGCGTGCCGAAGCAGAAGAGGCCGATTGTTATCTTTAAATTACCGCTAATTTTATGCTGCAAAGCCTGCAGCTTACGAATAGCCAACACGTGACAGGGAACGCCTACGAAGGCAATGTTTGTTTTTCCATAACCGTACACTGCACTTCCATATGCTTTGGCTACTGAAGAGGGAAAGAACTTGCTTCCTACTGCTGAAAGTATATCGTCAGGCACCAGCGCAACTGAAGGCTTAGGTTTAGTAGGGTTTTCAGGTTCGCCCTGAGAGACAATGGCGCTATCGAAAACTTTGTTTTCAATGCCAAATTTAAGTAGCGAAGTGACAACGCCTCCACCGTGGCTTAAATTGCGTATCTTAGGGTCTACGGCTTGAGCCAGCACAATTTTTCGGTAATAACCTAACGCCTCGTTCTTTACTGGAGCATCTGCGACGAAACTCAAGCTTCGAAGCAGGAGCGCTTCCGAATGGGGGCAAATTTCATAGCAAATAGGACACAAATCCATATCTTTGGAGCAATCGTATGTACGCTTAACTTTCTCGCCTTCGATATGTAAGGCACCAACTGGGCATGCGGTTTCACACGCTCCGCATAGCGTGCAAAGGCCAGAATTAATAATTCGTTTTTCTAAAATATTATACGCTATGAGTGAATCACTTTTTAGCTCCATGGTTACCCCTCATAGAGGAAAAGATGTTAGATTCTTAAAAAGGTAATTGAAAAAAAAATCAAATTAAGACATTGCTGCTTCATAGTAGAAAACAGGCAAATCAGCGCTTAAAGAGCCTTAAACCGAAATTTCCTCAGTTAAACCAGCTTCAGGATAAGCAAAGAGATGAGCCGTTTCAAGCGGATAAGTTATTGTAACATCTTCGCCAATATCAACCCATTCCTCAGTTAACGAAGGCCGGTTTATTACCAAGCGGTCTCCATTTTCAAGCCTAATTTCATAACGAACAATAGTTCCTTCGAAAGTGATTTTTTCAATTTTTCCAAACAATCCATTTTCAATAGAACTGCGGCCTTTTTTAATTTCGCAAGTTTCGGGTCTTATAGCTAAAACTATTCTTTCGCCTTGCTTGATGTCTGGATTTACGGCCTTAACTCTTAATCCACCCCGTAACTCTATTTCCGAGAATTTACCATTTGCCTTAGTAATGTAGCCTTCTAAAAAGTTGGATTCCCCGATAAAGTGGGCAACAAACAAGCTGCTCGGATGCATATAAAGTTCCTGTGGAGTTCCAATCTGCACGATTTTTCCTTTCTTCATTACTGCAATTCTATCCGAGATTGACATGGCTTCCGCTTGGTCATGCGTCACATGAATAGCCGTTAATTTGAGATCTTTCGCCATTCTTCTGATTTCATATCGTATTTCATTTCTTACTTTAGCATCCAACTGACCAAGCGGTTCGTCTAAAAGCAAGGTTTTGGCGCCTGCAGCCAACGCGCGGGCAACAGCTATTCTCTGCATCATACCTCCGCTTAGTTCACTGGGATAAGCGTTTAAGCGCTCGTCAAGCTTTACAAGCTCCAGAACTTCATGCCCAATCGTATCCGCCTTTTTTGCATCATAGTTCTTGACTTTTGGACCGTAAATTACGTTACCCCATGCAGTCAAGTGTGGAAACAACGCGAAAGTTTGGAATACAAAGCCTACGTCTCGGTCTTCAGGAGGCACTTTATCAACGCGTCTGCCGCCGATGTAGATTTCGCCGCTGTCAGGTTCAATAAGTCCCGCTATAAGCCTAAGAAGTGTGGTTTTTCCGCATCCGCTTGGTCCCAGAAGTGAGAAGTATTCTTTGTCGTATATAGTTAAGCTAATGTTGTCTAACGCGTAGATTTTTCCGTACTTTTTTGTTACGTTTACGATTCGGACATCAGGCATAAGTTAACTCTCCTTTTTGAAACAGTTTTAAAGCTTTTATTAGTTACCATTCTAATACTTTCCTTTTCTAGTTAGAAGCCTCAAAACTAACAATATTATGAAACTAAACAGTATCAAGAAGCCACATGCTAAACCTACAGTTAGCGCGTTGACTCCGGGGATTGGCGCTACGGTTCCTCTGAG
>Ga0208563_1001459_pt1 | contig 15923 bp, 21 predicted proteins | sample June2015DPH_17_1_2_FD_184717 | JGI IMG/M metagenome (GOLD analysis project Ga0208563, IMG submission 184717) | Peatland microbial communities from SPRUCE experiment site at the Marcell Experimental Forest, Minnesota, USA - June2015DPH_17_150... | ecosystem: Environmental > Terrestrial > Soil >... | reverse complement strand
GTGAAAATTATGCCAATATTCTTTGAAAAAAAACAGCTTGTAACGCCAGGAGAATTGCTTGCTGAAGGCGATTATTTAGCTGGCGAAAACACGTATATGGAAGGAAACAAAATTTATGCCGCAAGAATTGGACTTGTGGATACTGACAATAAAAAAGTAAACGTTGTTGCACTTCGGGCTTTTTATGTGCCTAAAGTAGGTGACATCGTAATAGGAGCAGTCTTGGAAGTTGGATTTAACGGCTGGACAGTTGATATTAAATCACCCTACTCAGCGCTCCTACGTGCATCAGACGTTTTAAGCAGGCCTTTCAAGCCCCAAAACGACGAGTTATCCCAAGTTTTGAACGCTGGAGACTTAATTGTTGCAAAAATCGCTTCATACGATAGAGCTCACGATCCACAGCTTACTGTTGGAGAGCCAGGGTTGGGAAAAATAACTCGCGGGCAAATTCTTAGGGTGACACCTACCAAGATTCCTCGTGTAATCGGTAGAAAAGGCTCAATGATTTCCATGATAAAACAGGAAACAGGTTGCCAAATTATTTTGGGGCTTAACGGTGTCATTTTGGTCACTGGGAAAACTCCTGAAGACGAGGAACTTGCTATAGCAGCGATCAAAAAGATTGAGCAGGAATCCCACACAAGTGGCCTAACAGATCGCATAACACAGTTGCTTAAAGAAAGTAAAGGTAAAGTGGAGGAAAATAAGAATGAATGAGAAACCTGAAAAATTAATTGATAAAAAAGGTATTAGATTAGATGGTAGAAAAGCAGACGAACTTCGACCCCTAAAACTTCAAGTAGGCGTTTTATCAAACGCTGATGGATCAGCCTATATTGAACATGGAAAAAACAAGATTTTAGCCGCAGCATTCGGTCCAAGAGAAATGCATCCAAAGCACCTGGCTATGCAAGACCGCATGGTTTTGCGGTGCCGTTATCACATGGCTCCCTTTTCAGTGCAAGAACGCAAATCACCGGCACCTTCAAGAAGAGAAGTTGAGCTTTCTAAAGTGATAAAAGAATCTTTGGAACCAGCCTTATTCTTGGAGCTTTATCCACGGACAGGCGTTGACGTTTTTGTTGAAGTACTGCAGGCTGACGGTGGAACACGTTGTGCAAGCATTACTGCTGCTGCACTAGCCATTGCTGACGCTGGCGTTCCAATGCGTGATTTAGTTGTTGCTTGCGCAGCTGGAAAAATCGATGACACCATTGTTTTGGACTTGTATGATGCTGAGGACAAGCTTGGTGCTGCAGATGTTCCATTAGCTTTTATGCCTAATTTGAATGCGATTACGCTGCTTCAGATGGATGGCATACTTACGCCTGAAGAATTTGAGAAAGCGGTGAACATGGCGATGGATGGATGCAAGAAAATCTATGAGATGCAGAAGGAAGCTTTAAAGACTAAGTACATGGTTGTTAAGGAGGTTGAAGAGTAATGTCGTCGCTTGTTACTCGTGTTAGACTAAAGCAGATTGAGCAGCTTATTGAAAAAGGAAAACGGCTAGATGAGCGAGGTTTACGCGATTACAGAGAAATCAAGATCGAGCAGGGTTTGATTGAGCGCGCTGAAGGTTCAGCTAGAGTTTTGCTTGGCAAGACAGAGGTTCTTGTTGGAGTAAAAGTTGAAACTGGCGAACCATTCCCAGACACACCAAACGAAGGTGTACAAACAGTTAACGCTGAGCTTGTACCGTTAGCATCACCTAATTTCGAACCAGGGCCACCTGACGAAAACTCGATTGAGTTAGCAAGAGTTGTTGACAGAGGCATCCGTGAGTCAAAAGCTATTGACACTGAAAAATTGTGCATTGAGCCTGGGAAGAAAGTGTTCATTGTCTTCATTGACGTTTACGTGCTAAATCATGATGGAAACTTGATTGATGCTTCTGCGTTGGCTGCTATGGCTGCTTTGTTGAATACTAAAATGCCTAATTACGAAATCAAAGATGGCGAACTGAAGATTAAACAAGGGTACACTCCGTTACCGATGAAAAGTCACCCAATAACGGTTACAATTGGGAAAGTTAACAATTATTTGATTGTTGACCCTTGGCTGGAAGAAGAGCAAGTTATGGACTCGCGAATTTCATTTGCTTTCAATGATGACGGTAACATTTGTGCAATTCAGAAAGGCGGCTCAGGCTATTTCACACCGCAACAGATTTTAGAGGCATCGAAGATTGCTCGGGAGAAAGCAGCTGAACTGCGCAAGAAGCTTGATTGGTGAAAAAGTTGCCGAAAACAAAGAAAGTTGGTCCAACACGAGGTTTAGGTCCACGTTACGGTGCCTCAGTTAGGAAACGCTACATTAAAGTTATTACTGAACTCAAGAGACCTCACAAGTGCCCAAACTGCGGTTTTGTTAGAGTACATCGTGAGAGCGTTGGCGTTTGGAAATGCAAGAAATGCAGTTACACTTTCGCTGGCGGAGCTTACACTCCAATGACTAAACTGGGTGTTGTGGCTAGGCGTGCAGCTAAAGGCTTGCCCGTAGAGGAAGCGGCGAAAGCTGCAGCTGTTGAGCCGGCAACCGAAGAAGAAACCGAGTAACCTCTTCCTTTAATTTATTTTTTTGTAGTTATTAGATTTTGTTTATTACTTTGAACTTCTGTTTTAGCTATGGAATGCTGAATGGCAACTAGGGCAAAAGCGACTGTGCACTTAAAATTCACTTCAGAAAAACAACTAACCACACTTCTTAATGCTCTAATGCCAGAAGCCAACGCACCAGTTACAAGACGAGCCAACGTAAAATTAGAGAAAGACGGCTTATTTCTCGTGTTAACGGTTGAGGCTGAGGACACGGTTGCTTTGCGTGCAACGTTGAATGCTTATTTGAGATGGATAAACTCAGCAATCAACGTAATAGACGTGGTTGAACACGCTTAATTTGTTAGGTGAACTCGTGCTTGGGGCAAGTTTAAAGCCGCACTATTTAAAGTATGTTTAATCAACCTTAGTGTTCTTTTTCAAAGTTTCTTGACTAAGCATGTTTTCATTTGTATTTTGCTTTGAGCATTAGGATTATGAGGGCTTGGATGAAAGCTAAGGAATTTGCAATCATAATCGGCAAATCGTTTAGGTAAACTCCATAAACAAACCACAAAAACACGCCGCCGCAATATAATGCGAACATTCCGGTTGAGATGTCTTTGGTTGATTTTGTTTTCCAAACCTTAAGCAATTGTGGGAAAAGCGCGATTGTGGTGAAAGCAGCGGCAATTAAGCCAATTATTGTTATGGTGTCCATCATGCTCTTGCTCCTAGCTTACATGCGGTTGGTATTTAGGTTTCGCTTATAAAACAAAATTGCCCAAGAAAAACGCAATAATTCGAGTTATTGATTAACTGGTTATCCTATTTTTTGAGCCGTAGTTCACAACTATCTGGCAAGCCTTGTTGAAAGCAACTGCTGTTTCCACAAGCGAGTTTTCAAAAGGCAGCTTAACTTGGATAGTTCTGAACATATTTTACAAACCGCAAGTTTTTCTATTTAAGTTTAATTAATAATCACGGTCAGCTCAAAAGTTAACTGTTCACTCGTCAAAAAGGTTTAAATAAATACTGTCTCATTTCGTATATGCTTCAAGTTAAAAAACGGATGAAAATTTAGCATGTCACAGGAATATCGCTATATACTTCGTATTATGGGTACAGACGTTTCAGGTGCCCTTAAGGCTTCTTACGCGTTAGCAGAAATAAAAGGCGTAAGCATGAGCCTCTCAAATGCAGTCTTAAAAAAAGCAGGAGTAAATCCTGACCTGCGAGTAGGCTTCTTAACGGAATCAGACATATCAAAAATAGAAGATGTTATCCGAGAACTAGCAAAATATAACCTGCCAACCTGGCTTTTTAACAGGCGAAAAGACTCGGAAACAGGAAAAGACATACATCTTTTAAGCGCTGACCTAGTCTTAAGAACAAAAATGGATATTGACCAAGCCAAAGAAATCAGGTCTTGGCGTGGATACCGCCATGCTTACGGCCTAAAGGTTCGTGGGCAGAGAACAAAAACCACTGGAAGAGCAGGTAAAGCCTTAGGTGTCAAGAAGAAGACCATTATGCAGAGACCTGGTGGAGCGCCACCCGCTGAAGGAGGCAAATAAACGTGGGAGACCCGAAGAAGCAACGTAAAAAATTCGATACTCCGCGATTCCGCTGGCGCAAAGACATCCTTCAAGAAGAGCTCAAACTTTTAGGTCAATACGGCTTAAGAAACAAGCATGAACTCTGGCGACATAAAACCACTCTATCAAAAACCAGAGGCATCGCCCGTTCACTTATCAGTAAAACTCCTGAAGAACGAGCAAAAATGGAAAACGAGTCGCTTGTAAAACTTAAAAAACTCGGTATCCTGCAAGAAACCGCCGTGTTAGACAACGTTTTAGACTTAACAATCGAAGACATCCTAGAACGCAGGCTGCAAACAATCGTTTTTCGCAAAGGCCTAGCACGAACAATCTTCCAATCACGCCAACTAATCTCACATGGACACGTAACCATAGATAACCGCAGAGTAACACTTCCCGGCTACATAGTGCCAAAAGAGGAAGAAACAAAAATCATTTATTCACCAGAAAGCGCAGTTGCAAACCAAGCCCACCCATTACGCGTCGGACTCACAGTCGTAGCTAAACAGCCAGAAATTAGGCAGCCTAGCCGAGGCCGAAGAGGCGGAAGAGGAGGCGGACGATTCTGAGCACCAGTAACAAACGAAATGAGAAATTTGCCATCGTCCACATCTTCAGCTCCTACAATAACACGCTAATCCACATAACTGACCTTTCAGGCGCAGAAACAATCGCTCGCACAAGTGGCGGTATGTACGTCAAAGCAGACCGCATGGAATCTTCACCATACGCCGCTATGCGTGCAGCCACAGGCGCAGCTGAAGTGGCTAGAGATAAAGGAATAACAGCCATCCACATTAAAGTACGAGCGCCAGGCGGTTCGGGACCAAGAACTCCGGGACCAGGAGCGCAAGCAGCCATACGTGCATTGGCAAGATTTGGTTTCCGTATTGAACGCATTGAAGAAGTTACGCCAATCCCCCATGACGGCACAAGAAGGCCTGGCGGCAGAAGAGGAAGAAGAGTCTAATCTCAATTTCCCTTCTTTATTAACAGAAAAATTGAAATAATGCCCCTATATCTCTATTGAAACACACGGCAATTATAGTAACCTTATTGGAGTGTCTCAGACAAGTGAAAATGGAAATCCTTGAAAAAAACGATACCAACCTCCGCATAATCATCAGAGAAGTGGATGTTCCGTTAATGAACGCTTTGCGTCGAATAGCACTTGCTGAGGTACCCAGCATGGCAATCGATGAAGTTGTCATGATAGAAAACTCCTCAATTTTACAAGACGAAATAATATCCCACAGACTGGGACTTACCCCACTAAAAACTGACTTAGACAGCTACAATCTTCCTGAAGAATGCCAATGCCAAAGCGAATTCGGCTGCCCTCAATGCCGAGTAACGCTTACACTGGATGCTGAAGCTAAGGAAGGAACAAGAACAGTTTATTCGGGAGAAATCGTATCAGAAAACCCCGAAATTATCCCTGTTTCAGACAAAATTCCAATAATTAAGCTGGCTAAAAACCAAAAATTAAAACTTGAAGCTTACGCAAGGCTCGGAAGGGGCAAAACCCATGCAAAATGGCAGCCAGTTTCAATGTGTGTTTACAAGTTTTTCCCAAAAATAACCGTTCCAACCGAAAAATGTGAAGAATGCGCAAAATGCGTTGACATCTGCCCCAAGAAAGTGCTGACCATTAAAGACGAAAAAGTTGATGTCAGAGACCTCTTGGTATGTAATCTTTGCATGGACTGCGTTGAAGCTTGCCCAAAAAAGCCGTCACCGTTGAAGGTTGAATGGGAAAAGAACGCGTTCATAATGAATATAGAGTCAACAGGTGCGCTTCCGCCAGAACGCATCCTCAAAGAAGCCACCAAAACGTTAGGCAAACAACTAAACGAACTCGAAGAATTAATAAAGGCTGAAAAACAATGAAAGAAACCAAAACAACAAACCCCGAATTAATCCAGCTTATCCGTCTTCTAAAGAAAGAAAGCAGAGAAAAACAAGCAGGCATCTGGCTGGATGTAGCTGAACACTTATCCAAGTCGCGGAGTCAACGCGTCTCGGTTAACCTGAGCAGAATAAACAGGAACACCAAAAGAAGCGACGTCATAGTTGTTCCAGGCAAAATCTTAGCCTCAGGCAGCCTAAACCACGCAGTAACAGTAGCATCATTTGGCGCTTCTGAGAAAGCGAAGGAAAAGCTTGCGGCTGCTAAAGGAAAATACCTTTCAATCCCTGAGCTCTTAAAGAAAAATCCTAAGGGTGCAAACATAAAGATCATTCGGTGAAAGAAATGCAAACATCAAAAACCTCTGTCACACTGGTCAACGCTGAAGGATTAATAGTTGGCAGAATGTGCAGTAAAGTTGCAAAACGATTACTAAACGGAGAACAAGTAATCATCCTCAACGCTGAAAAAGCGGTTTTCTCAGGTAAAAAGAAAAGCAAAGTGGCAGAAGCCAAGCAATTCCTTGAAGTAGGCGCTCCAGAGCGCGGTCCATTCCATTACCGAAGACCAGACCGTTTCCTACGAAAAACCGTAAGAGGTATGCTTCCGTTTAAGCAGCCAAAAGGCAAAAATGCCTACAAAAGACTGAAGGTATTCATGGGAATACCCTTAGAGCTTAAAGACCAAAAAATGATCACATTCACAGAAGCCTCATCTACCAATCTTAAGGGTCCACATTTCACCCTTGCAGAAATGGCAAGAGAGGTAGGATGGAACGAGGGTAAATAAATATGCCAGCAAAAAAAGTTTTAGTTGTTAGTGGAAAAAGAAAAACAGCAGTCGCCCGCGCCGTAGTTAAACAAGGCGTAGGCAAAGTACGAATAAACATGACTCCAGTTGAAATTTACGAACCAGACATCGCTCGCGCAAAAATAATGGAGCCTCTGCTCCAAGCAGGCGGAGACATCTGGCAACAACTAGACATGGATGTTAAAACCAGCGGCGGAGGCTACATGGGACAGGCAGAAGCAGCCCGCATGGCAGTAGCAAACGCACTACTGAAATGGACGAAAAGCACTCATCTACGCACAGTATTCAGCGAATATGACCGAACAATGATTGCCGGAGACTCCCGAACAAAAGAAACCAAAAAAGTCGGCGGAGCAGGCGCACGAGCAAAAGAACAGAAAAGTTACAGGTAAGGTGAAAAAACAAATTGATTATTCCCGTAAGATGCTTCACCTGCGGCAAACTGGTTGGAGACCAATGGGACGAATTCACAAGGCGAATCAAAACAGGTGAGAACGCAAGCGATATCTTAGACAGTTTAGGCTTGAAACGGTACTGTTGCAGGCGAATGCTGCTCTCTAACATCGAAATAATAGATGAAGTTCTACGCTTTTATGAAGAAGCAGAGAAACGAAAAGAAGCACGAAACTTCTACTAAATTTCTTTATTAAAAAATTAAAAATGAGAATTAGTGAGAATATAGTTTCTCGTACGGTCGCTTAGAGACTGGCAGTATTTTCTTGAATTTAGCGCTCAAGATTTCCTTGGGGTCGGTGCCGAAGTGGCTACAGTATTCCGTGACTAGACCTTCAATTATTTGGGTATCTCGCTTGCCAACTTCCATTATTTTGGTTCCATTTTCCGTTTCAAGTATGTTGCCTCGTTCGTAGATTACGCCGCCATGCATTCCTGTGCCGACAAATCGGGCTTTGCATTTTTCGCCTTCTTTTAGGTTTAAGCCTAGGATGAGGATTATTCCGCCTGCCATGTATTCAGCCAGAAAGTCGCCAGCCGTTTGCCCAATGATTATCTGGGGAATTTTGCGCTGGTACTGTTTCATGTGTATGCCAACCCTGTAACCAACGAAGTCTCGGACGAAGATTTTTCCGCCTCTCATCGAGTGTCCTGTTACGTCTCCAGCGTGGCCATTTATGATTATTTGCCCTTCGTTCATTGTATTGCCGCAGGCGTCCTGTGCGTTGCCATGTATTACTAATTTTGGTCCGTTCATGAATGCGGCAAGGTCGTTTCCAGGGGTTCCGTAAACATCGATTTGGATGTTTGTGTCTAAGTCGGTGCCGAGGTATCGTTGTCCACAGACATTATGTATTTCTATTCTTTCAACGCCGGTGCAGATTGCCTGTCTTAAGAGGCAGTTTAAGTCTCTGTAGTACAGTCCCTCTGCATCGATTTTTAGTACATTGCTCTCTTTTTTTAAACGTGGAAGATATTTTGCGTCGATTTCTATTGCCTTTTTTTGTTCTAGCATGCTTTTACTCTCCTGCCATTTTTACGCCTAGAATCTTTAACTCAGTCCTCGTTAACCCAACACCTCTGAGCGCTAGTCGGTTGCCTCGTAAGCTTTCGATGGCGTTTATGCCCATGCCGCCCATCATGTCTTTAATCTCTAAACTCCAGCTTTGAAGCAAGTTAACCAGTCGCTTAGACGCAATGTCAGGGTTGATGCGTTTGCTAATCCACGGGTCACTTGTCGCAATACCCCATGGGCATTTGCCAGTGTGGCAGCGTTGGCAAACAGTGCAGCCTATAGCTATCAAAGCTGCAGTTGCAATGTACACAGCGTCAGCGCCTAACGCTATAGTCTTAACCACATCGGCGCTGCTTCTGATGCCGCCTGCTGCGACGACGGAAGCTTTGTTTCTTATGCCTTCTTCTCTTAGGCGTTGGTCTACTTGTGCAATGGCTAACTCGATGGGTATGCCTACGTTGTCTCTGATGATTTTGGGTGCTGCGCCAGTTGCGCCTCTGACGCCGTCGAGGGCTATTATGTCTGCTCCAGCTCTTACCATTCCGCTTGCGATTGCCGCTGCGTTGTGAACTGCTGCGATTTTCACTGAGATAGGCTTGGTATAGTTTGTGGCTTCTTTAAGTGCATAAATTAACTGTTGTAAGTCCTCGATTGAGTAGATATCATGTTGAGGGTAAGGTGAAAGTGCATCTGTGCCTGTCGGTATCATGCGTGTTCTGGCTATGTCTTCGGTTACTTTTTCGCCTGGAAGGTGTCCGCCTATGCCTGGTTTTGCGCCTTGACCTATTTTGATTTCTAGAGCAGCACCTACGTCTAGGTATTTGGGGTGTACACCGAATCGTCCCGATGCAACTTGGACAATGGCGTGAGCGCCATACTTGTAGAGGCTTTGGTCTAAGCCGCCTTCGCCCGCGTTAAAGTAGGTTCCACATTCAGTGGCTGCTCGGGCTAAAGATTCATGCACGTTTAAGCTTACGGCACCATAGGACATGGCAGAGAACATGATTGGCGTGTCAAGGCAAAGTTGCGGAGTAAGCTGTGTCTTTAGCACTACTTCGCCGTTTTCCATTTCCAGTTCTAATTTGTCTGGTTTTGCGCCCAGATAGGTCCTAATCTCCATCGGTTCCCGCAGTGGATCGATTGAAGGGTTGGTTACTTGGCTAGCGTTTAGGAGCAGTCGGTCCCAGTAAGTGTAGTATGGTTTGTCACAGCCCATGCCTGTTAAGATTACTGCACCGCTTTCCGCTTGCTTTTTTACGTCTCGGATTGCTTCCAGTGTCCAGTTGGCGTTGTCTCGGTTAGCGGTCGGGTTCTTTCTTATGGTAATGGCGTGAGTTGGGCAGAAGGTTACGCAGCGTTGGCAGTCAACACAGTTCTCTTCCTTACTGCAGACCGTGTCGGTTTCTTCATCATAGTAATGCGTATCGTAAGTGCATTGGTTAACGCATACTTTGCAGCGTATGCAACGGTTTTGGTCACGTTCAACTAAATATTCAGGAATCAGGTAAGTTTTCATTGACTTTCTCCTCCAGCTAAGACTTCAGCAATTTTAGGGCTGCTGGTTTTTAGTCTGCCCACGATTGGTTCTCCGCCTCTTGGGCACCAGAACTTGTCCAAGTTTGGAGAAACCAAACGCATGGCTGACTCCTCTGACGAGAGGTATAGGAAGTCGCCGTTTGAGCCAGCTACTAAGGGTCGAAGTTTGATTCTGTCGGTTAAGCCTATCATTTCGCCATGGTGAGCAACGATTATGCTGAATGGGCCGTTCATTAGTAGGCTGCCGTAAGTTTGGCGTAATGCACTTAGAAGTTGTGCTTGTTTGGGTTCCATCTTGTCAATTTCACTCCATAACGGCGCTGCGAGGATTTGGGCTACAAGTTCTATTGGGAAGTGTTGTCTTCGCATGAGCAAGTCAACCGTATATGCTAATACCTCGGTGTCTGTTTGCATTGTGCATTTGTAACCATACATTTCCAGGTAGCGGCGGTTTATGCCGTAGGATGAGAGTTCACCGTTATGAACTACTGTCCAGTCTAGAATGTTGAATGGGTGTGCTCCGCCCCACCAGCCAGGAGTGTTTGTGGGGAATCTGCTGTGGCATGTCCAAAGGTATCCTTGGTAGTCTTCTAAGCAGAAGAACTCTGCGACGTCTTCCGGGTAACCTACGCCTTTGAATACGCCCATGTTTTTGCCGCTTGAGAAGACAAATGCTTTTCCCGTTTCAGTGTTAATGCGCATGATGGCTTCTATCACGTAATCTTCTATCGTTTGGCTTTCAGGTCGACGTTTTTTGGGTTGAACAAAGTACCGCCAAACTAACGGTGGGTCTTGAACGTTGGCTGGTCTTGTCTGTATTTCTTCGTTGTAGATTATGTCGAATCTTGAAGCGAGTATGTGGTCGGTTTTTTCTTTAGCGCCTTTGCTTAGGTACATTACGTGTAAAGCATAGTAGTCTTTGAAGTCTGGGTATATGCCGTAAACTGCGAAGCCGCCGCCTAAACCGTTGCCACGTTCATGCATGTTCGTTACTGCACGAACTGGATCCTTTGAGCTAAAGCGTTTGCCTTCAGTGTTCATCATGCCAAAAATGGCGCAGCCTGAGAAATCTTTGTCATCTCCGAAGGGGCTGATTATGTTTCTATCTTGACGGTTCATTTTATTGCACCACACACATTTTTCTCTGCAGACCAACTGGCAGTGTTGCTAAGCCAAAGTCGTCTGAGAGGAGTTTTTGCTTGAACCTTTTCACGTTAATAGCATTCTTCATAAGATAGAACAAAACGCCTGCGCGTTCAATACAGTTCACAAGCGTCATGCCTACGATAACGTTGTTTTTAAGAACAATTTTCTTGTACACATTGCGCTCCGCATCATGCTCTACGAGCACTTCCAGCGCAGGGTCTTCCTTAGGATTAGCTAAACCTATGGAAACGATGGGAGTACCAAAGTACTTTAGGCTGCTCATGTTTGTGCCGCCCATGTACGTGGTTTTTTTACCTGCCATGTTATAGCCTGCAACTTGGCCTTCTAGGACTGCGAGGGGCCAGAGAGGCAAGAGGCGGTTCTGGTTCATAATGAAGTCGTACGCTTCAGTTACGTCGCCGCTGGCGTAAACATCAGGTACATTTGTCTGCATCATGTTGTCCACTACTATTCCCCTGTTAATTTTCACAGCAGTCCCTGTCACCAGTTCAGTGCGTGGAACAACACCGATAGCTACTATGACAAGGTCGCAGGGTACTTGGTCACCCTTGGTTAAGATTACTCCATCGACTACACCTTCATTGTCTGGTTTGCCCAAGATTTTTTGGACAGACTGGCCAGTGACGATGTTGACGCCTGCCTTCCTAACGACAGCTTCCACAAGGTCCGAGGCTTTGGCATCCAAGAGGAGGCTGAGAATTTTATCTTGTAATTCGACCATTGTAACTTTTAAGCCGCGTTTCAGGAGGGCTTCGGTTACGCTTATGCCGATGAGTCCTGCGCCTATGACTACTGCCGCCTTAGCGTTTATGCTATCAATTTTAGCTGCAAGCCGTTCAGCATCCTTGAAGGTAGTGAAGGTGAATACGCCATCCTTGTCTGAGCCTTCCATCTTTGGAACGAAGGGTTTGCCGCCTGTTGCAAGCAGCAACTTTTCATAAGCAACTTTTTCGCCACCTTCAAGCTGGACGGTTTTCTCTGTTAAGTTTAGAGCTGTTGCCTTTTTGCCTGTAAGTGCTTCTACGTTATTTTCTTTCCAGAAGTCGTCTGTTCGGCACTTCATCTTATTGAAGTCTGCTTTGCCGCTGACAAAGTCGCTAATCATTGGACGACTGTATTGGGGGCAAGGTTCTTCTGAAATTACCGTTATAGTGCCTACTGGGTCTACGTCTCGGATGGCTTCAACTGCGCCTATGCCTGCTGCTGAAGCGCCAACAATCACGTACTTTGCCATTTAGAGTTTCACCTCTTTGAATACCAACGCTTGGTTGGGGCAGTTAGCAACGCATGCTGGCTCTTCGAGACCTTGGCATAAATCGCATTTGGCGACTACTTTGCCTTGTTGGTCCATTTTTATGGCGCCGTATGGGCAGACCATTATGCAGGTCCAGCAGCCCATGCATTTATCTGGGTTATGAGTTACTAAACCTGTTTTTTCGTCTTTTTGCATTGCTCCTGATAAGCAAGCGGTTACGCATGGTGCGTCTTCGCAGTGTCGGCATTGAATAGCGAATGATATTGGCTTGTTTACTTCTAGTCTTACTCTGCTTATTGGTTTGGGGCGTTCGCTGTTGTAGGCTTTGATTGTGTCTTTTGATTTTGAGTGTTGGACTGTGCAGTAGACTTCGCATAATCCGCAGCCCATGCATAATTCTTGCTTTGCGATTATTCTTTTCATTTATTTAACCCCGTCAATATTTTTGTTTAGCGTGGACAGGTGAGCATGAAAATATGAAGTTCAGCGTCGTTTGTGTATGAAACGCCCTTGCTTGTGGTTGCTTGGCTATCGTTTCTAATTATTACTTTACAGGTGTTTAATGGCATTTTTACCCCTCTTTTTATGAGAGCTAGCCCATCAAATAGCATGTATTCTATATAACTTTGTTGAAAATCATTTATATGTAAGTTAATGAACTATGTTATCTAAATGAAACATATATCAGGTGAATGCTTTGGCAGAAAAAGACCTAGGCTATAGAAGAGTCCAATGCACAGGAAGGGGCTCATACATAATATCCCTGCCCAAAGACTGGGTTCAAGACATCGGCTTAAAACGAGGCAGCGAAATAGCCTTCAACATCCAACCAGACTCCACATTAACGCTGGTTCCAAGAAAAATCAAAGAAAAAGAAGGCAGAGACAACGCATCTAAACCCAAAGAATACTACATTAACGTTGACCCAAAAGAACCTCCACAATCTACCCTGCGCATGATCCGCGCGTTGTACGCTATAGGTGCCGACATAATAAGAGTTCACTTCAGAAACACTCAAGACGCAGTAAAATACAAGAACGAAATAAAAAACCTATCCAGAGACAACTTTCTTGGTTCAGAAATAATCGATGAAACATCAGACGAAATTACATTGCAAATCCTAATAAAGCACTCAGAATTCCCCATCGAAAAAGCTGTTAGAAGAATGGCTATCGTTGCACTCTCCGCAAACAGAGACGCCATTGCTGCCCTAAAAGAGAGAAGCACCACTTTATTTGACAGCGTAATCAATGCTCACAATGATGTTAACCGCTTAGGGTTATACGTTGTTCGCCAACTTAAATATGGCATAGAACGAAACCTATACCGAGAACTCGGTTTTAGAACACCCAAAGAGTTTCTCTTGTACCGTATAGCAGTAAACGACATTGAAAACATCGGCGAAAATGCCATGAATATCATAAACAATCTGGGTTCACTGCAAAAATTAATCAATGATGAAACACTTTTCATAAAAGACCCCGTAGACGAAGAAATATACAATCAACTAGTCAATTTCAGTTTACAAGCGCACCAGCTATACGAAGATGCCATAAAAGCAATGTTCAAAAGAGAATACAAAGATGCAGAAAAATTAATTTCAAAACGGGAATCCATCTATCCACTAGAAAACGAGTTAATCATGCTAATGTCAAGCAAAAAACTAGACCCAAACATAGCTTCGCTGTTGCGCTTAATTTTTGATAGTTCAAGGCGTATAATGGATTACAGTCAGAACATGGCAGAATTAACACTTAACCGCACCGTAGAAGAACTATGCACATCCTTCGCCACAAAATAACAAACTCTCCACTATTTTACGCAACTATTTACAATTTTATACCTCCCTTTAATAAGGAGGCTATTGTTTTCCTGAGCCTAGAAAAGAAAAAAGAAGAAAATGGTTGTTTTTATTTTACTTTTGGTATTCTTTGATGGATGTTGCGGGCATAGTAAGCGTTTCAGTTACGCCGTCGATTGAGCGGATTTTTTCGCCTACAAAATGAAGCGCGTTATCGTTGCTGTCAGCTTCAAACCACACGGCAAAATCCCAGCTTCCGAAGATATTGTAAGAAGCGTTAACTCTTATGCCTTCCATTGGCCTTTCAGATACAGATCTTAACGAATTAAAGAAGGGCTCTGTTTTCGATGGGTTCAGTTTAATTAAAACAAGGTATTTCTGCATGTTTTTTTGCATTATTTTCACCATGCAATGTTATACTAAAAAAACATTTTAACATGTGTGACTGTAACCAGACCATAACAACTACCGCAATTTTTGCGCTGCAAGCAATAAATCAGTTTGGTTGCAGAATTAAGAGTGCTTCCTTAATTTGCGCTTGGCATGCTTTGCATTTCTTCATAAATTCCCCATTTGCCAATGGACCGTTAACATCGCAAACGATTCTGGAGCAAGCATCATAGGTAAAGCAGCACACTGGAAAACGTTCAGATTCTTTAAAGGCACCTTTAATTATTGATAATTGCGCAGCAACGTTGCTTGAAGCTTTTTCATTAGGCTCAGTGCCCATGAGCGATAGCTCGTTTAGGACATAGTCTAACCGTTTTTTTATGCTTGTCAACCCTTTACCCCGTTCCACTTGAATGTACAATAGAAGTATTAAAAAGTAATCATTTAATGAATAAAAAATTCAGGCAATTAAAGCGCATTAGCAAACAATTCACAAAATAAAACTAAAAGAAAAATTAAGGAAATTGAGTTTATTCTTCGCCTTCAGGACCGCCGGGCATTCCGCCAGGTGGACCGCCTTTTGGTGATTTGGCTGTTATGATGTCGTCTATGCGCAGTATCATGGCTGCTGATTCAGCTGCGGATTTGATGGCTTGTTCTTTGACTACGAGTGGTTCGATGACTCCGTTGTCGATGCTGTTTTGTAGTTTGCCTGTGAAAACGTTGATGCCTATGTTTTTGCCGTCTTGTGTGTCGTGTTTTGAGCGTAGTTCGACTAGGATGTCTATTGGTTCTAGTCCTGCGTTTTCTGCGAGTGTGCGCGGTATTACTTCTACTGCCTCTGCGAATGCTTCAACGGCTAATTGTTCTCTTCCGCCGACTTTTGTTGCGTACTTGCGTAGTTCTTTAGCAACTTCGATTTCTACTGCTCCTCCGCCTGCGACGATTTTGTTGTTTTCTATTACGTCTGAGATTACTGATAGTGAGTCGATCATGGCTCTTTCTGCTTCGTCAACCATGCGTTCGAGTCCTGCGCGGACGAGTATGGCTACGCTGTGTGGGTCTTTGCATTTTTCGACGAATATCATTTTGTCGTCGCCGATTTTGCGTTCTTCAACTAAGCCTGCCATGCCTAGGTCTGCGGGTTTGAGGTCATCTAGGCCGCTGATTATTCTTCCGCCTGTTGCTCTTGCGAGTTTTTCCATGTCTGATTCTTTTACGCGGCGTGCTGCCATTATGCCTTCTTTGGATAGGAAGTGTTGTACCATGTCGTCGATGCCCTTTTGGCAGAAGACTACGTCTGCTTTTGAGGCTTTGATTTTTGTAACCATATTTTTCATCATGTCGGTTTCTTGGTCTAGGAATGCTTTCATTTGTGATGGGTCTTTAATGCGGATTTCAGCGCTGATTTCTGTTTTTTCTATTTCTAATGCTGACTCTAAGAGG